>Ga0307425_1001083_pt1 | contig 16662 bp, 16 predicted proteins | sample SalMarWE160330MG_FD_202152 | JGI IMG/M metagenome (GOLD analysis project Ga0307425, IMG submission 202152) | Salt marsh sediment microbial communities from the Plum Island Ecosystem LTER, Massachusetts, United States - WE1603-30 | ecosystem: Environmental > Aquatic > Marine > Intertidal zone >... | reverse complement strand
CCCGGAATGGTCGCCGATTCATCTGCAAAAAGGCCTACAAGACGCTCATATGGAACAGGAAAATTCTGGAGACAAAAGGTGGCCAGGCCCTTGGCATTAAAAGACATCCCAAGGACTTACAGCCGCTATGGCCTTTCCCCCAGGGTATTTGAACAGGAACTGGTCAAGGCGCCAAAGCCATGGGCCATACTTGTGACCTCCATCATGACATATTGGTACCCAGGTGTGATCGATGCCATAACACTGGCAAAGAAACTTCACCCCGACGTCCCGGTGATAGTTGGGGGAAATTATATCAGGCTATGCCATGATCATGCCCTCAAGTATTCGCGGGCAGATTGCGTTATGACTGCCAGCGATCCGTCCTCTCTTCTGGATATCCTAAATGATTATGGCATTCCAACTCCCGGCACCCTACCGGACTCAAACACCCCCTACCCTGCATTCGACATGCTGAGCCGGATAGACTATATCTGCCTCCTCACCTCGATCGGGTGCCCCTATCGATGCCGATATTGCGCCAGCCACTACCTGGATCCTGAGATATCCCACAGGCACACGGGGGAGGTATTGGATGAAATTCTCTATTGGCACAAGAATTACGGGGTGCATGATTTCGCCTTTTATGACGATGCCCTTCTGGTTGACTCTGTGAACCACCTGGCAATACTCTTGGAAGACCTTGTAAGACTCCAGCTTGATATTAGATTTCATACGCCTAATGCCTTGCACGTCAAGGAACTAACCGCGGATATCGCCAGACTCATGCACAGGGCCGGTTTTTGCACCATACGCCTTGGCCTTGAGACATCGAACCCCCTGCTTCATCGGGACCTGGACAATAAGGTTGACAAAGGTGACTTCGAAGCGGCGGTTAACAATCTGCTCAAAGCGGGCTTTACCAACAACCAGATCGGGGCCTATGTTCTGATCGGCCTGCCAGGTCAATCCATAAATTCAGTGATTGAGACAATCGACTTTGTTGGAAAAACAGGCGCATTGCCCTTCCTCTCCGAGTACTCTCCCATACCCCATACTGCATTATGGAAAAAGGCCATACGCCACTCTTCATATGACCTTGCTGCTGAGCCACTCTTTCACAACAACTGCCTATTGCCCTGTTGGGACGCGGGCCAACGAAGAGCTATACCCGGGCTGAAAAAAATGGTCCTGGAAATTCGTGAAAGGTACAGGTAGCAATTCACCGACGGGTTCACCAAAATTACCGCCGAAGGCTTCCCCCTTTAAGGTTCTCCCGGCTAATGAGTACGAAATGATACACACCCAACAGGAACGCGAAGAAGAATGGTCGTGAAGCCTTTTCAAAGTGACTGTTGGGAGGCCTTCGTCATTTCATGCCGTTACGGAATGGGGGACCCCCTGGCTTCCCGTTCTGAAGGAACGGGAAGAACAGTGGAGGGGGGAGGCATCACCCGTCCGTAACGGTTTGAAATGACCAGGCCGGAAACCCGGAACGCAGAAAAGGCTTTATGACCATTCCCATGTCGTTGCTGAGAGGATTTTTCCTTTTTCTGAGCGTGCTCATTATCCGGATGAACCCCCTTTAATCAAATTTGGGCTTGACCGGATCTTTCAAAACTGGCCCGCCGAAGGCGAACCACAACTTTAGGCACTTCAAATTTTAGACACTTTAGTCACTTATGAGTGCGTGAAAAGCCGGGCTATGTCCTGTTAATGACGCTTGCAGCATATCCAGCACCAAATCCGTTGTCAATGTTTACAACTGTCACACCGGCGGCGCAGGAATTTAACATCCCCAAGAGCGCGGTTATTCCCTGAAAGCTTGCCCCGTACCCCACACTCGTTGGAACTGCAATTATCGGCTTATCAATCAGTCCCCCTACAACGCTTGGAAGGGCACCTTCCATTCCTGCGACTACCACCACAACAGAGGCATGCATGAGCCTATCTCTGTGGCCTAGGAGCCTATGGAGGCCTGAAATCCCTACATCGTAAATTGTATCTACATCATTTCCCATAAATCTGGCCGTAATAACGGCTTCCTCCGCCACAGGGATGTCAGAGGTTCCCGCACTCATGACCAAAATAGTGCCCCTCCCGGAATTCTCGATACGGCGAGATACAAGCGTCAGCATCCCTGCCTTTTCATGATAGGTGCACCCCTTGAATCTCTTGCCTATCTTGCTCGCCTTCTCAGGGGAAAGGCGTGTAACAAGGATATTCTCGTCACAAGCCAGCATCCTTTCCATGATGGCTATGATTTCAGATACCTCTTTGCCCTCACCGAATATGACCTCTGAAAGTCCCCTCCTCAAACTACGATGGTGATCAATACAGGCAAAATCAAGATCTTCAAATGGTAGTGCCTTCAGCCTTTCAAGTGTCTCTTCAACCGTTATCTCCCCTTTGCTCAAATGTATCAGGAGTTCTTTTAATATATCTTGGTCCAATGGTTGATTAACCTCATATCTATTCGCTCAGTCTTTTTGCCAGCTCCGCCACCCTTCGGCCAAGCTTGGCGCCATTTTCTTCTGTCTTGCCATCGGGAGAGCCAACGCAGGCTACCCCATAATGTCCTGTGGCTGACATAGGATCTCCCACGACAACCATTCCATATATCAAAAAGGCCTGAATAATGGACATCATGGTGGTTTCTTTGCCACCCGTCAAATCTCCGGAGGTAGCAAACGCTGCGCCGATCTTACCCTCCGTCTGCTTGCGGATACCAACAAATTCGTCGAAGACCTTCTTCAATTCGGCCGCCATAGCTCCAAAATAAACAGGAGAACCGGCAATGATCCCGCCAGAAGCCAAAAAGTCATCCTTGGTGACCTCGCTCGTTTCTCTTAGAACTACACTCACACCTTCTACCTCTTCAACACCCCTTGCGATTGCCTCAGCCAATTTCCTGGTATTACCGCCCTTTGAAAAATAAAGAATCAGTATCTGCATCTAAATGTCCCCCTATAACATAAGATTTAAGTATAATAATTCAATATTGTTAGCAGATCAAGCAATTACATCCGGGGATTAGGCGAATGCCATCTTAGCGGAATACTCAAAGCATCCCCCGTTCCCTTAAGAAAGACATCGAGTCATGACTAATGCCTGTGACCCTGCTTAGGGCCAAGGTGAGATGGGCAACAGACTCAGAGGCCACACCGGAATTGATCATAATCATCCCTTGATCAACAGCCCTTTCGACCCCCTTCCATGAAGCATTGGCAGCGACTCTACTGGAGAGCCGAATTTCATTAGCTATCATATCGACTATCGCCTTTATTGTCCTTTCTGAACCCCTTCTCTCCGAATCCGGCAAACCCCTATGCAGTTCAAGCAACTGTGAGGCCCAAATAAGCCCTGTCTTGATCTTTTCACTTTGCGAAAACGCCAAAATGGCCTCTTTGATTTCCATATGAATACCACCTCTGAAAAATCGTAAAAAATGAATATCGTATGCATTAGCATACTTCGCCTCTGCTTCTTGATAATTGCGCTGGCCCTAATGCGCCTCTTTCTCCCACAAAATCCACCTCCATGCAACAGATTTTCCCTTGACCTGAGGCCGTTTTATTTATATGAAGTCCATAAATCTCGGGGCAATAGCCGAATAAAGAGGATGGTAAACATGTACAACGCCAGTGATTTGAGGAGAGGCCTTAAAATACAGATCGAAAACGATCCCTATGTCATTATTGATTTTCAGTTCTCCAAGCCTGGGAAAGGGCAGTCCCTTTATCGCTGCAAACTGAAAAATATGATCACAGGGGCCATTATCGACCGCACCTACAGGTCCGTAGACACCTTTCAGCAGGCTGCCCTGGAAAACCGTAAGATGCAGTTCCTCTACGGGCAAGAAAATGAATTCTGCTTCATGGATATTGAAAATTATGAACAGGCATATCTTTCTGATGACCAGGTGGGCGAGGCCAAAAACTATCTCACCGATAATCTGGAAGTAGAAATCCTCTTCTTTGAAGACAAACCAATAGGCATTTCTCTGCCCAACTTTGTAAACCTGAAGGTCACCAAGTCAGATCCATGGCTCAAAGGTGATTCCGCTGCAGGTGATAGCAAGCCCGTCACCCTGGAAAGCGGCTATGTGCTCAGGGTTCCTCCCTTCATCGAAGAAGGTGGCAAGATAACCGTTGACACGCGAACGGGCGAGTATGTCACCCGGGTCAAAGAATAACCCCTTTTTGCATGAGAAAAGGAGACTAACAAACCGAAGCCAGCACCTGTGGCGGCGAGCAAAGATGATTCAGGCACTCAGGCTGTTTTTCATCAATCATGGGTACCTGGAGTTAGAAACCCCCCACCTCATTCCCTCCCCTGCCCCAGAGGCCCACATCGACGCCATAGGAGTTGGAGATATGTTCCTCCACACCTCCCCCGAACTGTGCATGAAGCGCTTGCTCGCGGCAGGTTATTCCCGTATATTTCAGATTACCAAATGCTTCCGCCATGGAGAACGTGGAGACCGCCACCTCCCCGAATTCACTATCCTTGAGTGGTACAGGACAGGAATAGATTACAATGCCCTTATGGAGGAGTCTCAAGCCCTGATATTATTTGTTTCCAAAGAAATGGGTTCAGGGGGGAAAATTTACTATCAGGGCAGGGAAATTGATCTTGCGTGCCCCTGGGAAAAAATTACGGTGAAAGAGGCATTCGATTCCTATGCCTCTTTATCACTGGAAAAGGCCATTGAGATGGGACGCTTTGATGACGCCATGGCCAAGGAGATCGAACCAAACTTAGGTACAAAAAGACCGACCTTTATATATGATTACCCGGCCTTATTGAGTTCATTGGCCCGTTTGAGTCCTGATAACAAGAAGATTGCCGAGAGATTCGAGATTTACCTTGCAGGCATAGAATTGGCAAACGGATTTTCTGAATTGAATGACGCACAGGAGCAGAGAGTTAGATTCGAAAAAGAATTGATCCGTAGACGTCGTCTTGGAAAGCGGTTATATAAGATGGATGAAAAATTTCTGAAATCGCTTGAGCATATGCCAGAAGCCGCAGGCATCGCCTTAGGGGTAGATAGGCTTGCAATGATATTCACCGACAGGGACAAAATCGATGGCGTGATTTCATTTACACCAGAAGAGGTCTAGATTTGCTTGATTTTTCAGATATTTTAAGATAAATAATAACTTACGCTTGCTTTATAGATGCACCAGTGCTGTTGTTATTGGATGGATGAATCTTATGGCGACCCCAAGAAATCAAATCTCCCGCAAGAAGTCCTCTAAAGGCATTAAGCCCGATAGGCCCAAAAGGTGCCTCTCATGCGGGACGGATCTGATAAAACCCAGCAGGCGTTATTGCTCAAAGGAATGCCGTCAACAAATCAATTGGGTCCTTTCACTTTCAAAGGGCCTGCTCAGGACATTTAACGCCAGATATGCCTCCTTTTCTTTTACCCATGACCATGTGATCCTGGATTTAATCCCCGTATGGTCAAAAGGAATTTCAAGGTTCATCTGCAAGAGGACTCCAGGCAAAAAGCCGGCGGAGGACCTCAAGAATCTTATCCTCAAATCTGGCAGGGAATGGTATCACATGGTTGATAACAATAATTCAAAGAGCTATGCCTCGCTTTTTCTGCTCAAAAAAAATCACAGAAGAGATATCGATCCTTGTGATATCAAACCAAATAATAAGTCGCGTCCCAGGCTATCTGGATATGAGAATAAGTGTCTAAAGGTCCTCAAACTTGACAGGAAAGATCTGTCCTCCAATGAGAAAACAATCAGAATAAAGTCTGCATACAAGAAGATGGCCAAGATCCACCACCCGGACATGGGTGGAAATTCTGAAAAATTCAGACAATTGAATGAAGCACACAAACAGATGCTCCTGTGGGCAGAGAATCCCCAATACACTTCTAGAAAGGCACTCCCTTACTGCTGGTCCTACGATGGCTCCACCAATCGATGGGCACCCCCTTTGTAAACTTGGGGATGTCCCCCATATGACAACTTCTGTAATCGCCAAAGACTCCGAACATTTTTGTGGGTAAGGATTCTCTCATTTTTTGGGCGGAATGCGGAGTTGTTTCGTAGGTGACGAGCCGTCAGGAATTCAGTCCCATAAGGCGAGGAGACAATCGGGGTCAACTACGTCCCATAGTTCCAACGGGTTTATTCCGGTGTCATTATTAGGCAGAAGGATTGTGAGGGTGGAAACCGCGGCCCTCACCATAACTGCCATTGTCCAATATGAATGGGGCGATCTGGGCCTGGCGGGTTGATCAAATAAAAAAAGCATTCCATGATAATTCCATGGAATGCCCTTTTTAGCGCAAAATTACTAAACTAAACCACGTTGACATTTCCAGCAGCGGGGCCTTTTTGGCCCTGCTCTATGTCAAAAGTAACGCGGTCACCCTCATTAAGGGACTTAAAACCGGTCGCATTGATTGCAGAATGATGGACAAATACATCCGGCCCATCTTCCTGCTCAATAAAACCAAAGCCCTTTTGGTCGCTGAACCACTTTACAGTTCCATTAGCCATTGTGATACCCTCCTTTCAAAAATTATCATAGTTCCAGCCTTCAGGTAGCCACTTTGACAAATGGATCTTTCCTTTAGAACGAAACCTGCCCGCCAATTAAGGACGGGATTCATATGATTATTTATATAATAACCTGATTTCAATAAAAGTCAAGTGGTCATCTCCTCAATTCTTATCCAATTAACGGGCAGCCTCCATTAAAAGGGGACAGGCGAATTATTCCTTTATCTCGAATAAGTTGCCGTCCGGATCCCGAACAAAGGTGAGATGCCCTTCGCCCCGCGCAATCCGCTTCACATCCATTCCCGCATCACGGCAGGCGGTCTCGAAGCCGGCGAGGTCGGGGACCACCAGGCAGATATGCCGGAAACTCGCACGCCTTTCGACGGGCCCGGCCGGCACGAATACCTCTACGGCGAAACGTTCGTTTGCGTAAAAAATGATCCGGCAGTCGCAGGCCATCCCGAAGATCTCCTCCGACAGGTTTCTGTCAATGACCTGGTCCTTGACGGGCTTCAGCCCCAGGAGGTCCCGGTAAAAAAGGTCCGCGTTTTCCCGGGACCCACAGACAACAGCCACATGATGCAACCTCATGTTTCACCTCACTTTTGAACAGTGCTCAAGGACCTTCCTTTTTCCTAGCCAGTCGATTTGAGGCTAGCCCATATATTATCCCTTTTGCCCTTCTCAAATCCACAATCTCTTTTTGTGACCTCTGAACAATTTTTAGTTCTTTCTGCCCTTACATACCATATCTTGCATGCCTCGCCTATATCTTTCCATTCGAGAACCTCGTTTTCCTTGAACATCTAGCGCCTTACATGGGGAAGGCTTTCGTATGTTCCCTAAAACATCAAACTCTGGGAGTCTCCACGGCATTGCCGTGGGCTTACCAGGCGTTCGGCACTAACTGGTTGTGGAAAAAATACTGGAAACATACCTCCTACTCTATGCCGGTTCTAACCGGCGCTTTCAGGACGTCTCCATTTGCACCTGATTTTGGGTCTTGACAGGTTGGATGCAGAACAGGAAAATAGTGGAAAAGGCGGAGGGTTATCTAAAGGGGTCAAATCTGCTGTTGACTGTTGGTAATTTTTTCAGCTAAATTTTGTACCCGTTTTTAAGTTCCTCTGCGCCTCAAGAAGATCAACAAAAAACCAATAGTCTTCGTCTCCTGCGAAGATCTTTTCCCCGCGTCTGGCGGGGTTCACCATGTGATAACAAGCATCCGAATATAGAACCCTTAAGGTCTAGACATGGAACCAGCATATCAAAATAAAGCAAGAGTCAAAGGCAGACCCCTTTTTTGACACAAAAGGCAAAATTACCTATAGTCCTATCTCAAAAAGCAACTTCTTATCGCATTTTATTTGACCACACCGGTCGAAGATCCCGTTATTCGGGGAATGACTCGACCTAATCATCGAACAGTTAAAAAGCCTTTATCTAAAAAGTTGATATTTTTCAATTAATATACTATGGAGCATTTGAAACCCCTGGTATTGAAAGGATAATGGCCCCCTTTTAGCGCGCCGCCTTAGAGATACCGGTTTTTTTAATGGCTTGAAGACTCTGTTTATAAGGATAAGCATTATGGGAAAAGTATTGAAAGACCTGAAAACTGTGAAAAAAGATCTTAAAAATCTCTTAGAATCCCAACCGCTGGCTGTGCTGGCAACGCAAAACAATGGAAATCCCTATGCGAACCTTGTGGCGTTCGCCTTTAGTGATGATCTCAAAAGCCTTTTTTTCGCCACAACCCGCGCAACTCGAAAATATGCCAACCTCACTGCCGACCACAGGGTGGCGATGCTTGTGGACAACCGCTCGAATCAGGCCACGGATTTCAGACAGGCCAAGGCCGTCACCGTTTCTGGTCGTGCTGAAGAAATTGACAAAAAACGCGAAAAAAAATTTTTAGATATCTATCTCACCAGGCATCCCCAACTTAAAGAGTTCGTGACCGCTCCAAGTTGTGCCTTTTTGAGAATTAGTGTGGACACCTATTATCTGGTTACACGCTTCCAAAATGTTATAGAAATCCACCTAACAACATCATGAATCTTGTTTTACTCCTCGACAAAATCAAAGCGCAGGACCGTTCATTTGTGGGAGGGAAAGGTTTTGCCTTGGCCGTAATGGCAAAGAGGGGGATGAATGTTCCCCAAGCCGTCTGTATTCCCACTGAGGCCTATGATCGATATGTGAAATTAACGGGTCTTCGCAATCGAATCATGATGGAGGTCTATAGAAAACGGTTTGAAGAGATGCGATGGGAGGAGATATGGGACACCGCCCTCAGAGTTCGTAATGCATTTTTGAAGACGCCCATTCCATATGATCTACAACAGGAAATCTTGCCACCCATTGATTCACTCTTTTCAGGCAAACCCGTGTCAGTGAGATCATCTGCACCTGGAGAAGATTCATCAAAAACCTCTTTTGCGGGCCTTCATGAATCATTTGTCAACATCATAGGCGTAGAAGCCATTTTGGAACATATCCGCCTTGTTTGGGCCTCTCTTTGGTCTGACCGGGCATTGCTTTACCGGCGGGAATTGGGTCTTGATATTGAAAAAAGTGCCATGGCTGTGGTTATCCAAGAGATGATCAATGGCGAGCGTTCAGGAGTGGTTTTTGGAAAAAGTCCTGTTGAAGAATCTCAAGCCGTTATCGAGGCAGTATATGGTTTGAATCAGGGCTTAGTTGATGGGACGGTTCATCCGGATCGATGGATCCTGAACCGAAAGACGGGGAGAATTCTTTCCCATAGCCCTGCTCTGAGGGAAAATGCCCTCCGGCCCTCAGATAAAGGTGTCAAGCTTGAAACGCTGACAACTGACTTGAAAGACCTCCCCCCGCTAACAAAAGAGGAGATCTCTGAGGCCTTTCAACTTGCAATAGAGGCTGAATCCGCATTCGGCGGGCCACAGGATGTAGAGTGGACTTATAAAGGCAATACCCTTTATGCACTGCAGGCCCGGCCCATAACAACACCACCGGATTCGAAGCATGACCAAAGACCATGGTATCTCAGTCTCCACAGGAACTTTGACAACCTAAAGCAATTGAGGAGGATGATAGAGGAGGAGCATATCCCTGCTATGGAAGAAGAGGCTGCTAAATGGGCAAGCCTAGACTTAAACGAACTTACAGATGAAAAACTTGCTGACGAAATTGAGATCAGGGCCCATCACTATGATGACTGGTTGGAGGTATACAGACAGGATTGCATTCCCTTTGCCCATGGAATGCGTTTGTTTGGTCAGGTCTACAATGATGTCATGAAGCCAAATGACCCCTTTGAGTTTACGAAGATTCTTATCGGGACAGGAATGGTTAGCATCCAAAGAAATAGGGCTTTGGAAGATTTGGCGAAAAGAATTAGAAAAGATTCTCAGCTTGCCAAGTGCCTAAGATCAAAAGAGATTCAAAACTGTGATCCCGAATTCTTAAAGGAATTTGATTCCCTTTATGATCAATTCGGTGGGCTCGGTTGGGGAAAAGCCAGATTATTTCAGGATCCTAGGCAGTTCCTGGATTTACTCCTCGCGATGGCATTCCAAGAAAAGGAAGCTTTCAAGTCTGAAGAAACCAAGGGTCTTGAGAAAGATTTTCTGTCGCGGTTCGAAGATGATCAAAGAAACTTTGCCATTGAGTTGATTGATTTGGCTCGTTCGAGCTACCGTCTGAGGGATGATGATAATATATATCTGGGCAAGATCGAAGGACAGATGGTCGCTTCTCTGGATGAAGGAAAAAGGCGCCTTAATGATAGATTAAAACGGGATATGAGACACCTCGATAAAAATGAAGTGATAAACGCCTTAAGGAAACCAAATTTCATTCCCCGGAAAAGGCCCTATTCCGCCAAAGGACCAGAGAAAAAAGATCCTAAACTGAGGGCGAGACAGATTGTGGGTCAACCGGCCGGCCCCGGTATCGCCTTTGGAAAGGCGCGAATGATTCTTAAACCTGAAGAGCTTTTTCGGTTCAAATCCGGCGAAATACTGGTCTGTGACGCTGTGGATCCTGCCATGACACTTGTGGTTCCCCTTGCTGCTGGTGTTGTAGAAAGAAGAGGAGGGATGCTCATTCATGGAGCGATCATCGCCCGTGAATACGGACTCCCCTGCGTCACGGGTGTAACAGATGCTGCCCGGTGGATACACACGGGAGATAGCATTACAGTGGATGGATATCTAGGTATTGTTATTGTTGGAGAAGCAACCCTTGAAAGCTCGGACCATATGAATGGTAAATCACAACCCTAGAAAATCACATCATCCTCCCGAGAAAGCGGAGCGATTTGATCTGATAGCTGATCGCAGAGAACAAAGAGCCAGCGGCGGTTATGGGGGCATGGCTGAAGCCTTTTAAGCTCTTGAATAAATACGCTCATGGGGAATATCTCTTTATATACTCTTTGACGCTTACCTTTCTTGCCGTGTTTTCAGAACTCATATACCGGATTTTTCCAAATAGGGGCCTTTCAGGACCCCAGGGCCTATCATAGCGCCCCAATACCCAAAAAATACCGCTATAGGAATTTGGATCTCTTCCATCCAGGGCATATTTGTTGTTGAGTTCAATCATGATCTTCAATGCCTTTTTTGGCGTATTGGACCACTGAAGAATCTTCTTTCCCCAAAGCATTCTGAGATAATTGTGAATCCTGCCCTCCCTCAAGAGTTGCGTTTGTGCGGCATTCCAAAGGGGATCGTGGGTAATCCCCTCTTCAAATTCTTTCAATGTGTAAGTGAATTTTCTTTTATCCTTCTCATGGACCTTTAGGGTTTCACGGGCCCATGGAGGCAATGACCCATATTGATCATAATCACCTCGCTGCCAGCACATGTTAAACCCCAGTTCACGCCAGGTGATCAGTTGATCCAGAAAGGCCTCCGCAAACATACGGATTCCCCACCAACCGCTTTTACTCCCCGTAGCCTTGCCTGATAGTCGATCAAAAAACCAGCCCTCCCCTTCCACAACTTCGTGAAAAACCTGGTGTGCAGAGATGTGGCCGAAATGGAGGTAGGGGGACAGCCCGCTTGCGATTTCTTCCTCGGGCTGATTTCGCTTCTCCTGATAAGAGTTGAGGCGATTCAGTAAAAACTCACTTAATACCTTTTGTGCCGCTACGGGTCCCCCTCGCTGCTCAACGATTCCCACTTCGTGGTCAAGAGGGAGAGTGTTTAGCATTTTCGAATCACGCCCGAGTAAAGGAGGAGTGGCGATAGGCCAACGTTTCCGGATGGCTGAAGGCATACCCTTCAGCTTTGGCAGCCTTGTGCCTTTGAGAGGATGGGCCTTGGGAAGATCAAGGAGGTGGTCGGGAAGGGTCTTTTGTAAAAAGTGTCTAAAACTATAGGCGGTTGTAAAAACCCTGTCTGCGACTCGAATGGGAAGCAGACCATTTGAGTCCACCTTCTCGAAGAGAATAGGTATTTTTCTGGATGCGGCCGCCACCATTCGAGGGATAAAAAAGGCCGGAAAGTCATCGGTAATCACCACACAGGCCTTTGCAGAGAGTGCTTCAAGGAGGCCCCTTCCTTCACCATATTTAGACTCCACATAAGGGTAATAATAGGCATTGTGTTTCTTGAGTTGATGCATGTTATCAACCATACCATCCAATATGAATCGATGGAGCCGATCACTCGCCCATTTGTACCCGCAGCGCAAAGCCTCAAGAATAACCAAGGGCTTCCTTAGCGCTTTTGCCCAGTCGACCGCCCTTTGAAGACTAAAGTTCCAGTGTGAGCGCCTAAAGGCAATCATCCAGTAGAGAACGAATTCACCTTCTGGATTGATCCCATTATCGTCGGCCTTCCAGATGCGAATGGGAGGAACTTCACTTTCGATTTTCAAGATACTTTACCTCATTTGCCGTTTTCTGGATTCCCAAAAAAGGTGACTTTAGCGGAATTGTTAATGGACATTTAATTAGCATATTGATAGCGAACCAACCACCTTTTTTTGTTGCCTCGTATATATGCTATTGATATGCTTTCAATGGTTTTTTTAACAGGAGGCTATAAGGAATTAATCATGGAAGGGCGCATTAAACTGGGTATCAGTGCATGTTTGCTGGGGGAAAATGTGCGTTATAACGGCGGGCATCAACTGGATCGGTTTCTGACATATACGTTGGGGCAGTATGTGAACTACGTGTCGGTCTGTCCAGAGTTGGAGTGTGGTCTTGGGGTCCCCCGCGAAAGCATGCGGCTGGTAGGAGACCCAGCCTCACCCCGTCTGCTGACCCGAAATACCCGCGTGGATCATACACACCGTATGGTCAGATGGGCAAAAAAAAGAATAAAGGAGCTTGAAAAGGAAAATCTATGCGGTTTTATTTTTAAGAGCAACTCTCCCAGCAGCGGTATGGAAAGGGTAAAGGTCTATGATGAAAAAGGGATGCCCATAAAAAAGGGGAGCGGCATATTTGCCAAGATATTTATGGAGCACTTTTCCTTATTCCCCGTTGAAGAAGATGGACGACTCCATGATCCAAAGCTGAGGGAGAACTTTATTGAACGCATCTTTGCGATGAAACACTGGCGGGAAGTTCTCAACGAAAGATGGAATGTTGGGCACCTGGTTAAGTTCCATACTCGGAATAAGCTTCTGATTCTCTCCCATAGTGAAAAGCATTACCGAATGATGGGCAGAATGATCGCAAGGGGGAAGGAAATTCCTGTCAAGAAGCTTTATAAGGACTATGAGACCCTTCTGATGGAGGCATTGAAACTGAAATCCACAATTAGGAAAAATACCAATGTCCTCCAGCATATGATGGGCTATTTCAAGAAACAGTTATCAGCAGATGAAAAACAGGAAATCCTTGAAATCATAAAACAATATCGCTCCGGACATATCCCTGTCATCGTTCCTGTTACCCTGATAAATCATTATGTGCGGAAATACAAACAACCTTACCTCACACAACAGACCTTTCTCAATCCTTATCCAATCGACCTACAATTGAGAAATCACGTGTAAACCATGGAAAAGCTGATTCGCTGGACACTTCCACTGCCCCTAAGCTGTTAATAAAATTTGGTACTCCCCTATCACATTTAATTTTGGTATCTCAGCATTTGCCCATGTCCTAACTGTTTCTCTCATTATGAGGCCATCGTGGTTTAGCAATCCGTTTACAGTGGCGAAAAACAAAAGAGATGCACAATGCTTAAGAATCAGGTATACTTTGAAAGTGTTAAACTTTTTTCAAACGGAATTGGATGCTACAACACTTGCGAAACAGTTGTTGGTTCTTATAAATAGTGATATCACATCTTCATTCAAAAAGGATTCCATCAGCTATGCATTCAAAGCCTGTTTTAATAACTGGACCCACGGGATATGTGGGGGGGAGATTGGTTCCCAAACTTCTGAAATCCAACTACAGGGTACGCGTTGTGGGTCGATCAATAGAAAAACTGAAATCCAGGCCATGGGCCAAAGATCCCGGATTGGAAATGGCCCAAGCGGACATGTTGGACTATAAATCCTTGCTCAAAGCAACTGATGGATGCTGGGCTGCATTCTATCTCGTGCACTCCATGAATGCTCGTCATAGAGATTTTGCACAGGCGGATAGAAAGGCCGCTCAGAATATGGCCAAAGCAGCAGCGAAAACGGGTTTGGAAAGGATCATTTACCTGGGTGGACTTGGTGCTGAGGGCCCTTCACTGAGTAAACACCTGCAATCCAGGGCTGAAGTGGCTAGAATTCTGCAGGCAGGAGATGTCCCCACGACCTACCTCCGAGCAGCCTTGATTTTGGGTTCAGGGAGTGCGTCCTTTGAGATCCTGCGCTATCTGGTGGAGCGACTGCCGGTTATGACGACACCGCGCTGGGTACGTACTCCGGTTCAGCCCATTGCAATCAGAAATGTACTTAATTATCTGGAAGGATGCCTTGATCACGATGGCATCATGGACCAGACCTTTGACATAGGTGGCCCTGATATCCTGACCTATAGCCGCCTCATGGATATTTATGCTGAGGAGGCGGGCCTTGCTAAGCGGTGGATTATCCCTGTGCCCTTTCTCACCCCCCGTTTAAGTTCTTACTGGATCCATCTTGTGACACCTGTGCCTTCCACTATCGCCAGACCCCTGGCAGAAGGCCTGAGCAATCCTGTCGTATGCCAGGAAAACCGAATCCGATCCATAATCCCTCAAGAATTGATTAGCTGCCCACGGGCCATTCGTCTTGCACTGGGACGAGTCCGTGAGGAGTGTGTTGAGACATGCTGGACCGATGCAGGCACCTTAGACGCTCCTGAATGGGTCCATTGTGGAGATGCTTCCTATTCAGGGGGAAATATAATGGAATCCGGCTACCGTATGGTGTTAGATGCAACGGCTGAAGAAGTGTGGAAACCCATTGTAAGAATTGGCGGATACACGGGATGGTATTTCGCTGATTTTGTATGGAGGCTTAGGGGAGCGATAGATCGTCTAATGGGCGGTATCGGTTTAAGGAGAGGTCGCCGACACCCATCTAATCTCCATTCGGGTGATGCCCTCGATTTCTTTCGGGTCTTGGAAGTGGAACCACCTCTTCACTTACACTTATTCTCCGAAATGAAACTGCCAGGTGAAGCGACTCTTGAATTCCGGATTCACCGCTTGGAAGATGGCCGAGCGGAACTGCAGCAACTTTCAAGATATGTGCCTAGGGGGATTCTAGGTCTGATTTACTGGTACTCTCTTTATCCTATCCATCAGTGGATCTTCAGCGGAATGTTGAGAGGAATTGCCAAAGCAGCTGGAAGCCCTGTTGTTCAGGGGCCTGATCGTTTAACCAAAAAGCGCCCAGATTCATGCCACACTGATCCATACAGCCACTCGAATGAATAAACCGCTTGGAATTTGATTCAATCATTCTGCGCGCCCTAAAGGACATATCAGAAGATTTGTTTGTTTTCTTCATATTCTTTTAAAAAAGATTTGACTTCAGGAATATAAAATTTAAAGTAGAAATAAGATATCTTATTTAAGGTCTGAACTGTGGGGAGGTCGAAAGAGATTTTCATAAAATCAATCCCGTAGATTTCGGCAATGGAACTCAATTCAAAAGTGAGCAATGTGTGTGAAGTTTAACCCCAATTATAGAGAGGAGGACTAAAATGGCAGATGAAACTTATACACCCACCAAAAGGACACAGTTTGTTTGGGTAAAAGACAAAGCCGGCAATGAATACGTCTGTTCAGCAGATGAGCTAAAGGATCCCAAAAATATCAGCGATGATGACCTGAAAAACTGCGTCGACGATGCGTCTGTTCTTCAGCCTCATGCCGGAGGGTAGAGCTAATCGTCAACATGCCTTGGTTCCTCAATTAATTTTTTAAGGAACCAGGGCTTCTGGTTATTTGAGAAGGTGTCGGCTCGGAGTTTAAGAAGATATTATGGCCGACTAATCTATCCGAGAAGTCTAAAGAATCGTGACTGATTGTCAGTTGATTGTCTGAAAAATATCAGACAAAGATACCTAGCTTATACGCACTCAAAGAAGAGGGTTCCTTTGGCTCCCGGTATGGTCACTTTGACGAATCCGAAATAGACAAAATGCAAGAATTTTCAAGTACTCTCCCATTCCAGTCCTAACCATTCCTACCAAGATAGCGCGATAAAAAACTTAACAATACAATCTAGCGTTTTAATTCCCAGCGCCGGCCAAAGGAAATCAATGATTATTTATTTAACTAATTGTGGTTAATCTGTGCCTGTGATATATATAATCAGCCGTCCCAATTCAACCCGATCAAGAAAGAAGGCTTAGGGAATTTTGTCTTGAGGGGTCAAATCTGCTGTTGACTGTTATTCAATGTTTTTTCTATGTTTTTTACGCGCACCCTTAGCTTCCGTTCCGTCGACATGCCTCTTTTCAATTTTTCAATAACGCTGCTCACAGAGCTGTACTTGGATATGCCAAACTGCCCGCCAATCTCTTCAAGTTTTTCTCCTCTAAGATGTCTTGCAAGATAGATGGCAACATTCCTCGGTTCTTTCAGGACTCCTCTCCTTGATGACAACAGTGAACTTTCTTCTATGCCGTAGGCATTACATATTGCCCTCTTTATCTTCTCTGCATCTGGCAGGATCTCCACCTGGAGTCTGAATCAAGAGGTGATAATGA
>Ga0307425_1001079_pt1 | contig 16676 bp, 15 predicted proteins | sample SalMarWE160330MG_FD_202152 | JGI IMG/M metagenome (GOLD analysis project Ga0307425, IMG submission 202152) | Salt marsh sediment microbial communities from the Plum Island Ecosystem LTER, Massachusetts, United States - WE1603-30 | ecosystem: Environmental > Aquatic > Marine > Intertidal zone >... | reverse complement strand
CCCGTACGTATTGCATGAAGACGGGAAACCGATCGATGAGTCGTACATCTCAACCGATCCCGTATTCTTCCTCTCCGACCACGAGGATTTCTCAGATTCCGAGCAGGACACGCTTGCCGATCTTCCTCGCATCTCTCTGGGAAGGACGGCACTTCACACGAGCCAGTGCATCACTATTGTGCACTATCTCCTCGACCGGCTGGCGGACGACGTGAAGGCAGATCTCGTTCTTTGCCACAAAGTGTGGGGGGAGCCGAAGGCGCTCCTTATCAAGGGTCTGCTCGCGGATTGCGATGTGCCGGTCAATCTTGTGACACATGTTCCACCCTCGATTCTCCCGTTTACGGTCGACGGGCTGAGCGAGGTGCGAATCATGGTGCGATCGCGCGACCTCGAACGAGCCCGCGCGATCATCTCCGACTACTTCGAGGAACCGGTCACTGAATAATCCCCGGCTCCGACTCGTCATTCACAACTGTCGCAACCGACTACACGTACAGTCTTTCTTGTCGAGTTGCTCGCTCCGTCATCGTCGATCACGGTCAACGTTACTGTGTACGGCAATCCGCTCGAACCGGCACTGAGATAGGCGTGGTATACCACCTCACCGCTCGCGGTGGTACCGTCGCCGAACGACCATATCCAGTCTACGATACTGCCATCTTCATCGTAAGATCCGGATCCGTCGAATTTCGCATCTTGCCCCTTGGGGATGTATAGCGACGATGGCGTTACGGTGAATTGCGGGTGTGGAAAGTGGTTCATTGCCTGTACATTGTGCGTAACCTTGCCCACCGCGCCGTCGATGTCGGTTACTGTCAGAGTGACGGCGTAAAGGCCTTTGGCGTAGAACGTGTGATTGGCGGTCTCGCCGCTCCCGGTGGTCCCGTCGTCGAAGTCCCAATGGTAGGAGACGATGGCGCCATTGGGGCTTTGAGACGCTCCGGCATCGAACTGAACGATCAGCGGTGGATATCCGGCCGGCGTTTGTGGGTTGGTTGTGAATTCGGCGTGCAGACCGTTCGCTAACAGGCAACCGCCGAGTGCCGCAAGTGAGATTGTCAGCGCTACGACTGTCAGTGCACGCATCTTCTGCTTTATGTTGTGGGTCATTATCGTTGTTGCTCCTTAGCCTATCGGATGTTTTGAAAGACGCGGCATTCACCGTATCGGCGGCCGCCGTCAGGAATCCGCGTCGTCGTCATTATTGCCCTTGCCCTCTTGCTTGAGCGCTTCGCGGATCGCCTCCAGGCGAGCCGCAACGCGGGAGTATACAGTGTTTTCGGGGAATGCACCGTCCTGCTGCGGCGTTCCGGCAGGAACGCCGGTCAGAATCTCGATTCCCTGCTCGACGGTATCCACCGGGTAGATGTGAAAATTACCCGCAGAGACCGCGTCGACAACTTCCTCGGAGAGCATGAGATTGTCCGTATTCTGCGATGGGATAAGTACTCCCTGTTCCCCGGTCAATCCCTTTGCCAGGCAAACCTTGTAAAAACCCTCGATCTTCTCGTTCACGCCGCCGATCGGCTGAATCTCTCCCTTCTGATTCACCGATCCGGTTATGGCGATCCCCTGCTTGATAGGCAGATCTGCCAGGCTGGAAAGGAGGGCGTACAACTCCGTGCTCGATGCGCTGTCTCCGTCGATCATTGAGTAGCTTTGCTCAAAAGCGAGGCTCGCTGACAGACTGAGTGGCTTCTCCTTTGCGAATCGCTCACCGAGGAAACCTTTCAGAATCATGATCCCTTTCGTGTGCGTGTGCCCGCCCAGCTCGGCTTCACGCTCGATGTCGACTATTCCATCCTTCCCTGTGTGGGCTGTGGCCGTGATTCTCGATGGTTTACCGAACATGTAGTCACCCAACTGAAGGACGGCGAGGCCGTTCACCTGCCCCACCTTCTCCCCTTCCGTGTCAACAAGGATCTGACCGCGGGCGATCATCTCTCGAATCTTGTCCTCCAAACGATTGAGTCGGTCATCGTGCTTCTCCAGCGTCTGATGGACGTGCTCACCGGTGACGCAAGTTGATCCCTCTTCGCGCGCCCAGTACGACGCCTCCTTGATGATCGAAATCAGATTGCCGAAACGACAGGATAGTTTCTTCTGATCTCCGGCGAGTGCCGATGAATACTCAACAATCCTGGCGACACCGGTTGCGTCAAACGGCAGGAGCGCCGGCTCTTCCTGGCAACGTGCTCGCAGGAAGCGGGCAATCTCCTGCTCGTGTTCCGGCGTGCGATCCATCTCAGTGGAAAAGTCGCTCCTTACGGAGAAGAGTTTCGAAAAATCCTCATCGTAGTAGTGCAACAGCTCGTAGATCTGGGGGCTTCCGATTATGATTATCTTCATCCGCAACGGGATCGGCTCCGGCTTTAGCCCTTCACTTGTGGCGTAGCCGAGCATCTGCAATGGGTCTTCGATCCTGATTTCACGTCTCTTGATCGCAATTTTCAGCGCCTCCCAGCTGAGGCCGACGCGAAAGAGATTGTTGGCGTTTACCACAAGGTACCCACCGTTGGCGCGGTGCAAAGACCCTGCTTTAACCATGCTGAAGTCGGTAATTGCGACGCCCATTTGAACGCGGCGTTCGATGGAACCGAACAGATTGGTGTAGGTGGCGTTCTGCTCCACGATCACTGGCGCCCCGCCTGTCTTGGAGTTGTCGACAAGGATGTTCACGTAGTAGCGTTTGAACGGATCCGCTTGCGGCATCGAAAACGGAAGCGGCCCTTGGACGGCGTTGTTCTTGCTTCCCTCCTTGAACTGACCGAGATGCTCTACGATGTCGTCTTTGACGTCTTTGAGAAATCTGACGACTCGTTCAAGCTCGCCGTAACGCTTCTCGAGTTGGACAAAATGCGGTTCGATAGTGAAGAGGACGGCTTCCTTCGCCAGTTTCTTGATCTCTTCCTCTCTGTCCTCTTCCACCCGCGCCATCTCCTGCAAGTTGTCCTGGATGATCGACTGGACACGGCTTTGCTTTTCACGAATGGAAGTTTTCTCTTCATCCGAGAGAGCAGCGTATTCTTCTTGACTAAGCGGTTCGCCGCTCTCTTGTAGCGGGAGCGTATTGATGCCTATGGGGGTTCGTTGGATTGCGAATCCGAGCTCGCGCGCTTCCTTCTCCATGGCGTCGGATAGCTCGGATCGCTTCTCCGTGAATCGCTCCGTGATCCGCTTGCTGCGGGCCTTGAACTCATCAGTTTCGAAGACCTTTGGGATATCACGCTTCAGGCGCGTGATCAGATGATCCATGTCATCGCGCAGTTGCGTTCCCATCCCCGCCGTCAGTTCGAGGTAGTTGGGGCTGTATGGGTTGCTGAAGTTATGGACATAACATAAATCAGGCGGAGTGGCCTCGTCCTTGCTGGCATGGCTCAAGAAGTACTCGACGGCCGACATCTTCCCGGTTCCCGATCCTCCGGCCACATAGATGTTGTATCTATTCTTGCGATCCTTTATTCCTAGGCCGAGGCGGAGCGCCTCGATGGCCCGTTCCTGTCCGATGATGCGATCGAGTGGTTCGAGCGCTGCGGTCGTATCGAAGTCATAGATCGACGGATCGCATGTGCGGCGTAGCTGTTCTGGTTTCAATTCTTTGACCATCTTGTCTGCCTCCGGGTAGAATTCTAGCGCAGATGAGTAGCAGAATACAGTGGGCGAAGATTGCGGCTGTGCTGGCCGTCTCTTTTGCATTGGTGCCGGCACTTTCAGTTTGCGGAGACACGACCGTGCTTCCCATGATTGGGCGCGTTGGCTCTTGCACATACTGCGACTGTGTTGAGAATGCGATCTCTTCTGCGCAGGATTCGATCGATCTGCTGCTCTCCGATGCACAACTCGATCAGAATCCGTTGTGGGACGATGTTATTGCCGCATCGGACCGTGGAGTCAAAGTGCGAGTACTTCTCGACGAAAGCGATTGGTCAACGTCGATTACCGAGAAGAATCGGCCGGCGCTTGGTCTATTGGTTTCGCACGGCATCAATGCCCGCTTCGATGATCCCGCGGTAACAACCCACTCCAAGCTGGTCGTGATCGACCGGCGAAGTGTCGTACTCGGATCATCCAACTGGAATCAGCACGCGTTTTACGATCAGGCGCAGACGGACGTGTTTGTGCGAAACGGTGATGTAGGAGAAGCGTTTGCCGTATATTTCGACCGTCTGTGGGATGGAACTCTCTTCCCCGGTGCTGTTGAGCTTTCGTCGTCGGTCGCAGTCGAGACGCCGTCAATCATTGCGTTTCCTGAGACGGTTGACACGGCGAACTACGCATCGGCACTTCTGTCGTTCATCCGACAGGCGCAGAAATCAATCCACGTGGTGATGTACCGGATCTCTTACTACCCACGTTATGGAGACAGTGTGACGAACGACATATTGAACGCCTTGATCGCGGCAGCGGCGCGCGGATTGGATGTGCGTGTATTCATGGACGACTGCGCGTTCTACCAGGACTCGGCTGCAGCGAATCTCGAGGCAGCCCGTTACTTGAATGATCACGGAGTAGACGTACGCATGGACTCTCCAAGCGAGACGACACATGCCAAGTTGGTGATCATCGATGGCAAGACCGCCGTTCTCGGGTCTACCAACTGGAACTACTACTCCCTGGAGAAGAACAACGAGGTCGACATTGCACTTGTCGATCTTGCCGGTGTCGCCGCGGTCTACGATGGCTTCTTCAATTCTCTGTGGAACGATGGGCGCAGGCTTGGTGACTGAACTATCCTACTTGGTCGACGGCTTGGTGCCGTCGATCGTGTATCCGCAGTCGGTACAACGCCACGTGATGTCGCCGGTGAACAGATTGTAGCGTACGGGGATCATGTCGCCCCCGCATTCCGGGCAACGGAGTATGGAAACATCGGTGGGAATCGGTTCCTTGTCCGGGCCGGTGGCGATCAGATTCACCGGTTCCGGCATCACCAGGTTCACCTGTCCGCTCACTCCCGTTGTTGCGTTGGCCAATCCGACTTCTCCGGAAACATGCACGGTCAGCCCGTCCTTGCTGAATTGGATCAGGACGATGAGCATTCCAACCAAAAGGCCGATTAACGCTATGGCAGCCGCGGTGACGGCAATCTGTTTCATCTCCGATGCTCCTTCTCCATGCGCTTGATCTATCGGGGCGTGAGTGATTCTGACCGGCGAACGAGGAGTGTGCTCCCCTCGATTCCGACCACTAAGATCCTCTCTCCAGTGGCTATTCTCCCTTCTGTCGATCGCGCATTCCAGTATTCTCCATGCACGAACACTCTTCCCCTCGGATTCAATGTGCTGCGGACTTCGCCGGTCTCGCCGATCAGAGAACCCTTCCCCGTGACAGGGCGTTTGCGTTGTATCAGGAGCGCCTTGGAGATAACGAACACGAACAGGGCCGTCATTGTCCCTACCGTGAGGATGATCGTCGTCCATGAGAGCCCGATCGCCTTGTTATGTATGTCAAAAAGGGTGATCGAGCCGATGATTAGCGATAGTACCCCCCCGGAGGTCAGTATCCCGTTTGTTGGGGTGAAGGCGTCCAAGACCATCAGTCCGGCCCCGAAAACGATGAGAAGCACGCCAACGATGTTTACCGGCAGGATCTGAAGGCCGAAAAACGCAAGTACGAGGCAAATTCCTCCGGCCGCCAGACCAAATCCAATCCCGGGGTGGAAGAATTCGTAGATGAGTCCGTACAGGCCGAGGATGAACAGAACGTACACAATGTTCGGGTCGGCCAGGTAACCGAGGAGTCGTTCTCTGAGTGTGGGACGCAGCTCTTGGATAGGGGCGCCGGCGGTGTGCAGAACGCGGCCGTCCGCGAGCGTATAACCGTCAAGACGGTGAAGCAAATCAGCCACATCATTGGCGACGAGGTCGATCACTCCCTGGTCCAATGCCTCGGTGGCGGTAATAGAACTCGACTCCCGCACGGCCTGTTCCGCCCAGTCCACGTTTCTCCCTCGCTTCTCGGCAATCGACTTGGCGAATGCTACGGCGTCGTTTGTGACCTTCTCCGTCATCGTTTCGTCTTGGGATTCCCCGCCCGAGAGCAGATCGACTGGATGTGCGGCGCCGATATTTGTGCCGGGAGCCATTGCTGCGACATCTGCAGCGAGTGTGATGATCGCGCCCGCCGAGGCGGCGCGTGCTCCGGCGGGTCCGACGAAGACGACGATTGGCACCGACGAGGAGAGTTCCGCCATGACAATGTCACGCATCGAATCTCCCAGCCCACCCGGCGTATTCAGCTCGATCACGACTAGGGCTGCTCCTTCCGTTTCGGCGTAGGAGATGGCGCGGGTGACAATATCTCTCGATACCGGGTTGATCGACCCGGCCAGTCGCAAGTGGACGATTTGCCCTTCCGCCCATGCGATGACTGATGCCATCAATGCGAGTACGACTGCGGCGATGACTATTCTTCGTATCATGGTGAAACGAAAGTATCTCATCCAAGGTTACGGATGCAACACTGTGTAGAGGCAATATCAAGGTTCTAGTATCATCAGTGAAACGTGACAACAACCATGAATAGGAGAACCAAATGATCAAAGGTGTTGTGTTTGACTTCGACGGATTGATATTGGATACGGAGATTCCGGCCTTTCAGGCTTGGCAATCGATCTTTGCGCAGAACGGATGCGAGCTTACTCTTACAGCCTGGGCCGACTACATCGGTCGATCGCCCGATACATTTGACCCATGCGATAGACTGGAAACGTGTCTGGGACAGCCCGTAGACCATGGGAGGCTCCGCAAGGAGCAGATAGAACACGAGACACGCCTGATCACGATGGAGTCGGCTCTCCCCGGGGTTACTGCGCTGATCGACGAGATCCGGATGCTCGGACTACGATTGGGGATTGCATCAAGCTCATCGCGAGATTGGGTTATCGGACATCTGCAACGACTTGGGCTTGTTGCCCGCTTTGATTGCATCGTTTGCTCCGATGACGTTGCTCACACCAAGCCGGCGCCAGATCTTTATGTCGCTGCCGTGAATGCTTTGGGGATCGCATCTACCGCGGCGATTGCGCTGGAAGACTCACCTCACGGCGTAACTGCGGCCAAGGCGGCCGGCCTGTTCTGCGTCGCTGTCCCGAACGCCCTGACACGCCACCTATCGTTTGAGCATGCCGACGTAATGCTTGATTCATTGCAGGATGTGACATTTCAAGATCTGACGGCCATGCTTGAAGGGATCAAACGGCAATAGAGAATGCCCCGGGCATACGCTACCGGGGCATCACATGCTGCAATGCTGCCTGGATCCAGGCTCAACGCCTAGAAACGATACGCAAGGGTAAGGCCGTCCGATGTTATTCCGAACCTGAACCCGTTGTCTTTAGCGACGTTGTACGCATCGAACCCGCTGTACAGAGACCATGCCAGGTGCGCCAGGCCGACGACCGAATACCCCAAGTATCCGTAGGGGGCAATTGTGCTGATATAGCCTCCTCCGACGATGATGGCAATGTCGACCCCGAAGAACAGGATTGCCCTGTCCATCTGGCCGTTCAACAGCTGGCCGAGACCCGGGATCAGGAACGAAGCGATGCCGGGGATCCATGCGTCCGAATTTGTGCTCTGGGCGACCGCGCCCACAGAGAGCACCGAAAGCAGAGCGACGACCGTTGCAACAACGACTAGTCTACGATTCATCGGTTTCCTCCTTTTCTACTCTTGCCCCTTTGTTCGTGCTATTCCAGCAGTTCGTCAGGGATGTCGAAATTGGCGAACACCTCCTGCACGTCTTCGTTCTCGTCAAGATCGTTGACGAGTTTTAGCACCTTCTCTGCGGCATGCCCTTCCACTTTCACCGTGTTCTTGGGAAGCATCGTTACTTCCGCTCTACTGGGAGTAATTCCAAGCCCGCGTATCCCCTCGCTGAGGGTAATCAGGTTTGCCGGATCGCAATACGCCTCGATTGCATCTTCTTCTTCGTAGAACTCTTGCGCACCCAGTTCGATCAATGACATCAGTACCTCGTCGCGATCGATGTCTTCCGGGATCTCCTCTATGCCGACCACGCCACGGCGTTCAAACAGCCAAGAAACGCTGCCCGCCGCCGCCATGTTCCCGCCATGCTTGCTGAAGATATGACGGATCGATGCCGCCGCCCGATTTCGGTTGTCGGTGACGACGCGCAACAAGACCGCTACGCCATCTGTTGCATACCCCTCGTATGTGATCTCTTCATAGGTTACTCCGTCAATTCCGCCTGTCGCGCGTTTGATGGCACGCTCGATGTTGTCTTTCGGCAGATTTGCGGCGCGGGCGCGTTCCAATGCCTGTGCCAATCCTGGGTTGTTCGCCGGATCCGGATCGCCGTTGCGCGCCTGCAGCGTTATCTCTTTGATTAGCTTGGCAAAAATGTTGGATCGTTTCTTGTCCTGCCGTTCCTTACGGTATTTTACATTTGCCCACTTGGAGTGTCCTGACATCCCTTAGTCCCCCGTTCTTCCGATTATCACGGTCATCATAGCATCCAGTGCCCTTGTTGTTCAAGGCTGGCTGGGTTGGATCATCGCCTAAGGCGCGAACGGACTGTCTCTTGAGAAGTCGGGGAGATACGCCTCCTCGCTTCCCATTTCCTGAATCCATCCAGTATTCAGGCCGAGGCGATCCATTTCATCGAGCACTCGCTCGTATTCATCTTGACGAAGCGTCCGCCCGAGTCTCGGCTGTCCCGTCACTGCCGCAGTCGGGTGATACTGCGACATCACAGACACATGCACATCGGGTGAGATCTCGCGTGCGACAAACCGCAAGCATGCGATGCTGTTGTCTATCTCTCCGGGGAGCACAAGATGTCGGATGATTAGTCCGTGTCGTGCGAGACCGTCTTCATCAATGAGCAAATGCGTCCCCTTCTGCCGATGCATCTCGGCGACCGCGCGCCGCGCTACACGCGGATAGTTGGGTGTGCGGGAGAAACGCTCTGCAAGTGAGGCGTCCATGTACTTCATATCCGGCAGGTATACGTCGATCATATCCGCGAGGGATGCAATGGTTTCCACTTTGTCGTAGGCATTCGTGTTCATGACGAACGTCGGATTGAATCCGTCACGCCGGATAGCTTCGATGATCGCTCTCATCTGCGGGATGACGTGCGATGGTGAGACAAATCCCACAAGTGTGATCTTGTCCTCAAGTATCTTCTCGATCTGCGTCACGATTTCGGAAAGTGAAAGCTGCGAGCCAAGCACATTCCCACTATTACTGCTTATCTGATTGTTCTGGCAGTAGATGCATTGCATGTTGCAGCGGGAGAAGAAGACATTGCACATTCCACGGGTGCCGCTCAATACAGGCTCCTCGCCGGCATGGATGCAGATTGAGGCGACATGATACTCTGCCCCGGTGTTGCAGAATCCCATCACGCCGGATGTTCGATCAACATGACACTCGCGTGGGCAGACGGTGCAGTCGACGAGTTCCGGAAAGCCGGGAGGATGCTCTTCCTGACATCGACTAATCGCTACAGTCATGGTCCTGCAGCAGTTGTTTCGCACGCTGCACTGAAAGGGCGTTGTACAAGGGCCAGATTGCCACGATGCCGGGATCATCGGCAAGATCGATGCACCGGCCTAGCTCACGGCAGAACCGATCCCAGTCCTGTTCCGGCATGGCGACGTATTCGGCGTCGTCTACATAATTCTCTAGGTAGTTCGGGTCGATGGCAATCGCTCTATCGAACGCAGCACGCGCTTGTTGCGGGTCGCCGCCAAGGAATGCCGGAACCTGTGCCAAGAATGAACCTAGTGCGCGCCAAGGGCCTCCGCCCAAGTATGTAGGATCAAGTTCGATAGCGCGTGCGAACGATGCTTGTACATCCTTCATCCCTCCCGAGAGCGCGGTGAGCGGATGAAAATTCAGATATCGGCCGAGATTGTTCCCGTACCAAAATATCGCCTTCACGTTGCTTGCCGACTGCAACGCAGCGCGGAAGCTGTTCCTTTCAGTCTCGACAAAGGTCGGATCGAGGCGCAGGCTGGCGCGCGCGTAGTCCTTTCCTTTACCGTATGCCGCCTCCTGTTCATCCCGATCGTCAAGATAGGCCATACCGAGCTCGAAGTATCCTTGTGCCAGCCGATTGAGGATATGCGACCGCGTCTGTATCGAATCGGCGGGGATAGCGGCAAGTGCGGACTCATAGTCCCCCAAGGCCTCCAGCAGCCGCGCCTGGTATTCTTCGAATGAGAAAGCTCCTTGCCATCTATCGAAAGCGGCGTCGGCGCTCGTAACTAGCTTAGTCGATTGGGTCGAGACAGCTTGGGGAAAAGCGAGAACCGACATCAGGAGAATGCACGCAAGTGCGACGTACGGTTTCAACATTGCCGATGTACCTCCTCGTACGTATCTATACGGATTTGTATCTTGCGTGTCAACAGTGGACGGTTGGTATTTGTAAACATGTGATTGTTGCGTCATAGTGATTTGTATATTAAGGGGAAAGGGGGTAGCAGTGGTGTTGAAAATGAAATGGCGATTGGTGGCGGTCGTGGGGTTGGCCGTGCCTCTTGTTCTCTTGAGCGGATGCTTCTTCAATATCTTCCAGACTGCGCGTACCGTCGGCCAGGGTAACGTGGCGCTGACTGTAGGCTCGGGTGCGCTGAGCATCACAGTGGGGCAAGACACAAGTTGGGTGTTCACCCCGCAGGCGATGCTCACGGTCGGTCTGGCGGACAGTGTCGATCTGAGCGTGCGTAGTGGCGCGATGATCGGAGCGTCCGGAGAGCCGGGATTCCTGGGAGTGGTGGGTGACATCAAGGTGGCACTGATCCAGGCCCCCGACTCCCTCTCGTTCGCGCTTGGAATCGGCGGCGGTTACAGTCCGGGACTCCTTGGCTGGGGGGTAGAGGCGTCGGTATACCTCGACAGCAATCTCCGATTCCTGCCGATCTACTTCGTCTATCGCCCATTCATGGTCCTCGGCGGAGAGGAGTACGTGATTCAGAACCAGTTTGCCGGCGGGTTGCACCTGATGCTGTCTCCGAACGCGCGTATCCTGATCGAGCTGGATTCATGGGCGGGATTACTGAGCGCCGGCATCTGCCTCAGCATAATATTCTGAAGGTCTGTCTGATGGCGGCGATCACCTTCATGTCAGCTGCGGAGAACTGGTAGCGAGCGAGTTCCCCGATGGTAACCCATTGCCAGTCGGCACAGGCGATACATTGCGGCGTTTCGCCTGTGTGCTGACAGTGAAAGACGTGCAGCGTAATCCGACAGGATGGATATTCCTGTTCCACGGTGATGAACCGTTCTCCCACGATTGGCGCGATTGCGAGTTCTTCCGCCAGTTCGCGGGCGAGACACGCGTGCAGTGATTCTCCTGCTTCCTGCTTTCCTCCGGGGAATTCCCACAGCCCGCCGGATTCGTCATCTGGTCGACGCTTTGTGATCAGAATCCGGGCTTTGTTGCTGAATGGAGGGAGATTCCACACCAGCGCTGCGGTCACTTCGTGATGTGGAATCTCGCTTTGCTCTTTCACCGACTGACGCCGTCGTTTCGCTTGAGCGCACGCATGAGATTGCCTATAGACTCGACATCTTCCACGTGGAAGACTGTCTCTATTGCCTGACTAATCTGATCGGCGGAGAGCGTCTTCTCCGCGTTTGCACGGAACTTGTCGATCAACTCATCGTCTGAGAGCGGGCGTTCGGCGCGTCCCTTGGCGAAGTCTTCCTGACGGGTGTGGGCACTACCATCCTCGGTCACAATCGTAACGATTGCCCGTTTGACCTTGGGGAAGAGAGAGTCGATCTCCGGATCGGCGACCACCTTGATCTTGGGGAGAAGTTTCCAAACGGCAACGTCCTTGAGCGCTTCTTCCTCGAAATCGGAAGGAAGCACGTTCCCCTTGGCAATGGCGACTGCGATGCAGTACGGAAGCGAATGATCGGCGGTTTCCTTTGTTGTGGGGCGGTATTTGCTTTCGTCAGACAGAATGTCCGCTCCTCGCGTTGTCGTGCGGACGATGACCTCGCGCACTGATTGCGGCGATATCCCGTTCTCGTCCATTACCTCCAGAGCGGCCGTTATCGGCTGATGGGTGAGCGCCTCAGTGGGAAACGCCTTGTAGCCACATTCGGTGATGAGAAATTCCTTTCCGAGGCCACTCGTGATCTTGCTAGGGTCCCAGCTGACGTTTCCGATTACTTCAAATACACCCTCTTTCCCTTCGAACAGCTCTGTGGGTCCGGTATACCCTGTCGACGCCAGCATTGCCGCACGCACGCCGGCTTCGGTCGCCATCGGGTCGGCGGTATTCTTCATATTTGTCAGGCGTCCGGCGACGACGCCGCCGAGGGTGAAGTGGCTTGAACCGCTGATGCCAAGGGCTGCTATCATCTCATCCTCGGACAATGCGAGCATCCTGCCGGCGACAAGCGGGCTCACAAACTGAGTGAGGCTTGCGTGGTGCCATCCGACCTCGCGGACGCCGGGGTCAGCGGCCAGGCACATCCGCATCTCCAGTTCGTAGGCGACCACTATCCCGACAATGAGATCTTTCCCGTTTGCCTTGCGAAATTCTCCGGCAGCCAACGCGGCCGGGATAATGTCCGATGGGTGCGATGGATCTTGCTTCCAATATATGTCGTTGTAGTCCATCGCCCGTATGAGAAGCGCGTTCATCAGAGCGGCGTTGGCCATATTCGCCTTCGTACCGTGGCCGATGATCGTCGCCTGGTCGCCGTCACCCAATAGCCCGATATAGCGATACGCCTGCCGCATGTCTTCGTGATCGATGGCGGCAAGGGCGCACCCTATGCTGTCCAGCAGAAACCGCTTTGCTTCCGCTCGCGCATCGTGTGGGATTAGCTCGTAGGAGAGCTCACGAGAAAAGCGGGCCAACTGACGGCTCAGAGAATCCATCTTTCCCCCTAGCTTCTTGAGGCAATCGCGGCGGCGATTGCCTCAGACATATCCGTTGTGGACGATGATCCACCCATGTCGTATGTGCGCACACGGCCTTCGGCGATTACCTGCGCTACCGCCTGTTCAATGCGTTCGGCCTTGTTACTCTCGCCCAGATAGTCGAGCATCATCTTTGCCGCCCGGATCGTGGCGATTGGATTGACCTTATTCTGTCCAGCGTACTTCGGCGCCGAGCCATGCGTCGGCTCGAACACTGCGTAGTTGTCGCCGATGTTGCCGGCGGAGGCGAAGCCTAAGCCACCGACAAGCTGCGCAGCAAGGTCGGAGATGATATCGCCGAACAGGTTTGTCGACACGAGAACGCTGTATTTCTGCGGGTTCTTCACCAACCACATGCACATGGCGTCGATGTTGGCTTCCCATAGCTCGATCCCAGGAAATTCCTTGGCCATCCGGCGCGCCTCGCGCACCATCATCCCTGATGTCTCCCGGATTACATTTGGCTTCTCGACAACGGTGACCGTGGGATAATTGTGCTCCTTCGCGTACGAGAAGGCGTCACGCAAGATCGTTTGGCACCCTTTGCGCGTGAATATTCGCGTGGAGATCGCCATCTCATCGTTGGCCACATTTGCGAAGCGTTTCATCTTAGGATGAGTAGCAAGGGCCTGACGAACGACATCCGGGACGGGGTGGAACTCGACACCGGAATATAGTCCTTCGGTATTCTCACGAAATACGACCAGATCGATGTCGTCCCGCAAATTCAACGGGTTACCGGGGTATGCCTTGCACGGACGCAGATTTGTGTGCAGGTTGAACAGCTGTCTGAGGCCGACGATCGGACTCGAATAGACGAATCCTTTCCCTTGAAGGGCCGGTGCGAGTTCCGATGATGCCTCATCTTTGGGCTTGGACGTGATTGCCCCAAACATGCAGGCATCTGTCTGCTTGAGAAGATCGATTGTCCTTTGTGGAAGAGGGTTACCTTCTGATCTCCAGAATTCCCATCCGATGTCACCGTGCACGTATTCGGCATCGAACCCGACCTTGTCCAGCACGGTTCGCGCCGCATTGAGTACGTCCGCTCCTACGCCGTCACCCGGAAGCCAAGCGATCCTATGCTCTGCCATTGTGTGATCCTCCTACAGCCATGGTGCGGCCTATTATACCTTCCCGCCAAGTGATGCGAAACGGACACATCGTTTCCGCATGCGGCGAGCACCGCGCGTGGTGTTCCGACAGATACCGATGCGACAGTCTCTGTCCCTTGCGTAATGGCTACTCATGGCTATAGTCTATGGTTTCTAACAAAGTGGTAGGATGTGAGGGACAACGATGTGGACACTGATCGCCGGAGTCTTCATGGGCTGGGGACTTGGATCGAATGATGCTGCGAATCTATTCGGCCCTGCGGTAGAAAGCCGCGCGCTCCGCTTCTGGACGGCAGCGGGGCTGGCGGCGTTCTTCGTCGTTCTGGGCGCCGTGCTGATGGGGCCGCCCGGATTTACAACCTACGGTGAGCTCGGTACACAGACCGTCATCTCTGCGTTCACGGTCATGCTTGCTGCAGCGATCACCGTAACGATGATGACATTGCTGGGCCTGCCCATTTCGAGCACGCAGGCAACGGTGGGTGCGATCATTGGAGGGAGTCTGTTGACTACAGGCGGGGTGAATTTCGAGCCGCTCCTTAAGATATTCCTTTCGTGGATCCTGACTCCGATTGGTGGGATGATTGCCGCCTACATCCCCTATAAACTTGCCAACATGTATCCGGGGACGTTCATCGGCCGATTCTCCAGCCATGATAGGATGATTCGGATTGGCCTGGTGCTCGTGACCTGTTACGGGGCGTACTCTCTTGGGGCGAACAATGTGGCCAACGTCACCGGCGTCTACGTCAAGTCGGGACTCCTGCAGCCATTGGCCGCGTCGATCATCGGGTCGTTGGCGATCGCCTTGGGTATCCTCACTTTCAGCAGACGAGTGATTCGGACTGTCGGAAGCGGCTTGGTGCCTCTCGATCCTTTCGCGGCGCTCGTGGTCGTATTTGGAGAAGCGCTTACCCTCAACGTATATGCATTGCTTGGCGTACCTGTTTCCGCTTCGCAAGCGGTGGTCGGTGCCGTGATCGGAATCGGCCTGGTGAAAGGCATGAAGACGATCGATGCACGCGCGCTGGTGCAGGTTCTGTTCGGTTGGCTCGGTACGCCGACGCTCGCCTGTGGTATCTCTGTTGTGCTGGGGCTGTTGGCGCGTGCAATCACCTGAACGAGTGACAAGTAATCAGTGATGAGAGTGAAGAAATGATAGAAGCAGTCTCATGCAAAGGCCTGTCTGTTGTCGTGTTCTGGCATACAGGGTGCCAAGAAAGCGTCAACATCGTTAGAGAGACAGAAAGCAAGGCTCTCTTTGCAGTCTTCGCGTCTTGAAAGAGCGTGGACAACGGGCGAGAGGAAGAACCCTTGTCTCACGCAAAGAGCGCTAAGAGAGCGTTAAGAGAGAAGCGAGAAGCGGGCAGACAAGATGAGATGAAAAGAAAAGGCCGGGATTTCTCCCGGCCGTCTCTGTAATTCCTGCATCCTACGTTGTTCTATCGATCAGCAAGCGCTGCCTGTGCGGCGGCGAGGCGGGCAATCGGCACTCGGTAGGGGCTGCAGCTCACGTAGCTCAATCCCACCTTGTGGCAGAATGCGATTGAAGCAGGATCGCCTCCGTGTTCTCCGCAGATCCCAAGCTTCATTCCGGGGCGGGTCTTACGTCCCAGTTCACAAGCGATACTGACAAGCTTCCCCACGCCTGCCTGATCGAGTGACTGGAACGGGTCGCGCTCATAGATCCCCTTGGCGACATATTCGGTGAGAAAGCTGCCGGAATCATCGCGAGAGAATCCGCATCCCATCTGAGTCAGATCATTCGTTCCAAAGCTGAAGAACTCCGCTTCGCGGGCGATCTCGTCGGCCGTTATCGCGGCGCGCGGCACCTCGATCATCGTTCCCACCTTGTAGGGAATGTCTTTCTTGCTGAGCTTGCGCTCGGCAAGGACCGCATCCGCCGTATCGACGATCACCGAACGCTGCAGTTCGAGTTCCTTAACATTCCCCACCAGTGGGACCATGATCTCCGGGTGAACCTCGTTTCCCTCGGCAAGCACGTTGCATGCGGCCTCAATTGCAGCTCGTGCCTGCATCTCGGAGATCTCCGGATAGGTGATGCCCAGGCGACAGCCGCGATGGCCGAGCATTGGGTTGAATTCGTGCAATGCGGCGACCTTCTCTCGGATTCGCTCTACCGGAACACCCATCACTTGCGCTACTTCGCGTTGTCCTTCTTCGTCGTGCGGCAGGAATTCGTGCAGCGGCGGATCGAGCAATCGGATAGTAACGGGTCGCCCCGCCATCGCTCGGAAGATCCCCTCGAAATCGCTTCGTTGCATCGGAAGGAGTTTCTTTAAGGCGTCTCTCCTTCCTTCTTCGTTGTCGGCAAGAATCATCTCGCGCACGGCGATGATCCGGTCGCCTTCGAAAAACATGTGCTCTGTGCGGCAAAGGCCTATGCCTTCGGCGCCGAATTTGACCGCGGTGGCGGCATCGTTTGGCGTGTCGGCATTGGTGCGTACGCCAAGCACCCGAATCTCGTCGGCCCAGGACAACAGAGTGCCGAAATCTCCGGCAAGAACGGGAGCGATGGTCGGAACATTCCCAGCGTACACGACGCCGGTCGATCCATTCAGGCTGATCGCATCGCCTTTGTTCACCGTATGGCCGGCGACTGAGAACTTGCCGTTGACGTAG
>Ga0307425_1001078_pt1 | contig 16686 bp, 14 predicted proteins | sample SalMarWE160330MG_FD_202152 | JGI IMG/M metagenome (GOLD analysis project Ga0307425, IMG submission 202152) | Salt marsh sediment microbial communities from the Plum Island Ecosystem LTER, Massachusetts, United States - WE1603-30 | ecosystem: Environmental > Aquatic > Marine > Intertidal zone >... | reverse complement strand
TTGACCAGCAGGGCGCTACGCGATGGGAGATGGAAGTCACCACCGAGGAGTACCTGGCCGACCTGAACCTCCTCGCCGCCACACCTGACCTGTACTTGCTCTTCGGGCTGTATAACCAGTTTGCGGGGGAGTACTACGCAATCAACCGCGCGGACGGCAGCGTGCTCTGGCAGCGTACGCTGGACATCATCCCGTGGACGCTGACCGTGTACCCCTACCTTAACTTCGGCGAAGTGCTGCCGGTGGAAATGAACGGGACGGCAGCGGGCTTTCCCGCGCAGCGCCCTTCGCAATCGGAAGTGGGTAAGCTGACGGTTGAGTTGAGCACCGGGGACATATCCTTCGAGGAAAGCAGCCCGTGGGTGGAGACTGTCCGCGACCGGTGGGAAGCAAGCGCGGAAGCTGCGCAGGCAGAGGGCTACCGCGAAGAGACGCTGCCGGACGGATCGGTACTGCGCATCGGGCGCGACCGGCTGGTACTGGAGCGCGGCGGCCAAGACGTGTGGGAACGGGAGCGGATACCGGCGTTCGGCGAAGGGCTGGAACTCGCGGCCGCGGGGAAGAAACTCATGCTGCTGGTTGAGTCGCCGCGCGTGGGAATCAGCATTGCCGCCCAGGGCATTCCGCATCTGCTGGAAGTGGAGACCGGACGGGACTTCACCAATCCCGCGGGTGAAGGCGCCGCGTGGCTGCAGCCGGTGGAGGTGAACGGGAGGAGGCTCATCCTCACGGCGACCGGTGTGCGGTGGATCGCGAAGCCCGCGAGTTAGTCAAGCGGAATCTTGACCTCAATCACTTCACCGTTTTCCGTGTCGGTAAGCAGCCGGCTCTCGCCGCCCACCAGGACGCCCAGGAAGGCCCCGCCGGTGGCGGTTTCAATCGTGATGGCGTAGAGGCCGGGGGCGAGCGTCGCGGTGTTGTCGCCCTGGCCGTCCGGCCCGGTGCTGGACACGGTGAGTTCCGCCGCGGTCGGGTGCAATGCGATAACTTCCTCCGCGGTGATGTTGCCGAAAAGCCCTTCGGCGGCAATCGCCGTGCCGAGCTGGCTCGCGAGGTTGTAGGCGGGCGTGAGTGTCATCGCAAAGCGGCTGTCCACCGGCAGGATGTCACTGGCCACCGGATTCCCCGCACCGTCCAGGACGCGCACGCTCACTTTCACGCTACCGGTGCCCGGCATAACCACCGTTCCGCCGGAGTTCATGGACGACGGCTCCTCAATGAAGTAATAGCCGAAGCCCAGATCGGGGTGGAACGCCGCCACCAGCAGTGGCGCGCCGAACACGTTTTCAAACATGTACACGCCGGTGGTGTTGGTCATCAGATATTTGAGCTTGCCTTCGCCATCGGTCAGCAGCGTGTCGGGAGTGGTGCCCGCCGCCTGGGGCTTGGCCACGGTGACGAATACCTGCGCCAGCGGGTCAGACGCCGTGTCGGTAGCGGTGCCCGAGAGGGTCACCGTGGCGATGGGTGCGACCTGGATGTCCCGGTGCTGGTCAACATCAAAGACGGGTCCGACTTCATCGCTAAACACTAGGACGCCGTCGTGCTTCACGCTGATCTCGTAGGTGGCGATCTCGTAGTAGGGCATGATTATGCGGTACTCGCCCGCGGTGTCCGTTGTGTCGGTGCGCCGCTCGTCCGCCGCCGGGTCGGGGCGGTTGGCGGTAATCTCCACCAGGTAGCCCTCCACCGGCACGCTGTTGGTGTTGGTCACCACGCCGTGCCAGATGCGCGAGTTGCCGCCCTTATCAATCACGTTCTTGTACAGGTAGTAGCCGAGCAGCAGTTCGCCGCCGCCGCCGCAGGACGAAAGCGCTATCACCAGCGCGGCCAGCGCCACCACGGATTTGATTAGCCTTAGCGACCATCCAGTTGTCCGCCCGATAGCCATCGTATGCTGATTCTATCACAGCGCGCCCGGCAGGTTGCAGCGGGGCGTTTGTCTGCTATAATCCGCGCACATGCCTGACACCTATAAGGTAAGTCCCCCGCTCTCGGCTGACGAAGTCAGCCGCTACTGCGCCGGTGACATCATCATCATCACCGGCGAGATATTCACCGCCCGTGACGCCGCGCACAAGCGCATCGTGCAGATGGTTGCCAACGGGGAGAATCCACCGGTGGACTTCACGGGCGCGGTCATTTACTATGTGGGACCGACGCCGGCACCGCCGGGACGCCCCATCGGCTCGGCCGGCCCGACGACTTCCTACCGGATGGACCCGTACACCGAGCAGATGCTGGAGTTCGGCGCCAAGATGTTCATCGGCAAGGGCGCGCGCGCCAAAGAGGTGCGCGAGGCGCTGGTGAAGCATAAGGGCGTGTACTGCGCCGCCATCGGCGGAGCCGCCGCCCTCATCTCCCAGCGCATCACCGCGGCGGAGGTGGTGGCCTTCCCGGAGCTGGGGCCGGAGGCGGTGCGCCGCCTCACCGTGGAGGAGTTTCCCGTCGTGGTGGTGAACGACACTGCTGGAGGGGACCTTTTCCAAGAGGGAATGAGCAAGTACCGCAAGCTCTGAAACACAGCCTAATACCAGGCTGGACTGGGGACCAATATGAGCGTTAATCTCGTGGCCAAAAACTACTATTTCGTGAAGCGGCTGCACAGCCTGCTGGGCATCATCCCGCTGTCGCTCTTTATGTTTGAGCACTTCATCGTGAACTCGCTGTCCACCGTGGGATCGGGGCCGTTCAATGCGTTTGTGAAAGTGCTCGACAACATGCCCTATCTGATGTTCATTGAACTGGGTGTGATCATCATCCCGCTTTACTTACACGGAGTTCTTGGCTTATGGATTGTGACGCAGGGCTCGGTGGAGACCCGGGTGCCGTACATGCGCAATTGGCTGTACTTGTTGCAGCGGGCCACCGGGCTGATCGTGCTGGTGTTTGTAACGTACCACATTTACGCCGCACGCATCATGTCCGACGTGAACCACCAGGAAGACCTCTTTGTGATGATGAACCAGTACTTGAGCAACCCCATCGTGCTGGCGTTTTACATCATCGGCGTGGCCAGCGTCTCGTTCCACCTGGGCAACGGCCTGTTCAACTTCGCCTACAAGTGGGGTGTCACCGTCAACGAGAAGTCGCAGACCTGGGGCATGGCCATCGGGCTGCTCGTGGGCCTGCTGTTCTTTGTAATCGGGCTGAGAGCGCTGCTCGGCTTCATCATCTAATCCGGAGTGCAACCAATGGAAGACAGGGCGATAATCGTAGTCGGCGGCGGACTGGCCGGCCTGATGACCACCATACGAATCTGCGAAAAGGGGCAGAGGGTGAAGCTCTTCTCCTACGTCCCGGTGAAGCGCAGCCACAGCGTCACCGCGCAGGGCGGCATCAACGCGTCCATCAACATCAAGGGCGAAGGCGACAGCCCGCAAATCCACTTTGAAGAGAGCGTGGTGGGCGGGGACTTCCTCGGCAACCAGCCGCCGGTCAAAGACATGTGCTTTGACGCCCCGAACATCGTGTACATGCTTGACCGCATGGGCGTGCCGTTCAACCGCACGCCGGAGGGCAACCTGGACTTCCGCGGGTTCGGCGGCACGTTGTACCACCGCACCGCTTTCGCCGGCGCCACCTCCGGCCAGCAGCTGCTGTACGCGCTGGACGAGCAGGTGCGCCGCTACGAGGCCGAAGGGCTGGTGGAGAAGTTTGAGTACTACAGCTTCCAGCGGCTGCTGCTGGACGGGCAGGGGCGCTGCCGCGGCATCGTGGCACTGAATATGCCGACGATGGAACTCAGCGCATTCGGCGCGCCGGCGGTGGTGCTGGCGGCCGGCGGCGCCGGGCTGGTTTTCGGCAAGAGCACCAACTCCATGATTAACACCGGCTCGGCGATTATCCGCGCGTTCAAACAGGGCGTGAAGTTCGCCAATCCGGAGTTCATCCAGGTGCATCCCACCGCCATTGCCGGCACTGACAAGCGGCGGCTGATTTCCGAGAGTGTGCGCGGCGATGGCGGCCGCGTCTGGACCTACAAGGACGGCAAGAAGTGGTACTTCTTTGAGGAAATGTATCCTGCCTACGGCAACCTCGTGCCGCGCGACATCGCTTCGCGTGTCATCTACGATGTGGTGGTGAACCAGGGGCTGGGAATTGACGGCCAGCGGTACGTCTACCTGGATGTCTCGCACCTTGACGACGAGGTGCTGCGGCGCAAGCTCGGCGGAGTGCTGGAGATATACGAGAAGTTTATGGGCGAAGACCCGTACCATCACCCGATGAAGGTCTACCCCGCGGTGCACTACTCCATGGGCGGGCTGTGGATTGACTACCAGCACATGACCAACATCCCGGGCCTGCTGGCGGTGGGCGAATGCGACTACCAGTACCACGGGGCGAACCGGCTCGGGGCGAATTCGCTGCTGTCGTGCATCTTCGGCGGCAAGGTCGCGGGCAATACCGCGGCAGCGTACGCCAGCCAGGCCTTTGAACCGCTCCCGGAAGAAGCTTTGCGCGAAGCCGTAGCGTCCGAGGAGCGGGAGTTTGCGCGCGTGTTCGCGCTGGACGGCGATGAGAACGCCTATGAGATACAGGACGAAATGGGCTGGATGATGGACGACAAAGTGACCATCGTCCGCGACAACCAGACGCTGATGGCGGTGGACGGGACGCTGCGCGACTTGCAGCAACGGCTTACGCGCGCCGGCCTGCGCGACCAGGGGCGGCGGATGAATGCCGAGGCCATCTTCATCCGCGAGCTGGAGGACCGCTTGCTGTACTCGCGGATGATTGTGAAGGCGGCCACGCTGCGGGAGGAAAGCCGCGGCGCCCACTACAAGCCCGCGCTGCCCAAGCGCAACGATGATGAGTGGCTCAAGACGACGCTGGTGGACTATGACGACGGCAAGCTCAGCGTTTCCTACGAGCCGGTGGATATCTCTTTGCTGCCGCTGCGCGAGCGGCGTTACGACGTAAAACACTAGGGGTTACATGATGCCGGACAAAGTGATACTTCGCGTCAAACGACAGGCGGGGCCGCACGAGCAGCCCCACTGGGAGGACTTTGAGGTCCCGTACAGCGAGCGCCTGAACGTCATCGCCTGCTTGCAGGCGGTGCAGCGCAACCCGGTCAACCGGATGGGGCAGCGCACGTCGGCACCGGTGTGGGATCAGTGCTGCCTGGAAGAGGTGTGCGGCGCCTGCACGATGATCATCAACGGCGTGGTGCGCCAGGCCTGCTCGGCGCTGGTGGATGAGCTGACGCAACCCATCGTGCTGGAGCCGATGTCCAAGTTCCCGGTGGTGAAGGACCTGGTCGTGGACCGCAGCCGCCTGTTTGAGGATCTGGTGAAGGCCAAGGCGTGGATCAGTCTGGACGGCACCCACAACCTGGGAACCGGCCCCAAGTACTCGCAGGAAGTGCAGCAGTTGCGCTACCAGTTTGCGCGTTGCATGTCCTGCGGCTGCTGCCTGGAAGTCTGCCCGCAGTACGGCCAAGAGCGCGCCTTCGTGGGCGCGGCCATCATCGGGCAGGTGAACCTGTTCAACTTGCATCCGACCGGCCGGATGACGGCGGACGAACGGCTGGAGGTTATGTCGCAGCCCGGTGGCATCACCGACTGCGGCAACGCGCAGAACTGCGTGCGTGCCTGCCCGAAGGAAATACCGCTGACGGAAGGCATCTCCGGGGTGGGGCGGCAGATGGTCGGCTACGGCCTGCGCAAGTTTCTCACGCGCTCAAGCAAGCTGTAGCGCCGGTTCGCTGTCATCACTCGTTAAACAAAAGCGGGGCTCCGAGGAGCCCCGCTTCTCTGTATTCGGTTGAAAGCAAGCTTAGTCGTTGGGCATGCTTAGTCCGGGGACGACCTCCGCCTTGTTGGTGGTGGTGTTGAACGACACCGGCAGCAAGTAGAAGCGGAAGTTCGGGTCAGCGTAGAGCGTAAGGTCAAGGTCGCGGCCGTCGCCGTTCTCAATGATGGTGTATTGCGCGCAGTATGGATTGAGCGGGATGAGCGAGCGGGTGACCGGATAGGTGTCGGTTTCGCCCGGCAGGCGCAGCACCGGCATTCCCGGCAGGCGGTTGGCTTCTTCCATGCCGACCGTGCTGCGGATGTCAAAGGTCAGGTAGTGCAGCCATGGGTTGTTGGTTTCGGTGATAGCCGAGCCCGCGTTAGTCGTCGGGTCAACGAAGATGCCGTCAATGAAGTTGGCAAACATCCACTTGGTGTAAATGCTCTCAAACTTCTCGCCGGTGGCATGCTCAATCAGCTCGACCGGGTCGCTGTCGCCGAGAGTGTAGATCTTGTGGATGGTGCCCGGTCCGTAGTGTTCGGCGAGGTAGAGGAAAAAGAGGAAGCGCGCGCCGTAGGAACCAAACACGTCCACCCCGTTAACCCTCTCGGCGTCCAGGCATACCGGTATCTCGGCGGAGTTGTTGAGGAACGCGCGGATCTGGTCAACGAGGATCTGCGCGGTGCGCCCGCTCTGGAGCGTATAGCCTGCCTCATACACGGAAAGCTGGGCAAGGCCTTCATTCAGCCAGATCGAATCCGGCGGCAAGCCGTGGTCGGCGTATAGCTTGTGCTGGAACTCGTGCGACAGCACCGCATAGGGCTGGCTCCAGTCGTCGGAGTTGGCCGGGAAGATGTTCAGGTCAAGGTAACAGGTTGACCAGGAGTAGGACTCCTCGATAGCTTCGCCCTCGGCAGTGACTGAGGGGCGGTTGATGCCGCGCTGCCAGTTGGCGTAGAGGCCAGCCGCGCCAGCAGGAAGGTTCATCATCGCCACCACCACACGGTTGTCGCGGCCAATGGCGAAATCGGGCTCGCCCGGCAACGGGATGAGGAGGTTGCCGTCGCGGTCAAAGCTGTCGCCCGTCAGCACGTAGTCGCGGTCAATGTCCTTCCAGATCGGCCCGTCGTTGGTGCCGGGGCCCTCGTTGTGGTAGCCCAGAATGCTGCCGAAGGCGGACTGAACCTTGGGGAATATGTTAGTGTCAAACTCCTGGGCAAAAGCCGCGAGGCGGCGCTCGGTAAAGCGGACGCCGTCCGGGAAGCCCTCGTTTTCTTCAGTGGTCAGGAAGATATAGCAGTGCGCTCCGATGGCAACCAAGCGGGCGCTCTGCCCGAAGTAGTTGTCGGGCCAGGCAAGGTCTTCCAGGTCCTGCTGGTCGTCGCCTCCGGGCTGAATGGGAGGCAAGGGGATGGTGCGCGGAATCTCGGTAAAGGTGCGGACCTCACCCTTGCTCAGGATGGAGACGGTCTTGAGCGGCGCCATCACATCGTAGCCGGTGACGTCCTTCTGGTACTGGTACTCGCGTTCAAACAGCGTATTCAGCGGCAGGCGCTCCTCGGTGTACGGTAGCCCTTCGTAGTTGTCCAGGCTGAGATTCAGCTCATCCGCCTGAGGACTCTCTACGGGTTCGGGCGGCAGCAGCGCGGACGCCGAACGGCGCTGCACCAGGCTAAACACCAGCGAGAAGGAGAAGGGCGGGAAGGACTGAATCTGGCTCGCCGTGGGGTGCCAATCGCGGTAAGCGCGGTTCATGTCAGTGGTAACCAGTGCGAGCTGCTGGCCAGGCTGGAAGCTGCTGACCGTCAGGAAGCCGTTGCCGCCGCTGTCAACCGGCAGCGGGAAGATCGGGTAGCTGGGAATCCAGCTTTCCTGCGGGGCGGGAAACACGTAATCGCCGGTGGGCAGGCCCGGAGGGACATAGCCGCCGTAACCCGGCACTGAATCGGTCGGGTTTAGCGGGGGCACGTCGTTACTGGGGATGTATGTGTTGCCGCCTTCGGTATCAGTCTGTGTGGGCGTAGTGGGCGTAGTGGGGGTGCTTGTGCCCCCGCCGCCGCAGCCGGCCAACGTGAAGGCGGTCAGAATGACCATCAATAGCAGCATAGACGAGATGGTTCTCATAGTACGCTCCTTGTCGCGCAAAAGCGCCTCGGCCTATTATACCCATAGGCGCGCATTGATTAACCGGGCTCGCCCTCTTCGGCGGCTTCGCCCGATCCGCTTTCAAGAAAGTGCCGTATCAGCTTGCGTCCGTTTCCGATAGTCTCCAGCGTGCCGTTGAAGTTCTCGTGGAGCTTCTGCAGCAGGTCATCGGTATACATCAGCGCTTCACGCTTGAGATCGGCCGCATCTTCACGCGCGGCATCGAGCAGGCGGTCGGCTTCAAACTGGGCCTCCCGCACAATCGCCTCCTCGCTGACGATATCCCTCACCCGGGTCTCAGCGGTTTCCAGGATGCGGCGGTGCTCGCGCTTGGCGTTGTCCAGGTAGGTGTCCCGCTGGCGGACGATCTCCTGCGCTTCCTTCAACACCGTGGGGATGGCCTCCCGCAGCTCCATGCATATGCGGAAGAACTCCTGATCGGGGATCAGGATTTTGTGCGGCAGGAAAAACGTGCTTTTTTGGGCGTAGCCCTCAAGCTCGTCCAGCAGCCGCTCAACGGCATTCAGCCGGTCCTTTTCGTCAACCATTGTCCGCAGTCTCCGGCACTATTTCAATTTACTGATTATAGCATCTTCGACTTCCGGCGGAACGAATTGCGAGATATCTCCGCCGAGAGCCGCGATTTCGCGCACGAGAGACGAGCTGAGAAAGTGGTACTGGCTGCTGGCCACCAGGAATAGGGTTTCAATGTCCGGCGCCAGCCGGGTGTTCATCGTGGCCATCGCAAACTCGTAATCAAAGTCCGTGGTCTGGCGCAGGCCGCGCACAATGATGCCGGCCCCGACTTGGCGGGCGCATTCCACGACCAGGCCCTTGAAGGGCATTACTTCCACATTGGGAAGCTGACCGGCGACGGTGCGCAGCAGGCTCAGCCGCTCTTCCAGCGAAAACGCGCAGGTCTTGTGGCTTGCCTCGGAGGCGGAGACCACGACGCGCTCAAATACGCGCGACGCGCGCTGCAAAATGTCCAGATGACCATTTGTAACCGGGTCGAAAGTCCCCGGGTAGAGCGCTGTTGCCACCGGCCCCTCCAAACCTAGAGTCTAGGTTATGCGGGCGGCGCTGTCAATTTACCCGCCTGCGCTTATCCTGAAGTCTGGTTTACAGTGGTGCGGTTAGAGGGTAGAATACAAGTGAGCATGAAAACGAGGGAATTACCGCCGGGAAGGAAGCCGCTCGTGCATTTAACGGGCGCACGCAACGGCTTCTCGCTCGCCGAGTTGATGGTCGTACTGGTCATCATTGCCATTCTGCTGGCGATTACCGTGCCTGTCATCAAGAACGGGCAGTCGCAGCGGGAGCTGGCCAACTCGGTGGCGTATATGTCCACTAACTTCCAGTGGGCGATGTCCGAAGCCCGCAAGTCCGGCCAGACCGTCTACATGGGCTTCAAGTGGCGTTACGACCGCAACCAGATTGAGGCGCCGCTGAACTACAACGTGAACAGCGACAGCCCGCTGGACGGGGGGCCGCCGGACAACCCCGGAGTGGCGCGGGTGGCCACCGGCTACTACTTCGTCAAGGAACAGCCACGCACCTGGTCTCATCCGGATCCCACTCTGCCGGTGCCGGCGGGCCAGCCGGGCGGCGGAGCACCCTACACCTATCTGGACTTTCTCAACGAGTTCAACGCCGGCAATGCGCCGCGGGAGCCCTTGTACCCGATTGATGTCGCTGCCACCAACGAAAGCTTGATGCCTACACAGGGCAGCATGGTCAACGCGACTTCCACGCCAGAGTTTTTCTACCCAATGGACCTGAACTCGTCCAACACTTACGCCAGCAACTTCCTGGGCTATGCGTACCAGACTGGTGCATTGAACTTCCCGACGGATGCGACGTTACAGGACAACAAGCTGTTCTGTACGGCCAACCTGGCGGAGATTCAATCCTACGACTGGAACAGCAACGGAAAGTACGATCCTGGGCTGGACCACCCGATGCTGATTGAGCAGATGGTGGACTACATACTGCTGCGGGAAGTGGATTTCCCCGAAAGCGTGTACGTCTACAACCCCTACCAGGACAAGTTTGTCGTGTCCTATTCCAGCGTGCAGGGGCCCGGCAGCGAAGTCTACGGGGACTTCCAGTCGCTGCAGTACTTGTACGCTATCAACCCGGACGGAACGGTGGAAGTCAGCCAGTGGGCGTACGGTCCCGAGCCGTTCCCCGACGGGACTGCAGCCACGCTGGTGCACGGCCACGTTGAGCGGCGGCCTTCCGCGCCGCTGGTGTATTACTTCTTCTTTGCCACGGAAGAAGTGGTGGACCCGGAGAACGGCTGGCGCATCCAGTCCAACCGGCGCGCCCAGGCCTCCAGTTCAGCGCGCCTGCTCACGATTTGGCCGCTGAACGGGCGCTACTTCACCATCGATTACACCCCGAACGACGTCAGCCGCTATATTGAGGATGACAGCCCCAAATTGGACGTTGATGATGCAGCATCCGGTTTTGGAAGGTATACTCCAGTGACGGCTTACCGCCGGAACTTCCTGGTGCCGGCGCCGTAGCGAGTGGATAATTATGGCTTTACTCAAGCGGATCAACTACCGAGGCTCTGAGGGTTTCTCGCTCCTCGAGCTGCTTGTGGCGGTGGCCATTCTGGCCATCGTGATGGTCCCCATCGCCTTTTTCTATTCCAAGGCGCTGCAGTCCATTGAAGCCGCGAGCATCCGCAACCGCGCGCTGGAGCTGGCGCAGGAGCGCATCAACGAGATCAAGGCGATGCCCTACGAGATGATTCGCGCCAACAACTGGCCCGGCCCCGCCGACCTGGAAGTCCACGGAATCGACCAGACGGCGGTGAATGTGTACGACCATAACGTGTTTATGTGGAACTACCCGCTGCCCCTGGGATACAACCCGTACGATCCCGGCACCCAGGGCTGGGATAACTCCCCGAGCGTAAACCGGCAGAACGGCAACGCCTTTGATCCCACGGGCAGCTATCCCTCCGCTCCGCTGGTGAATATCCAGGGGGAGGGCGGCAGCCCGCTCTACGAGTACGAGTCCATTGGATTCTACGCTAACCTGCGCCGCGGCCAGAACTTCTACACGACTGATCCGCGCACCATCCCGCTGGCGGAAGTGCCCACCACCGGCGATGAGTGGCGCAAGGGCACGGAGTACCGCCGGGAGCTGTACGATATCTATGGCAGGCGCACCGTAATCCTTGATGTTGTCCCCGAGCCGGCGGATGACGATACCGACATCTACCCGGTGGACAGCCCGCTGGACGGCGGCGCCAACGCGATGACGCCGTACCCGCCGCTCAAGGGGCCCCTGGACAAATACCAGGTGCGCAGCAAGTACGGGATGAAGGGGAAACTGGTGACGGTGCAGGTTTTCTGGCTGCCCGACAAGGCGCCGCCGCGCTATCTGCGCCCGGGCGAACTTAATGTGGTTGAACTGAAGGCTTTCATCCCGGCGAGCAACGCGATGAGCGACATCGATGTGGAAAGCGACGTTCTGACCTCCAACAACCAGCTTTTCATCTCGACGCCGTAGCAACCGCTGGAGTGTTATGGAAATGAAGCCAATGGAAACTCGGAAGGAAACATGGAACCGGGGCTTCACGCTGGTGGAGCTGCTGGTGGTGATGAGCATCATCATGATTCTCGTCGGAATTGCTATTCCGACGCTGAACGGCGTGAGGGAAAGGGCGCGGAACGCCGAGGTGAAGTCTGCGGTGCACGCAATTCACACGGCGCTATCGCAGTATGGGGTGGACCATAACGGTTTCTTCCCCGGGATGAATTGGATATTTGACGAGAACGGCGTTCTGTGGAACGGCCCCGGGGTGCGCGGCGGCATACCGATGGGCGCAACCCAGGACGAGCAGAAGTTCTATGTGCCGCCGGCCGGCTCCCCCGACCGTTACCTCGCCGACGGCATCACGCCCGACCCGGAGAAGGTGGACCCGTTGGTGCGCGATGGTTACATGCCGGAGTACCCGGCCAACCCGTTCTTGCGCACCGGCGGCAGCGCTCAGCGGCAGGTGACGAACCTGTTCTACTTCGGCGTGGACGAGCAAAACGGCCCCGACCTGTCGGACTCGGATTATCTGCAGTGGTCGTATCTGGCGTATAACGAGAGCGTTCCCATGCGGCAGGCTTATGTGAAGGACGCCCGAGGGCATTTCACTTATATCCCGCTGAACCCGGTAAACACGCAGGGCTACGATTTCGACAACATGTGGGCGAACCTGAACCTGGACCAGCGCGCCCAGTACTACAAGCACGTCCGCAGCTTCCTGCTTATCGGCTGGGGCTCAAACAGAATGGACGACACTCAGGCGAAGGGCCTGAGTGTCAAATGGTGGGACGCGGCCGAGGGCGGGTTTGACCTTGACCAGTCAATGACGATTGACCCGATAGAAAGCCGGATAATCAGCCTCATCCGGCCGCATATGCTTGACAGCGGCGGCAGCTACGGCGGGTTCGGCGATGTGGACATCACCGGCCACGCCAACATTGATTCCGGCTTCTACGGTGCGACGGTAATCCTGTCGTCAGGCAATTAGAGCGGTGCGTATTATGCTGAAAGCAAGAGAAAACCGGCGCGGCTTTACCCTGGTGGAGTTGATGGTGGTCATCGGCATCATTGCGATGCTGGCATCGATCGCTGTGCCCAGCTACCACAATGTCCGGCGCAAGGCCCGCGAAGCCGAGATCGCCAAGAACCTCAGCACCATCAACCTGGCGCTGCAGCAGTTCGCGACGGACAACAACGGCAAGTACCCTTACCGGGTGACTGTTTACGATGCGCTCGGCAACAATTTTATAGCGAACACTGATTCCACCACGTTCTACCCTATGGGCCTGTGGGGTGGAGTACAGACGGTAAACTCCGATGGTTCATTGCGGGTGGACTACATCGAGCAGACGTTTGTCCAGCCCCAATGGACCGTCAACGAGTTCAGGTTCTTCAACCAGCTGACAGATCCGCTGGTAGGAATCGGCTATCTGGCAAGTTACCCGGAGAATCCTTTCCTGAAACGGCCGATGGGCGGTATCCTGTGGGCGTTCTCCGGCCAGGACGTTACTATCCCGCACCCGCAGGTTATCGTGAGCCCGGGCGATTTCGTATACACCTTCAACATGGGCGATGCACTCGACCCGTCCGATGAGTACTCTAACCGTGAAGCCCCTCCGGGCGTGGTGCCGGAGGCTATGAGCTATGAGGTTAGCGGGATTAGTGCGGTGCCAGATCTGCGCTTTAAGGTGGATCTCGTGGATAGCTACCAGCTCTGGGCCTACGGCTCGCTGCAGCTTAACGGCGTGCTTTATGCAGTGTATGCCAACAACGACAACGCCACGCCGAAGCGGCCGCTGAAGGCCAAGAAAGACTGGAACGGCAACGGCATCGGGGATATGTTTGAAACCGGAATAATCGTGTACTTCTCCGGTGGCGAGAGGTTCTTCCAGAAGGAGACCTCCACCGGCGAGAAGATTGAATTCTAAGCGGCCCTAAAGAGGGCGAGGTTGTGAGTATGGGAAAAGGAACCAGAACGGGTTTCACACTGGTGGAAATGCTGGTGGTCATCGGCATCATCGGGATCCTGGTGACCATCATGGTGCCCATCATCGGCAATGTCCGCGAGAAGGCGAAAGAGGGCGCGGTGAAGACCTACTGCGGCGCCATTGAGCAGGCGCTCTCCAGCTACGCCGCCAGCCATGACGGCAACTTCCCGGGCGTAGCCATTGACGTCATGGCGCCGTACCCGGACCATGCGCTGGGTGACCCGATGCTGTATGCGGGCCAGTACCCGCTGGTGGGCGGTTTCGCCCACGCAGTGATCGGCGGAAAGGGAGCCAACATACCGTCCACCGCGCCGGCGCTTCAACTGCTCAAGCAAGTACGGGACACGGTGCTGGACTCCGGCACGATGAGCACCGAGCGCTGGTTTGACGCGCTGATCATCTCCGACGCGCTCAGCGAGTACCCGCAGAATCCTTTCCGCAAGTCCGGCCTCGCCGGCGACAACCGGATGATGAACGTGTTCTGCTTTGAGGCGGCTATGCCCGCAGGCCCCAACGATATGAGCGGCTTCCGCGCCTATATCCTCGCCAACCCCGCCGAGGACAACACGGGCACGGTGCCCGACATGCTGTACACAAACCGCGTGCGCATTACCGCCAACTGGGACGACCGCTTCGGTAACGACCTGAACAACACCGGCGATGTGCACAACGCGGCGGGCGACTTCGCGTATGTCCCCATTCTCAGCATGTCCTCCAACCCGTTTGTGGACAACCCGATGACGCCGGAGGATGACCGCTTCCGCTGGGGCACGAATGTAACCGGGTACCTGCTCTTCGGCTTCAGCCATCCAACGACCAAGACCAACCTGTACCAGGAGGAGAAGGACGCTTTCCGCGCCACCGGCCTGGACGGTTTTGGCGGGGCGGGGTGCGACACGCCATACGAGCAGGCCGCCCTGGCTTTGTTTGACTCGGCGGTGTATTTCTCGCGCATACCGTAATCCGGTGATATGACGATGGCAAGGGAAAAGCTACGAGGCGCAGCCGGCTTCACGCTGGTGGAAATGCTCATGGTGCTGCTCATCTCGTCGATTGTGCTGCTCATTCTCGGCGTGATAGCCAAGGCCACCTTTGATGTGCTGCGGGTCGGCGAGAGCAGATCGCAGCTGAACGGCAGCGCGCAACTCACGCTTGACTACATTGCGCGGGACGTCGAGTCGGCGACCTCCATCCCGGCAATGTACGACCGCAACCTGACCGGTGTGCCCGATGACGATGTGGATGAGCACGACCAGGCGGCCCGGTGGATTCTGGGCTATGAAGTGGGAACCAGCTTCATCATTCCCACCAACTACGCGATGTCCGAGGCGTTCTCCGACCACCTGGAGCTGATGCACAGCTCCGAGTACCGTGTCGGGGCCTACGACGATATCATCAGCCAGACGCTATCGCCCCCCAAGAGCATGCTCATCCAGGGAATGCGCGTGGCCAACTGGACTTCGTACTACCGGCTGGCCATCCCCACGGTGGACGCGCCGTATTACCTCTCAACCATCCTGCCGTGGAACCGCACGCCGCTGAACAACTACCCGCAGTCGGTGGCGATGGGCTACCGCGACGAGACGGCGGTCGCCACGCAGGATGTGACGCTTTATTACCGCGCCTTTGAGAACCAGGGCAACTTCAACCCGGGCGTGCAGCCGCCGCCGGGGGACTACTACATCCACCGCTACCTCAACAAGCCCATCGGCACCAATATCACGCGCATCCGCTTTGAGTACTTCATGGAAGTGCCGGTTTACAAGGTGGACGGCACCGGCGACGCGGCCTACCGCAACCTGGTGACCAGAGCGATAACCTACGAGGATGCGCCCACCCAAACGAGCGGCGGCACGGCGGATGTGGTTGATGACTGTGTGCCGATAGTTGACCACTACGAGTTGCGGCACATTGATGTGTGCGACAACTCGAAGACGGTCTACACGATGCAGGATCAGTACCTGAACGGCGGCATCGGCGACGCCGCCGCCTATGGGAACTGGAACATTGATTTCTTCTGGAACGAGCCGGCGCGCGACCCGGACAACCCGCCGCGCGACGATTACGCCTTCACCACCGACGGCGAGTTCCGCGCGGTCCGGTGGGACACCGCTATGCACTGGGGCGCGGACAACTCCTCGCCGACGGGCTGGGATGCGGGCAACGCCGACGGCATCCCCGACGGCGACGGCTTGCCGGACGACCCGGTGGCGACCTACTGGCTGCCGTTCCTGCGGGCTATCCGCGTGACGGCGGTGGCCACGCCCACCAAGATCATTGAGGAGCGGCAGAACCGCTCCGGCACCACCCGCAACGGCACGATGGTGTACTACAACCTGGACAGCCCGGTACCCTACCGCGATGATCTGCGCACCCAGCCGATGGTGTCGGCGCGCGATCTGTACGTGGGCGACGGTAAGGACATCGTAATGTCGCGCATGGTGTACCCGGGCAAGATGTACCAGCTGGAGCTTATTGCGGACGCGCACGACTCGCGCTTGCGGGGCATGCGCCGGGCGGACTGGAACTTCTTCCGCGGGATGGACTACTCCATCTTTGATCCGCTCAGCCCGGACGACCGGATAAAGCCATTTACTCCCTGGGGCAAGTACTTCGAGAAAGAGAACCGCTAGGCCGGACTCCACTCCTTTATACGCCTTAGTTTTTCGGCTAACTGGGTAAAATAGGTTGGCCGATTACGGCCGCAAGGTGCGTACTATATGCGTGGCGAATGTAACAACGTGATGTTGCGCGGGAAGGAGCGAGGCTTCGTGCTTCTCGCGGTACTGGTGTTCATTGCGTTTATTCTCCCGGTGATCTTGCTGGTGCTGTCCACGGTGTCCACCGAGACTATGTCCGTGGGCGAGGCCATCAAGGGAGCCAAGGCCGAGCGCGCCGCCGAACAGGCGGTGGAAAGCGCGGTCTCGGTTCTGCTGCAGGAAAAGCAGGCGCCCAACTACTGGGTGTCCAAGACCCAGGAGAACAACGCAATCATCGTCGATGACGCCGTGGCCGGGGTCCGCCGGGATGGTCTGGCGAACAACGGCGCGGGGGAGGACGGTATCTACGGCACGGACGACGACTGGTGGATCGGCCCGCGCAAAGACCGTTCGTACATTGACGGCGACGACGCGACCGACCCGAGGAACTACGACTACGATTTCAGGTACATGAGCACGGACGGGCCGGTTTACCTCGCGCAGCGGTGGGCGTTCAGCTCCTTCCGCAACCCCTTCTTCTACGACCGGGTGAACCCGGG
>Ga0307425_1001077_pt1 | contig 16710 bp, 14 predicted proteins | sample SalMarWE160330MG_FD_202152 | JGI IMG/M metagenome (GOLD analysis project Ga0307425, IMG submission 202152) | Salt marsh sediment microbial communities from the Plum Island Ecosystem LTER, Massachusetts, United States - WE1603-30 | ecosystem: Environmental > Aquatic > Marine > Intertidal zone >... | reverse complement strand
CTCCCGGCGGATAAGCCCGTTTACCTGCTGGCCTGGACGACCACCCCCTGGACGCTGCCGGGCAATACCGCCCTGGCGGTGGCCCCGGACGCCGAGTACGACCTGCTCCAGGGGGAAAAAGACTACCTCGTCATGGCATCCAGGCTGGTAGGGGCCGTCGGACTGGAAGGTTATAAGACGGTAAAGAAGCTGGCCGGGCAAGACCTGGTGGGCGTGAGCTACGAGCCGCTCTTCAACCCGCACCAGTTTAACGTGCCGCGGCTGCGCTTTGAGAAGGGCGGCTTGCTTAAAGAGCAGGAGCCGAAAAAGGGCCTGACCTACAAGGTCATCAGCGGTGATTTCGTTACGATGGACGACGGCACCGGTATCGTCCACGTCGCCCCGGCCTTCGGCGAGGTCGACCACGAGGCCGGCAAGGAGTGGGGGCTGGATTTCGTCCAGCCGGTAGACCTCCAGGGCAACATCACCGGCACTTACCCCTTCGCCGGCAAGTTCGTCAAGGACGCCGATGAGGACATCATGGCCGATTTAGCTAAGCGCGGGCTGCTTTTCCGCCGCGAGGTAATCAAGCACACCTATCCTTTCTGCTGGCGCTGCGATACCCCCTTGCTCTACTACGCCAAGCAGACCTGGTACGTCCGGACGACGGCCATGAAAGACGAGCTTATCGCCGGCAACGAGCAGATAAACTGGTACCCGGAGCACATCAAACACGGGCGCTTCGGCGACTGGCTGGCCAACAACATCGACTGGGCCTTCTCCCGCGAGCGCTACTGGGGCACGCCGCTGCCGGTCTGGCGCTGCGAGCAGTGCGGGACGACGGACTGCGTCGGCGGGCTGGACGACCTGAAGGGTAGAAAGGGCTTTTCCGGCCTGCCCGAGCCGGTCGACCTGCACCGGCCCTACGTGGACGGACTGACCTTCAAGTGCGAGCAGTGCGGCGGCGAGATGCGGCGCGTCCCCGAGGTCATCGACGCCTGGTTCGATTCCGGGGCGATGCCGCTGGCTCAGAGCCACTACCCCTTCGAGAATGAAACGCTGCTCGAGGACGGCCGTTTCCCCGCCGACTACATCTGCGAGGCCATCGACCAGACGCGCGGCTGGTTCTACAGCCTGCACGCCATCGCCACGCTGCTGTTCAACCGCATTTCATTTAAGAACGTCATCTGCCTGGGGCTCATCCTGGACGCCAAAGGCGAGAAGATGAGCAAGCGCAAGGGCAACGTCGTCTGGCCCAACGAGGTCATCGCCAAGCACGGCGCCGACGCCCTGCGCTGGTACCTCTACACTGCCTCGGCGCCGGGCAACCCGCGCCAGTTCGATGAAAAGCAGCTGGCCGATACCTCGCGGCGCTTTCTGGGGACGCTCTGGAACGTCTACTCGTTCTTCGTGATGTACGCCAATATAGATAACTACCGGCCACCGAAGAAATTCGCCCCGCCGGAGGCCGAGCTGGACTGGTGGATTCTCTCGGAATTGAACCAGGTTATCGCCGACGTGGACGGCTGCCTGGATAGCTACAATCCCACCGAGGCGGGCCGCAAGCTGGAGAACTTTGTCGACGGGCTGTCCAACTGGTACGTGCGGCGCTCGCGGCGGCGCTTCTGGAAGAGCGAGAATGATGCCGACAAGCTATCCGCCTACAACACGCTCTACCAATGTCTGGTGACGCTGGCCAAGCTCCTGGCGCCGTTTACGCCGTTCCTGGCCGAGGAGATTTACCGGAACCTGGTACTCAAGGCCAGGCCGGACGCCCCGGAGAGCGTCCACCTCACCGATTTTCCTATGGCTGATAAGAGCTTAATCGATAGTCAGCTGGCCGAGGATAATCGCCTGGCGATGAAGCTCTGCTCGCTGGGGCGGGCCGCCCGCAGCCAGGCGGGCATCAAGGTGCGCCAGCCCCTGGGCGAGGTCTACGCGGGGGTCGCCTCCGAGCGGGAGAAGCGCGCCCTGGAGCGGGTGACGCCCCTCATCCTGGAGGAGCTCAATGTCAAGGAGCTTTTCGCCGATACCGCCGAGAAAGTGGCCGCTCAGGAAGGCCCCGGCTGGACCGTCGTCAGCGAGACGGGCAACAGCCTGGCCATTTCCACCTACCTCACCGCCGAGCTTGAGGCCGAGGGCATGGCCCGCGAAATCGTGCACCGCTTGCAGAACCTGCGCCGCGCCGCCGGCTACGAGATTGCCGACCACATCCACGCTTACTACGAGGCGGACGCCTTCATCATGCAGTCGCTCTCTTCCTTCGCCGACTACGTGATGCAGGAGACGCTGGCCGTGGAGATGAGTGAGGGTATCCCCGCCGACGCCGACCGCAAGGAAACCTTTAGAATCAGCGGCTACACGATGGAGCTGGGGGTAAAGAAGGCGGCCTAGCCGGTTAGCTCGGCGGGGGGCTCTCGACGGGGGTGATGGAGGTGGACTGCGTCTGGCCGTCGCGAACATAAGTTAGCTCCAGCGCCACGCCGATTTGCGAGGCGTAGAGCACCCGCGTCAAGTCCTGGATGCTGGTGACTTCCTCGCCGCCGAGAGAGGTAATGACGTCGCCGGCCGCAAGGCCGACCTGCGCCGCCGGCGAGCCGGCCACGACGCCGCGCACCAGCACGCCGCTATTGGCGCCCAGCCCGTAGAAGCTGGCTACCGCCTGGTCGACGTCCAGCAGGTTCTGCACGCCCAGGAAGGGGCGCATCACGTAGCCCTTGTTGACCAGCTCCTGGATGATAGGGGCGGCGTCCTCGGTGGCGATGGCGAAGCCGGTGGCTTCGGCGCCGGTGGCGACAATCTTGGCGCTGGTGATGCCCACCACCTCGCCGGCCATGTTCACCAGCGGGCCGCCGGAGTTGCCCGGGTTGATGACGGCGCTGGTATCGATGAGGTTATAGAGCGTCTGGGCCTGGGACATCTGGAGCGATACCCCCAGCTGGCTGACGATGCCCACCGTGGCGCGCGTGCCCAATCCCAGCGAGTTGCCGATGGCGACCACCCAGTCGCCGACGCGCAGCCGGGCCGAGTCGCCGATGTGGAGGGGGCTGAGTCCGGCGGCGTCGATTTTGATGATGGCCAGGTCGGTGAGGGGGTCGGTGAAGACGTTGTCGAGGTCGACCGGGAAGGTACGCCCGTCGTCCAGGTTGACGATAATCTCGGTGGCCCCGGCGACGACGTGGTTATTGGTAACGATGATGCCGCCCTCGTCCAGAATCCACCCGGAGCCTTCGCCTTCCTGCGTGTATTCGCCGAAGAAGCTGGTCACGGGCATCTTGACGTTGATGGAGACCACCGATGGTTTCACCAGGGCCACCACGTCGGCGATACTGGGCAACGCCTCGGCCTGGTCGCTGCCGGACAGCACGGACCATTCGGAGTTAATCGGCTGGGACGAGGTGTCGGTGGGTGCCGTCGTGGCCGGAGTTTGCCCGGTGAGGGTCTCGTAACATCCGGCGGTGCCCAGCAGCAGGGCCAGCACCAGGGCCATAGCGATGGCGGTGAAGAGATTGCGGAGGGTCGTTTTTTGCGTCTTCATACCTTTATAATATACCTTAACTATCCTTAACTTAACAGAGAATTATTAAATAATTATTAAATAACCGACCCCCTCCCGTTTTCCGGGGAGAGGGTCGGCTGTCTTGTTTAGTGCGGTTGTCCTCAGGCGGAGTCGGGCACCTGGGGCAGGCCCTTGAGGGCCTCCCGTACCATGTCCTCGGGGTAGGCGTAGTCGGTCAGTTTGCCGGAGAGGTAGGCCTCGTAGGCGGCCATGTCGAAGTGGCCGTGGCCGCTGTGCGCCAGCAGGATGACCTTGGACTTGCCTTCCTGCTTGCACTTGAGCGCCTCGTCGATGGTGACGCGGATGGCGTGGTTGGTCTCCGGGGCGCTGATGATGCCCTCGGCGCGGGCGAAGGTGATGCCGGCCTCGAAGGTGGGCAACTGGGGCACTGCCCGGGCCTCGACGAAGCCGAGCTTGTGCAGGTGGCAGATGATGGGGGCCATGCCGTGATAGCGCAGGCCGCCGGCGTGGACGGGCGGCGGGATGAAGGCGTGGCCCAGGGTGAACATCTTGATGAGGGGCGTCATCATGGCCACGTCGCCGAAGTCGTAGGTATAGAGTCCCTTGGTCAGGGTCGGGCAGCTTTCCGGCTCGACGTTGATGATGCGCAGGTCTTTCTTCTTGCCGGAGAGCTTGTCCTTGATGAAGGGGAGGTACATCCCGGCGAAGTTGGAGCCGCCGCCGATGCAGCCGACGATGATGTCCGGGTAGTCGCCGGCCATCTCCATCTGCAGCATCGCCTCCTGGCCGATGATGGTCTGGTGCAGCAGGACATGGTTGAGGACGCTGCCGAGGGCGTAGTGGGTGTCGTCGCGGCCGACGGCATCCTCCACCGCCTCGCTGATGGCCAGACCTAAGCTACCGGGGCAGTCCGGGTCTTTGGCCAGCATGTCGCGGCCGGCCTTGGTATCGGGGCTGGGGCTGGGGACGCAGGTGGCCCCCCAGGTCTCCATCATCAGGCGCCGGTAGGGCTTCTGGTTATAGCTGATTCTGACCATGTAGACCTTGCATTCCAGGCCGAAGAACTGGCAGCCGAAGGCGAGCGAGCTGCCCCACTGGCCGGCGCCGGTCTCGGTGGCGATGCGCTTGATGCCCTCCTGCTTGTTGTAGTAGGCCTGGGCCACGGCGGTATTGGGCTTGTGGCTGCCGGGCGGGCTGGTGCCCTCGTACTTGTAGTAAATCTTGGCCGGGGTGTCCAGCGCCTTTTCCAGGTTGTAGGCGCGGTGCAGGATGGTGGGCCGCCACATCTTGTAGACCGCCAGCACCTCGTCGGGGATGTCAATCCAGCGTTCCTGACTCACCTCCTGCTTGATGAGCTCCATGGGGAAGAGGGGGGCCAGGTCGGCCGGGCCCAGGGGCTGGAGCGTGCCGGGGTGCAGGTAGGGCGGCAGGGGCACCGGCAGGTCGGCCTGGATGTTGTACCACCGGGTCGGCATGTCCTTCTCGTCGAGAAGATATTTGGTTCTCTCCATGTTTCCTCCTTTTTTATTTTTATCGGCTCGGGTTATTTTCGGTAGCGTCCAGGGCGCGGCGCAGCCCCCGGACGAATTCTTCGAGTAATTTCAGCGATGGGTCTTCGTCAATCAGCTGCATCAGGCGGCTGCCGACGATAACGCCGTCGGCGACGGCGGCGACGCGGCGGGCCTGCTCCGGTGTGCTTACCCCGAAACCGACCGCCAGCGGCTGTTTGGCCTGCCGGCGGACTCGCTTGACGAATCCCTCCAGCTCCGGCGGCAGGCTGGCGCGGGCGCCGGTAACGCCGGTGAGCGATACCAGATAGATAAATCCCCGCGACCTCGCCGCCACCGACCGCACGCGCGCCTCGGTGCTGGTGGGGGCCAGCAGGTAGATTAAATCCAAATCATGGCGGCGCGCGACCGCCTCCAGCTCCCTCCCTTCTTCCGGGGGCAGGTCGGGCACGATTAAGCCGTTTACGCCCGCCGCCGCGCAACTGCGGCAGAAGGACTCCAGGCCGTAGCTGAGCACCGGATTATAGTAGGTCATGAATACCAGGGGCACATTGGTCGTCTTACGTATGGCGGCGGCCGCCGCCATGCATGCCTCCGGCGTGGCGCCCTTTCTCAGGGCGGCGTAGCTGGTCTTCTGGATGGTGGCCCCGTCGGCCAGGGGGTCGGAGAAGGGAATGCCCAGCTCGATGATGTCGCTGCCGCTCTGGGCCAGGGCGCCGGCCAGGCGCGGCGTAGCGGCCATATCGGGGTAGCCGGCGGTGATGTAGGCAATCAGCGCCTTGCGGCCCGGCTTGAAGGCATCGCTAATCACACTCATACCTGCCTCCCCAAGGCACCGGTGACGATATCCAGGTCTTTATCGCCCCGGCCGGAGAGATTTACGATGATGAGCTTGTCTTTCGGCAATTTGGCGGCCAGTTTGGCGGCGTAAGCGATGGCGTGGGCCGACTCCAGCGCCGGGATAATCCCCTCGGTGCGGCTCAAGAGCTGGAAGCCCTCCAGCGCCTCTTTATCGGTGACGGCCACGTAGTCGGCGCGGCCGCTTTCTTTGTAGAAGCTGTGCTCCGGCCCCACCCCGGGATAGTCCAGCCCCGGGGCGACGCTGTGCGTCTCCTGTATCTGGCCGTGCTCGTCTTCCATGAGCAGCGAGCGGGTGCCGTGGAGGACGCCGTCGCGGCCGGTGAGCAGCGCCGCCGAGTGCTTGCCGCTGGCCAGCCCCAGCCCCCCGGCCTCCACGCCGACGAACTTGACTTCTTTATCATTGTAGAAGGGATGGAAGAGGCCGATAGAGTTGGAGCCGCCGCCGACGCAGGCGACCAGGTAGTCCGGCAGGCGCTGGTACTCTTTAAGTACCTGCCGGCGGGCCTCCCGCCCGATGATACTCTGGAAGTTGCGCACCATCATCGGGTAGGGGTGCGGGCCGACCACCGAGCCGAGCAGGTAGTGGGTGGTGCGCACGTTGGCGACCCAGTCGCGGATGGCCTCGTTGATGGCGTCCTTGAGGGTCTGGCTGCCGGAGGTAACCGGGCGCACTTCCGCCCCCATCAGCTCCATGCGGGCGACGTTGGGGGCCTGGCGGCGGATGTCCTCAGTGCCCATGTAGACGATGCAGGTAATCCCCAGCATGGCGCAGACCGTGGCCGCGGCCACGCCGTGCTGACCGGCGCCCGTTTCGGCGATAACGCGGCGCTTGCCCATGCGTTTGGCCAGCAGCCCCTGCCCCAGGGCGTTGTTAATCTTGTGCGCCCCGGTATGGGCCAAATCCTCGCGCTTGAGTAAAATGGTCGCCCCGCCCGCCTGCGCCGAGAGCCGCCGGGCGTGGTAAAGGGGCGTGGGCCGCCCCACGTAGTCACGGCAGAGCGTGGCGAGCTCGGCCCGGAAGGCGCCGTCACGGCGGGCGGCGGCGTAGGCCGCCTCCAGCTCGGCCAGGGCGGGCATGAGCGTCTCCGGCACGAATTTGCCGCCGTAGCCGCCGAAGTAGCCGCGCTTATCGGGCCTAGCCACCGTTCTGCCTCACTTTACGGATGAAATCGCGGATTTTCTTCAAATCTTTAACGCCTTTCGTCTCGACGCCGGAGGAGACATCCACCCCCCAGGGAGAAATTATCTCGATGGCGGCGGCCACGTTGGCCGGGCGCAGGCCCCCGGCGATAATCACCGGGAAGCGCGCCGCGATGGGCCGCGCCAGGTCCCAGTCGAAGGTGCGGCCGGTGCCGCCGTAGCGGCTGGCGACGCTGGCATCGAGCAGGAAGAGGTGCGGCTGCTTGCCCAGCAGGTCGCCGCCGTAGGCCAGGTCGCGGCAGACCGTCTCCGTCCCGTTATTGCGGCTGATACGGACGACCTTGATGACCGGCCGTTTAAGCTGGCGGCAATATTCCCAGGGCTCGTCGCCGCTTAATTGCACCCAGTCCAGCCCGCAGCTAGCGGCGATTTTACTGACCCTGGCCGCCGGGGCGTTGACGAAGACGCCGACTGTCTGCGCGGTGGCGCCGCTTTCTTTGAGGGCGGCCACGATTTTTCTGGCCCGGGCCGGGGTAATCTGGCGGGGGCTTTCGGCGAAGACCAGCCCGATGAAATCGGCGCCGTTTTGGGCGGCCGCCAGGGCCGGCTCCTCGCTTCCGATGCCGCATATCTTGACGCGTATCATGCGAAAAGCTCCTTTATCCGCGCCGGGATATCGGGGGCGGTTACCAATGCCTCGCCGATGAGCACGGCGTCGACCTTGCATTCCCGCATTTTCTTAATGTCTTCGTGTGTCTTGAGGCCGCTCTCGCTGACGACGATAACGTCTTCCGGCGCCAGCAGCCGCAGGCGGCGGGTGGTATCGGTGTCGACCTCGAAGGTGGTCAGGTCGCGGTTGTTGATGCCGACGATTTCCGACCCGGCCAGCAGCGCCCGCATCATCTCGTTTTCGTCGTGCACCTCCACCAAAGAGGCCAGCCGGAGGCTCCCCGCCAGGGCCAGCATTTCCCCAAGCTGGTCGTCGTCTAAAATGGCGGCTATCAGCAAAATGGCGTCGGCGCCGCCAGCGGCAGACTCGTAGACCTGGTAACCGTCGAAGATAAAGTCCTTGCGCAGCAGGGGCAGGGCTATTTCCTTGCGGATGGTATCAAGATAGTCCAACCTGCCCCGGAAGTGGTCGGCCTCGGTCAGCACCGAGACGGCCGCGGCGCCACCGGCGGCGTAAGTCCGCGCGAGCTTGACCGGGTCGAAATCGGCGCAGAGCCGCCCCCGCGAGGGCGACGCCTGCTTGACTTCGGCAATGAGCGAGAGGCCCGGCGCGCGCAGGGCGGCGGCGAAGTCGCGGGGAGGTTTACGGTCTTCGAGGCGCTCTTTAAGGGCCGCCAGGGAGACGTGCTCTTTGGCCGCGGCCACGGCCTGCCGCTTGTCGCCGACGATTTTATCCAGTATCGTGCCCGTCGTCATTTCCCCAGTCGCTGGCTGGCGGCCACCAGCGCCTCCAGTTTCTGCTTGGCTCGCCCGCTGTCGATAGCCTCTGCGGCGTGGCGGGCGGCCTCTTTGAAATCTGTCGTCAGGTCGGCGGCCACCAGGGCCGCCGCGGCGTTCATGATTATCATGTCGCGCAGGGCGCCTCGCTCGCCGCCGAGTACCCGGCGCAGGGCGGCGGCGTTTTCCTCCGGCGTGCCGCCTATAATCGCGGCGCGCCGGCCTCTGGTCAGACCGAAGCTCTCCGGGGAGACCTGGCGCGGGGGCGAGACTTTATCTTCTTTAACCTCCCAGACCAGCGATATGTCGCTGATGGAAAGCTCGTCGAAGCCGTCCCGTCCGTGGACGACCAAAGCGTGCGTCACGCCGAGGCGGGCCAGGACGCGGGCAATCTTGCCGCCGATTTCTTCGCTGGCGACGCCGAGCACCAGGTGCCCGGCGCTGGCGGGGTTGGTGAGCGGGCCGAGGATGTTGAAGACGGTGCGGATGCCCATCTCGCGGCGGGGGCCGGCGACGTGCTTCATGGCGGGGTGGAAGACCTGGGCGAACATGAACCCGATGCCGACTTCCTCGATGCAGCGGGCGACCTTGTCCGCCGGGAGGTCTATTTTCACTTTCAGCGCCTCCAGGATATCGGCCGAGCCGCACTTACTTGAGGCGGCGCGGTTGCCGTGCTTGGCCACCTTGAGGCCCGCCCCGGCCGCCACGAAGGCCGCCGCCGTGGAGACATTGAAGCTGCCGGAGACGTCGCCGCCGGTGCCGACCACGTCGATGGCCGGGCCGGTGATTTTTACCGGGGTGGCGTGGGCGCGCATGACGGAGGCGAGGCCGGCGATTTCGTCGGGGGTCTCGCCCTTGAGGCGGAGCGCCGTGAGGAAGGAGCCTATCTGGGCGGGCGTAGCCGCGCCGGACATGATTTCCTCCATTGTGCCGGAGGCGGCCTCGAAGGTTAAGTCCTGGCCTTCGACTAATTTGGCGATGGTTTCTTTAATCATTTTTCTTACCTCCCCATACCTTTTAGTTATCTATTCCTACCCAGGCCGCCCTCGCGGCTTCCTCGGCTTAATCCGTAGTTATTCCTTCTTTTCTTCCTTGTCAGACTTACCCATATACTCGCTGTAATATTTCATCCCGGAGGCGAGGACATCGGCGATGGCGACGCCGCCTTTACTGGGCTCTTCTTTTTGGAGTTCCTCTTTAATCTCTTCCAGCTTGGCCATGAGCTGCTCGGAGCTTCTCTTGTTCTGCTCGCTAACGTAGTAAGCCGCCAGCTGGACGAACCCCGCCGCCAGGAAGCCCGCCCCGGCCACGGCCAGGGCCACCTCGCTGATGGGGTGGAAGAACATCAGCACGAAGAAGACGATGCCGATGACTACCAATATTGCGGCTATGGCGATTGGTCTGGTTATATTCATCTGTTTACCCCTCTCCCCTCGGTTGTTATCTATTCCCACCCAGGCCACCCTGGGTCATCAACGGCTTAGCCCGCAGTGATTCCCCCCACCCCTCCTACATCTCCAGAAAATTCCTCAGCAAGTCCTTGCCCGCCTGCGTGGCGATGGACTCCGGGTGGAACTGGACGCCTTCCACCGGGTACTCTCTGTGGCGCAGGCCCATGATGATGCCGTTGTCCGTCCGGGCGCTTACCTCCAGGCATTGGGGCAGGTCGTCCTCTTTGACCGCCAGCGAGTGGTAGCGCACCGCGGCGAAGGGGTCGGGCAGGCCGCGGAAGACGCCTTTGCCGTCGTGGCGGACGAGTGAGGTCTTGCCGTGCTTGATTTCGCCGGCGTGGTCGACGGTGCCGCCGTAGGCCTCGCCGAGGCACTGGTGCCCCAGGCAGACCCCCAGGACGGGCAAGCGCCCGCCGAAGCGCCCGAAGACGGACGTGGAGATGCCGGCGTCTTTGGGGTAACCCGGCCCCGGCGAGATGACGATGCGCTCCGGGGCGAGCTTTTCTATCTCGTCGAGGGTGATGGCGTCGTTGCGGACGACGCTGACCTCGGCCCCCAGCTCGCTGAGATACTGGAAGAGGTTGTAGGTGAAGCTGTCGTAATTATCAATCAGTAATATCACTGGCCCGCCTCCGCCTGGTCGATGGCGGTGAGGAGCGCCTGCGCCTTGTTGAGGCACTCCTGGTACTCGCGCGAGGGGACGCTGTCGGCGACGATGCCGGCGCCCGCCTGCACGTAGGCCGCCCCGTCCTTGACGATGATGGTGCGGATGGTAATGGCGGTGTCCATGTTGCCGGAGAAATCAAAGTAGCCGACCGCCCCGGCGTAGGGGCCGCGCTTGTCCGGCTCCAGCCCGGCGATAATCTCCATGGCCCTGATTTTGGGGGCGCCGGAGACCGTCCCCGCCGGGAAACAGGCGCGCAGGGCGTCGAACTGGGTGAGGCCATTTCTCAGCTTGCCCTGCACGTGCGAGACGAGGTGCATCACGTGGGAGTAGCGCTCGATGTCCATGAACTGCGTTACAGCCACGCTGCCGGCCCGGCTGATACGCCCCACGTCGTTGCGGGCCAGGTCCACCAGCATCAGGTGCTCGGCGCACTCCTTCTCGTCGGCCTTAAGCTCCTCGGCCAGGGCGTCGTCCTCGCCGGGGTCGGTGCCGCGGGGGCGCGTGCCGGCGATGGGGTGGTTGGAGACGATGCCGTCCTCGACGCGCACCAGCAGCTCCGGCGAGGCCCCCACGATGTGGAAATCGTCCAGGTGAAGGTAGTACATGTAAGGCGAGGGGTTGACGGAGCGCAGCGCCCGGTAGATGGCGAAGGGGCTGGCCCCGGTGCGCCGCCCCAGCCGCAGCGAGGGCACCGCCTGGATGATGTCGCCGTCGTAGATGTATTCCTTCATGCGGGCGACGATGGCCTCGTACTCCGCCTGGGTCATGTTGCGGGTAATGGTCGGGTTGGCGGCCGTTTTGGCCTCCGGCTGGTCGGGCATCGGCCCGCTTAATCGCGCCACCAGAGCGTCTATCTTGCGGGTGGCTTCTTCGTAGCCTCGCTCGATATCGCCGTCGAGGTCAACGTGGGCCACCACCTTGATGGCGTGGGTGAGGTGGTCGAAGACGAGCAGCGTATCGGCCAGCATGAAGCAGGCCTCGGGGAGGGCCAGCGGGTCGGCCGGTGGCGAGGGCAGCCGCTCGAAGTAGCCGGCCACCTCGTAGCCGAGGTAGCCCACCATGCCGCCGTGGAAGCGCGGCAGCCCCGGCACGCTCACGGTGCGGTACTTCTGGAACTCGGCGGCGACCAGCGCCAGCGGGTCGATGTCGCTCTGGCCGCGGGTAGTGATGACCCGGGCCGGCTGCGTGCCCAGGAAGGAGTAGCGCGCCAGCCGCTCGCCGCCCTCGACGCTCTCCAGCAGGAACGAGTAGCGGCCGCGGGCAATCTTGAGGTAGGCCGAGACCGGCGTCTCCAGGTCGGCCTTAATCTCGCGGTAGACCGGCAGCAGGTTGCCCTGGCTCTTCAGTTGTTGCGCTTCGGCGAGCGACGGTCGGTACATTTTTTCTCCAAATAAAAAACCCCCATCCCCTCGGAAGGGGCGGGGGCGATACCGCGGTGCCACCCTTCTTGACCGTACCCGGTGAATACTCTCACAGGACGGTCATCTCAGCAGGTACAGAGGCGGTTGTGGCGGAGACTTACCTCGATACCCCGGGATTCTTTAACGCTTCCCCTGCGGCAAAGCCTACTTGCCTCTGGCTTTCGGTTTGCGGCTCCCAAGTCCATTCGGCCCCGGCGCTGGCACCGGCTCACACCTAACCCGGCTCTCTGAGCCCCGCTCTGGGACTTACTATTCTTGTTCACAGCCTTTCAATATTCGATTATGTTCAATGTAACATGGAATATAGGGATTGTCAAGATAGATAGTTCAATCTGTTGGTCAACAGAATGGTAGTGTTTGTATTAAGTAGACTATTTGCTTACCGGGAAAAAAGTTCTAAGAAAAGTGAAAGCTGCGCCAACAACAGTTCCGAAAAGGAATGTAGCTGCGTCTGAGGATACTTTTCCGTACCAACTTAGTAAAGATACAGGCGCAATAATAATGAAGGCTAAAACAGCTGTCCAAATTAGTATGCCCTTGGTTGCTCCCCTTGTGATTCCTGTGCGAGCGTTTAATTCCGATTGTAATAGGGCATTCTTGGTTTCAATATTGGTTCTAATCAGATCAGGTATCTGTGATATGGCCCTTTGAATGTCTGGAGAAGATAGAAGATTATCTAATGTAGGATTACCGGTGAGACTTTGGGATGGCTCTTCGTGACCTTCTATATTCTTCTTATTAGTTTTAGCCATAATCCAAGTCTACCAAATAATATGGGGTATTACAATGATTTATTGTAATCTCCTCCCACTCAAGTTACCACTATTTCAGTAATTGATTATTCCCAACACCACGCCAAGCACCTTGAATCCCCACCGCGCCGCGGAGTATGCTTAGAACGTACTATTTTTCTCTCCCGGAAAGGAATCAGCCGATTGATACTCTCGCCATAAGGGCTTACCTGGCGCCGGCGCGGGTGGCTAAGGCCCTCCGCGGGTGGTGGGGCTGGCTGGCCCTGGGGGTAATCATGGGCGGGGCGGCCTACATCCGGTTCTGGGCGGCGCCCCTCTCGACCGGGCCGGACGTGGCCCAGTTCGCGGTCTTTGCCCAGGTATTCCACCAGCACGGGCTGGACTTCTACCGCTACGCCGACGCCAGCCTGGACATTTTCCCCTTTTCGGGCTGGGGGTTCGTCTACCCGCCGGTGTGGCTGTTAATACTGGGGTTGGTCTGGCTGGCATCCCCGGCGGGTGTGGCCAACAACGTGGTGATAGACGCCGGCTGGAGGCTGGCGGTGAAGACGCCCATCATCCTGGGCGACCTGGCTATTGGCGTGCTGCTGTACTGGGCGGTGCCCGGCCCCAAATGGCGCAAGCTGGTCTTCGCCGCGGTGTGGTTGCTGCACCCCACCGCCTGGTACAATTCGGCTGTCTTCGGCCAGTTCGACGCCGTCGCCACCGCTTTCCTGCTGGCCGCGGTGATACTGCTGCTAAAGGGGCGCGACCGGCTGGCCTTCCTGCTGGCCGCTCTGGCCGTGATGACCAAGCAGCACGTCTTCCTGGCCATCGGCACGATGGTCGTCGCCGTGGCCCGCCATCTGGGCAAGCGGCGGCTGCTTGGCGACGGCGCTATTGCGGTGGGTGTGGCCGTCGTCCTGTCCATCCCTTTCCTGGTTACCGGCAATTTCCTGGAGTACGCCCGCTCGGTCTTCCTGCCGGGGACGTCGCCGGACTACCAGAACCCGCTCTGCTACGCCTTCGGCGGCGGCGCCGCTATCATCACCTACCTGCACAACAGCTTCGGCTGGAATATCAGCGCTTTGCTGACGGCGCTGGTGCCGGTGACGATTATCGCCTGGATAGTTACCGCCGTGTTTTGCTACCGGCGGGCTATCACGCCGCTGCAGGCGGCGCTGGCGGGCATCCTCGTCTTCATCGCCCTGTTCTACCGCGTCAACTACCAGTACCTGGTGGTCTATATCCCGCTGGCCCTGCTGCTGGCCGCCCGGACGCAGTACCGGGGCGAGCGGGTCTTTGCCCTGGTGCTGGCCCTGTTCCCGGCCCTCTGGATGTGGCTCTTCAATACCCCCTGGTGGTTCTACGTCTACAAACCGGTCAGCTACGAAGGCATCATGATGCTGGAGCGTTTCGGGCTGCTGGCGCGCACCCTGCCGGATTACGCTTACGTGGCCTTTGCCGGGGCGCTGATGTGCCTCTGCCTGGCTTACGTGGTATTGATGTTTGTGCGCTGGCGTCAGCCTTCAGGCTATAAGCCTCTTGAGGGGTGATATTGCCCCGCCTCCCCCTTGGAGTTATCTATTCCCACCCTGGCCGCCCTGTGTCATCTGCGACTTAGCCCGTAGTTCTTTATTCCTGCCGTCCGAAAGACAGCATCGCCAGCAGCACCATGATGAGGCCGAAGGCGGCCAGCACGGCGATGTTCTCCCAGATGGTCATCAGGTGGCCGAAGAGGTAGATATTGAAGGGCGAGTCCGGCATGGCGCCCAGTACCACCTGCCGGATGGCGGCCACGCCGTAGGAGGCCGGGTTGATTTTGACGATGAAGCTCATCCAGGCGGGCAGGTTCTGCATGGGGAAGAAGACGCCGGAGAGGAATATCATCGGGAACATGAGCATCTGCATGATAGCCTGAAAGGCCTCGGTGGACTTGACGCGCGAGGCCAGCAGGATGCCCATCGAGCCCATCGAAGCCGCCAGCAGGAACATCAGGGGTATCAGGGCGAAGACCGCCCCGACGGTGAGGGGGATTTTGAGGATGGGGGCCAGCACCAGAATGATGATGCCCTGGATGGTGGCTATCGTGGCCGCGCCGAGGGTGCGCCCCAGGGCTACGGAGACGCGTGAAATGGGGGCCACCAGCACCTCTTTGAGGAAGCCGAACTCGCGGTCCCAGACGATGGAGACGCCGGACATGAACGAGCCCATGAGGACGGACATCCCCATGATGCCGGGGAACATGAACTGGGTAAAGTTGACGCCGCTGGCCATGATGCCGATGGAGCCCTGGAGGCCGCTGCCGAAGATGACCAGGAACATCACCGGGAAGAGAATGGCCGAGAGCATGCGGGCCTTATCGTACCAGAAACGGAGCACGTCCCGGTACCAGATGGTGTAGATGCCCAGCAGGTTGTTCGTCATTTTATTTAATGCCTCATGCGGCCGTGCTGTCGCAGGTGGTCTTTAATCGAGTTGCCTATCTCTTCGTCGCGGATTTCCCGCCCCGTCAGCTTGAGAAAGACGTCCTCCAGGGTGGGGCGGCGCAGGCTGATACTGCTGATTTTAATGGCCGTTTCCTTGAGGAAGATGGGCAGGAACTCCTCGCCGTTGTCCACGGCGAAGGTGAGGTTGTCGCCGTCGGGGCGCACCTCGGTGTTATAGCGCTGCGCGATGGCCGCGGCGGCGGCCGGGTTATCGTCGGTCTTGAGGGTGATGATGTCCTTGGCCACCATGCGCTTGAGCTTTTCCGGGGTATCCATGGCCACCAGTTTGCCGTGGTCGATAATGGCGATGCGGCTGGCCTTTTCGGCCTCGTCCATGTAGTGGGTCGTCAGAAAGACGGTGGTGCCCTCGCGCTTCTGCAGCTCCAGCACGTACTCCCAGATGTGGTTGCGCGTCTGCGGGTCGAGGCCCAGGGTGGGCTCGTCGAGGAAGAGCACGCGCGGGTAGTGCAGCAGGCCGCGGGCCAGCTCCAGGCGGCGTTTCATGCCGCCGGAGTAGGTACGCACGAAGTTGTTGCGCTTGTCCCAGAGGTCGACCATACGGAGGACGTGCTCGATGCGCTCGGCACGCAGGGCCCGGGGGACGTTGTAGACCATGGCGTGAAAGCGCAGGTTGTGCAGGCCGGTGAGGCGGTCGTCGAGGGAGGAGTCCTGAAAGACCAGGCCGATGGACTGGCGCACCTGGCTCTGCTGGCGCACCACATCGTAGCCGTTGAGGATGGCCTGGCCGGAGGTGGGACGGGCCAGCGTGCAGAGGACGTTGATGGTGGTGGTCTTGCCGGCCCCGTTGGGCCCCAGAAAGCCGAAAATTTCGCCCGGCTCGACGTTAAAGCTGATGTTGTCCACGGCGACGAGGTCGCCGTATTTCTTGACGAGGTTTTCTACCCGGATAATAGGATCGGCCACTTCGGTTTGATTATAGCACGGGCGGCCCCGCGCCGGAAACTCCTCACCAGTTTACTCTTTGACGATGTCCTCTACCTCGCGGCGAGCGCGGGCGATGGCCTCTTTGATTTTAGCCCACTCCTCCGCCTCCAGGTGGCGGGCGCTGCGCCCCACCAGGTGCCCCAGGCCGTGGAGCTCGTGCATCGTCTCGTGCAGGCTGTCGGCGTTGCGGGGGTGGCACCAATCCTTCATCTGACCCTTTATCTTGGCGATGACGTCCTGCTGCTCCTTGAGGAACTGCCGCCCCTCGTCGGTGACGGTGTAGACCTTCTTGCCGTCCCGCTCCGAAGAGCTGACGTAGCCCATGTCGTCGAGCATCTGCAAGGTGGGGTAGACGCTGCCGGCGCTGGGGGTGTAGAACCCGTGGAAAGACTCCTCCATGTCGCGCATTATCTCGTAGCCGTGGGCCGGTTTGTCCTTGATGATGTTGAGGACGACGTATTTCAGGTCGCCCTTTTCAAAGAGGCGCGGCGGCCGCTCCGGGGGGAAGAAATGCTTACCGAACATTACGATATATCGTAACATATCAGTTTA
>Ga0307425_1001074_pt1 | contig 16740 bp, 12 predicted proteins | sample SalMarWE160330MG_FD_202152 | JGI IMG/M metagenome (GOLD analysis project Ga0307425, IMG submission 202152) | Salt marsh sediment microbial communities from the Plum Island Ecosystem LTER, Massachusetts, United States - WE1603-30 | ecosystem: Environmental > Aquatic > Marine > Intertidal zone >... | reverse complement strand
GCAGGTTCCCTCTCGATGCACATCGAGTGTTGTGCAGTGGAGCGCGCCACCGAATGGGATGACAGCTTCATACGGAATAGCAAGGACTTCAAATCCAAGCTTGTCCAACTGCTCGCAGTAGGCTGTCTCGTGCGATTCGACACAGACTGTGTTCGGTCCCAGAGAGAAGGTGTTCATCGAGATCCATGATCGGCTCTCGTACAATCCAGTCAAATAACACAGGTTTTTATGGACATAGACCGGCTTTGCCGCGGGAATGAGTTCCCAGTCGTTCATGGCCATCAGCTTCTTGAACTCCTCTGTGATCGGGTACCATTCCGGATTGTAAACAGCAAGCCCTGGACGGAGCGGCAGCATGTTCACGTCGATGTGCCAGGGGTGAAAGTTGTTGTCGAACAACACGGTGTGAATGCGGATTCCCTTAGATCCGAAGTAACGCTTCAGCCAATCCATCCCTTTTCTGTTGGTTACACAGGAACCTTGCCAGAAAATGTCCTTCCCGCAGCGAGCCGCATCCGCCGCATCCCAAAGAGCTTCCTTTTCTGTGAGTTGATACTCCCAGTTGCGCACTCTTTTCAATTTCTCTTCATCGGTCCAGACATTGAATAAATAGTAGTAGAAATTCTTCACATAGGACTCGTCCGTCAACCGCGGCTTGGGTGCGGCTGTATGCAAGAACTCCGGATCTTCTTCGAAGTAACGCTCAAAGATCGGCCGCAGGTTCAGATACTCATACCACCGCGAACGGCGGCAAGTCGTGGCCTCCATGATCTCGTTTCCCACGGGTAGAAACACATCCCGGACATTGTTGACTCCGTGCTGGTTCAGCTGGGTCCAATCCGGTGTGGAGACTGGTCTCCGATCGAGCAGTGAAGGATGAAGCTCAACTCTGTCTACCACGATCCCCCGCTTCTCCATGGTTTTCACAAAATATTCCATCTGCTCGTTGGCCTTGTCGTACATCTCCTGCGGAAAAGGTCCGAACGAACCGAGTGGATACCCGCCTTCGGGCCGGTCGTACCACCATGCGGGTTCCGGCGCAGGGATATTGGTGCCCTCTGGTTTTCCGACAATCACACGTTTCAGAGGATCCCATTCATTCCAGGAATTCACCATTTTTGCCATCGTGATCTTCTCCTTTTTTCCTTAATATTTAATGATATTTATGAATAATTTTTGTGTTTTTGTATTTTTAAAACACTGTATGCATCCTTGAAATTGCATTTCCTGTCCTTATTTGACCTCTGTGCTCCTGCTATTCTGTTGTTCCTTTCTCCTCTTTCTTGAGCAAGGAGTTGCCTCCAAGAGCGACAACGGCCTTTTTTTTTGCAATTTTCTCAACCGAATCCATGGATCAATTCCAGAGCACACTCAAAAAAAAAGAATAAAATTTTTTATAGATCATTATTAAAGAAATTCTTATGAATTAAGCTCATATTGTAAGAAAAATGCTAATAAAGTTCATAAATAATGATATTAAAAATACTATTAAATACAATTTGAACTCTAAAGTCAAGATGAAATTAAAACCGAGATAAGTTTTTGATTATAATGAAGTAAGTTGTTTGATTGACCCGCACTCATTTTTCTGGTAATTTAAAAATTCTTGCATTTGTATTCGATATTTTAAGGCTATCGGAGAGGTGTCCGAGTGGCTTAAGGAGCACGCTTGGAAAGCGTGTGTGCGGGAAATCCGTACCGTGGGTTCGAATCCCACCCTCTCCGCCAGTGAATAATTCACCTGAATTATCCACATCAATAGAGCTTTGACTTTTTTTGAATGTTCGAAGTTAGAAAAGGGAGATAAAAAAATATGGACAGCAAGTTTCTGATCGATGTGGAGAGTATATACGGTGCTCGCAATTATGATCCTATAGACGTGGTCATCCAAAAAGGCAGGGGAATCTGGGTCTGGGATGTCGAGGGGAATAAATATCTCGATTTTTTAAGTGCCTATTCATCGGTCAACATGGGGCATTGTCATCCACGTATAGTCAAGGCATTGATAGATCAGGCGAAACAACTCACCATTACTTCTCGAGCTTTTCGGAATGACCAGTGGCCTCTTTTTACTAAAGAGATCTGCGATCTGACGGATTATGAGATGGTCCTGGCCATGAACTCGGGGGCAGAAGCTGTGGAAACGGCCCTCAAAGCTGCAAGGATGTGGGGATACAAAAAAAAAGGAATCCCCAAAGATAAGGCTGAGGTGATTGTCTGTTCGAATAATTTTCATGGCCGAACCATCACGATCGTCGGCTTTTCCTCAGATGCTTTATATAAGAATGATTTCGGTCCCTTTACCCCAGGATTCGTCGAGATTCTCTATGGTGATTCCGAGGCTTTGGAAAAGGCCATTACCCCAAACACAGCAGCATTTTTGATGGAACCCATCCAGGCAGAAGGGGGCATCGTCGTCCCCCCCGAGGGGTATATGCGGGAAACCAAAAAGATTTGTGAAGAGAATAATGTGTTGTTCATTGCCGATGAAATCCAAACCGGTCTCGGAAGAACAGGCAAGCTTTTTACATATGAATACGAATCCGTTAAACCTGATATCCTCACAATTGGGAAATCGCTTGGTGGAGGGTGTTATGCCATCTCAGCCGTGTTATCCAGGAGGGATGTTCTCGATGTGTTAACTCCGGGGACACATGGCTCCACTTTCGGTGCCAATCCATTGGCCTGTGCTGTTGCCCGAGAGTCTATCCGAGTCCTTCAAGAAGAGGATCTGATCACAAATTCTGCCGAGCAGGGGGAGTATTTTCTCAAAAAGCTCAAAAGCATCAAGAGTAGACATATCAAGGAAGTCAGAGGCAAGGGCTTACTCATGGGTATTGCATTGAAACCCGAAGCTGGCGGTGCGAGGCGATATTGTGAGGCGCTAAAGGAAGAAGGCATGCTCTGCAAGGATACGCACACAAATGTCATCCGGTTTTCGCCACCTCTGCTCATTAAACAGAAGGACTTGAACTGGGCTTTCAAACGAGTTAAAAAGGTTTTCAAGGAACTAGATTAGTTCATACCGTTGACTCCTGGCTGTTCGTTTGGGAAACGAGTTCTGCATCGCTTCGCTCGAGGAGCGGCCCCTAAACTACAAAGGGAAACCGCACAATGTAGGGAACGTTTCCCAAACGGTCCTTTCGGGGAACGGACCCTACAGCGTATGTTGAAAAAAATCAGGCAAAATTGCGAAAATGCAAATTTTCAGAATGAGTCTTAAGGTTGATATGGAGCGACAGGATTGAGAAGAAAAGAAAAAGAGATCAGCGATAGAAAAGAGATCGTCGAGATCATAAGAAAAGCTCAGACTTGCCGGATCGGGTTGTGTGACGATGGCCAATCCTATGTTTTTCCTGTGAACTATGGTTATAAAGATGGATTCCTCTACTTTCATTCAGCTCAAGAAGGGCGAAAGATCGAAATAATCAAGAAGAATCCAAAAGTATGTTTCCAAATGGATGTGAACCAAGAAATCATCCAGGCAGAAAATGCCTGTGACTGGTCCGTCAGATACCGAAGCGTTATGGGTTTCGGTAAGGCTGAATTCGTGAACAGTCTTGAAGAAAAAAAAGAGGCCTTGGACACGATCATGTTTCATTATTCTTCCAGAGAGTACATATTCACCGAAGCATGCCTCAATTCTGTCTGTATTGTGCGTATCCGCATCGATAAGATGACTGGGAAACAGTCTGGCTATAAATCTTCCATTCCAAATTCGTGATAGGTGAAGCTTTGAAACTGTCCCATCATCACTCCAAGCTTGCAAAAAAATGCTAAGATGAGGACAATTGACCTGTATTGGAAACATAGGCAGATTTAACTATGCCTGAAATCATCCTGGGTTTATTTGGCATATTTTTTGCTGATGAGTCAGGTGGAGGAGAAAGAAAATGAAAAAACATCTTCTTAGGCTATCGATAGTGTTTGGGCTTATCCTAGCTGCGGGGTGCATCTATTATGTCCCGTATCCGGATGAGGGTTACCCCCCACCAAGGGACCAGGGATATTATGAAGAAGATTATCAGGAATATCCCTCGCGTATGGATACATCCTATTTTTATGATTATCTGGCGCCCTATGGCGCGTGGATCGACAATTCTCCCTATGGTTATGTCTGGATACCCTACGCAACCGGATACGGTTGGCGTCCCTATACATACGGCCATTGGGTCTGGACCAGTCATGGCTGGACATGGATTTCCAACTATGAATGGGGCTGGGCGCCATTCCATTACGGCCGTTGGGGTTGGGATATATCCCTGGGATGGTATTGGGTGCCCGGTTATGTTTGGGCTCCGGCTTGGGTAACATGGCGGAACGGAGGCGCCTATATCGGTTGGGCGTCCCTGCCACCCGATGTAGAGTTTGTGTTTGGAGTGGGAGTCATGAGTCTGCCATACCCCATTCCAGATACATTCTGGGTGTTTGTCGATGGGCGTTATTTCTTACAAACCGGAATCTATAACTATGTCCTTCCCGTAGAAAGGAATGCGACGATCGTCAGGACCACAATCAGCAAGGTCAATATCTTGGATCGTAACCGGGTGATCGTGAATGAGGGTATCGATGTGGACACGGTCAGTCGATTGACGCAGACGACGGTATCTAAGTATGCACTCATGGATATGCGCCAGCCTGGTTCAGTCAAGGTCCGGAGCGGGGAGATAGAAATCTATAGACCTTCAATCCGAGAGAATGATAGAGTGGAACCGAGGATCGTTCTCAGCAGAGATGAGGCCAAGGAAGAGGTGGCCAGATCCAGGATACTCAAGGCGACCGAGGATTCCTCTCAAACCCTTGAATCGCGCGTGAAGGAAGAGCAGAGTCGTGAGATGAAACGTCTGGAAGAAAGCCAGAAGGAAGAAATGAAACGCATCACGAGAAGTAAGGAAGAACAGGCTGAAAAGGCCAAGACAGCAAGGGAAAAAGAGGAATTGGAAAAGGAATACGAAAATAAGCTCGTCGAGGTGGAACAAAAACACAAAACAGAGAGAACTTTGATCGAACAAAGACACGAAAAAGAGGCTAAAAAGGCCAAAGAAATCAAGCCAGAGGCAAAAAAAACAGAAAAGAAAGCCGCAGAAAAAACCAAAAAGAAAGACACGAAAAAAACAGCGAAAACAGACAAAGACTCAAAAGAGTCCAACTCAACAAAGACTAAAAAGATAAGAGTCTCCCGTTAATTTTATGTCCAGTGTTAACCTGGATAATTCAGGCTAGAGAGAGTATTTTTGCTTAATGTCCTCAGGGATGGCGACAGGCTTTCCTGTCCTTGCATCCACAAGAACATAGGTTGAGTCACCTGCTGCTGCAATTACCTCTGTCGGTTTTTTCAAAATCTGGAAGCCGACCCTCACACTTTTCTTTCCGATAGCGCTTACCCAGGTCCTGACGATAAAGGGCTCACTCAAATAAAGGGGCTTTTTGTATTCGATGGACAGGGATTTGGTCGCCCAGGACAATCCCCGTTTGAAAAACTCCTCGATAGGCATTTTGTAACATCGCTGCATCTGGTCGACCCTTGCGAACAATAGGTAATCCAAATAGACGGACTGATGCACATGCCCGTTGTAATCGATCTCAGATGGCCTGACGGTCATCTCTGTTTCGAATTTTTTAAATATCATTGTGTATCCTCTTCACTTTAGCTTGTTGGCGAGTCGATGGGCCGGTGGATCTGAATCCCCGAATGGGGGACAGTGGTCCATGACTCTGTTAACCTGAACTATTCATAAAAAATGTCGATAATTTGTTCAATAAAAGCAATATCAATCAGTTACTTTATACTTCCAGTAAATTAACTTGACATTTCCGCTTTCAATGAACTTTCTATGCTTAATCGACATTTTTTACCTTTCAGGCGAGCCGATCTCACCGTATTTGCCTCGTTGCAAAGGATTTGCGGTAGATGATCTACAGCTGCATCCTTTGCGCCTTGCCTCTACGGCAACCTCGACTCGTGAATAATCCAGGTTAATATGAATGTTTTATGTTAATAAATTCGATCAATATGAGAACCTGGCTCAATAAAATTAGAATCCCCCCTGATACAGTCCTGAGAGAGGGGATTTCGTGAAGAAAAAGAGAGGCGAATAGAATACCATACACTGGCTCCAGGGAGCTGATGATACTCGCTGTTTGGGCTTTGATGCGTCTCAACCCCTTAATAAAGAGTGTGTGGGAACCGGCCGTGCACACTGTGCCGAGAATGATGAGGAGCACGATGCTTTGGTTGGATAATGAGGGACGTAAGAGAAAATAAAAGGGAAACAGGAAAATCATAGCAAAAAAATCCTGATAGAAGGCAATGGTCAAGGGAGAGAGTCTTTGCGTGAGTTTTCTATTGAAAATGGCGAGGATAGCAAAGGTGAAACCCGAGAGAAGTCCCCATAACACGCCCCGGAAAGTTGTGTTATCGATGGTAAAATTCGGGATGATTAGAAAGACGCCGAAAAGACAGAGGAATGAAAATAAAACATTTGTTTTCACGAGTCTCTCCTTGAAAAAAATCGGTTCAAGAAATGTCGTAAACACGGGAAATGTCGAATAGGAGAGCAAACCTACAGCCACACTCGAGACCTGGATGGATTGGAAAAAGGACACCCAGTGAACGGAGAGGATGAATCCGAGAAAAAGAAGAAGGAGATAAATCTTGTAAGGGTTTACAGCAAATCCCTGTCGTGAGAGGAAGAGAATTAAAGCCAGGGTAAGGCTTGCAAAGAACACGCGTCCAAGCACTATGAGCAAAGGGGATATGGGGAGCCATTTTCCGAAAAGACCTGCCAATCCGAAAAGGAGAACCGCAGCGTGGATGTCGAACAAGCCTGTCTTTTGACTCATCTTTAAAAACATATACTAGACACGCCTCCGAGGCAACTCCTTTCATTAGAAAGGATACATCCCATAAACTCAAAAAATATTTCTAAATCCGTGAGGAGGGGCATTCGATTATCCCTAATAGTGATTACGAAAAAGAACACCGGGACAGCGGTGGCGCTATATATTTCAATGTAGGGACAGTTTTCCAAACGGTCCGTTCGGGGAACGGACCCTACCGGGACTCGTTCCATTCGGGAAACGGTCTACACAATTGAGGCACCCAAGAAGGTAATTTGTGATCAAATAATCACGGATTTAGGGATGCTCACCGATAAAAAATAATTTTTTATTTTCCTCTAGAAATGTGATATCATAAGGTTTACAGAAAGGGACGCAGAGTCCTGACCACAAATCAATCGCCCGAATACGGAATCGTTTTCGTTTAAGAACACAATGAGCTATTTGATTTACGCACGAAAATACAGGCCCATGACTTTTGAAGAAATGATCGGTCAGAAGCCTGTGGTTCAAACTCTCAAAAACGCTGTCAAAAATAATAGAGTCTCACAGGCCTACATATTTTCGGGAATGAGAGGAATCGGAAAAACAACGGCCGCTCGCATCCTGGCAAAAGCACTCAATTGCCAGGAAGGACCGACACCAACGCCATGCAACAAATGTGAGTTCTGTACGTCGATCAACGAGGACCGCTCGGTCGATGTGCTCGAGATCGATGGCGCCTCAAACCGCGGGATCGATGAAGTGCGCTCTCTTCGTGAAGGAGTGAAGTATAGACCCATTCACAGCCGCACTAAGGTTATCATTATCGACGAAGTCCACATGCTCACACGTGAGGCTTTTAACGCGCTGTTAAAAACGTTGGAAGAGCCCCCTGCTCATACAGTCTTCATTTTTGCAACAACGGAATTTCACAAAGTCCCGGCTACGATCGTCTCTCGATGTCAACATTTTGAATTCAAAAAAATTACCAAAAAGGAGCTCATCAATCACCTTCTGGATATCACAAAAAAAGAAAATATCACCATCTCTCCTTTTGGCTTGAATCTTATCGCAGACGCTGCCGATGGCAGCCTTAGAGATGTCCTGAGCCTGCTCGATCAGGCTGTGGCTTTCTCAGGAGATGTCATCAATGATGATGATCTGAAAGAGATCCTGGGTACAATAAGCCATAACGTTCTTCTTCAGTTCTCCACGGCGATCTTAGAGGAAAAAGCGGAAGACATATTTGCCCTTATTGAGAGAGTCATTGAAAGCGGCTTTGACCTTCGCTTTTTCTATAAAGAGCTCATCCAGCATTTCAGGAATCTGCTGCTCTTGCGCACGATGGCCAACCCTCAAGACATCCTTACTTTCGCCAAAGAGGATATGGAAGACCTAAAGCACGTTTCAAAGAAGGCCTCTATTGATGAACTTTTGCGATACCTCGTTGCTCTTCAGGAAGGAGAGCAACACTTGAAGTTTTCTTCTCATCCTCGGATTTATTTAGAAGCCTTACTGGTGAAATTGTGTTTTTACAAAAAGATCGTTCCGCTGAAGGATATTCTCAAAGATATTCAGGATATCAAAAGGGGAATGAAGGCCTCTTCGGCTACGCCGAGAACACCTGAGTACTCACAGCCCCAATATTCGGAGACTAACAGAGCAGAGCCTCCAACGGATCGATCGCCGAGTGAAGAGGTTGTGCCTGAACACCTACAGCCGGAAATGGTCCAAAAAGAACCACAACCGGCGAAACAAGAGGTCAGGACAAGGTCCTCATCCGCCAAAACCGAAAAGAGCAAGAAAAAAGAGAGAGAAGTCGACATCGCGATGAAGGACCCCACAGTGAAGAATTTCATGGAGACCTTCAAGGCTCAGATACTTTCTGTGGAGCCGATTAAGAGCAAGAAAAAGTGAGGGGAGGACAAATGAAAAACGTTGGAAATTTGCAAAAAATGCTCAAACAGGCCAAAGACATGCAGGATAAACTTCAAAGAGAAACCGCAGAGATGAGGATCGAAGGTTCCAGCGGAGGAGGCATGGTCGAAGTCACTCTTGATGGCAATAAAAGCCTGATCTCTTGCACAATCGACCCTGAAGTTGTGAATAAGGATGATGTGGAGATGCTTCAGGATTTGATCATTGCCGCATTTAATGATGCCACAGCTAAAGTCGAAGAAGCCCTTCAGGAAAAATTGGGCGCTATGGGTGCAGGATTAAAAATTCCAGGACTCTTTTAATGTTTGCGGATGATCATCCTCTGAACAACCTCATAAACGAGATCAAAAAAATCCCGGGCATCGGGGCAAAATCTGCCCAAAGGATCGCACTCCACTTCATCGGCCTTCCCCAGGAAGAAACGGATAAACTGACGAATGCCATCCAGGATGCTAAAAAAAAGATCTTCACCTGCTCGATATGCAACAGCCTCACTCATGTGGATCCCTGTGAATATTGCTCAGATAACGGATACAGTGACGAATTTTTATGTATTGTCGAAGAACCCTTTAACATCACGTCGATCGAAAAAACGGGGATATACAAGGGGAAATACCATGTTCTTTTGGGTGCTCTCTCTCCGTTGAAGGGGATTGGCCCCGATGAGCTGAAACTGGACAAACTCATCGAAAGGATCAAGAAGGGAAATTTCAAGGAAATTATCATCGCGACCAATCCTACAGTGGAAGGGGAGGCGACAGCTCATTATCTTGTCAAGTTACTCATAGGTTTTAAGATCAAGCTGACGCGATTGGCCATGGGGCTTCCTGTCGGTTCTGACATTGATTTTGCCGATCAAGTGACCATTAAGAAATCGCTGGAAGGAAGAACAGAGATAAAGGAGTAATTCAATAATCTACACCCTCTTATTTAATAATAATATTGTAATACTGCTTCATAAGGAGAACCGATCATGACGAAGATTCATGAACCCATCGAAGGCAATACAGCGGCCACACACGTGGCATACGCCTTTAGCGAAGTTGCAGCCATCTATCCCATCACTCCCTCCTCACCCATGGGCGAGCTTGCGGATGCCTGGTCTGCTCAGGAAAGAAAAAATATCTTTGGCCAAACTCTTAGAGTGATTGAAATGCAGTCCGAAGCAGGCGCCTCCGGTGCTGTCCATGGCAGTCTATCTGCGGGTGCATTGACCACGACGTTCACGGCATCCCAAGGACTCATGCTTATGCTTCCGAATATGCACAAGATCGCTGGGGAGATGCTCCCCACCGTGTTTCATGTGTCTGCACGGTCTCTTGCCTGTCAGTCTCTGTCCATTTTTGGCGATCATTCGGATGTCATGTCTGCCAGGAACACAGGTTTTGCGCTCATGGCATCAGGGTCGGTCCAGGAGGCCATGGATTTGGCAGTTGTTGCCCATTTGGCCACTTTGAAGTCTAAAGTCCCGTTTCTCCATTTCTTTGATGGATTCCGGACATCCAATGAGGTTCAAAAAGTGGAGATGATCCCTTATGAGCTCATGGCCGAGCTCCTTGAGATGCAGTATGTGAGAGCATTCCGGGAGCGTGCCATGAATCCAGAAAGGCCAATGATCAAGGTGGGCGCTCAGAATCCCGATGTTTACTTTCAAGGTCGAGAAACAGTCAACAAGTTCTATGATGTAACGCCTGCGATTGTTCAAGAATATATGGATAAGCTTGCGGCAAAAATCGGCCGTCAGTATAAGCTTTTTGATTATATCGGCGCACCTGATGCGGATAAGATCATCATTTCCATGGGTTCGTCCACAGAAACAGTCGAAGAGGCTGTTGATTATCTGACAGGGAGGGGGGAGAAAGTCGGAGCCATCAAGGTCCGGCTCTACCGGCCGTTTTCCGCAGAAGCTCTGATTGGCGCTATACCTGAAACAGTAAAAAAGATCGCTGTCCTTGATAGGACCAAAGAGCCGGGGTCCCTCGGAGAACCCCTTTATCTCGATATCGTTGTCGCTCTCTCTGGCAGAAATTACACGATCATCGGTGGGCGGTATGGGCTATCTTCGAAGGAGTTCACTTCGAGCATGGTGAAAGCCGTGTATGACCATCTCGATGGCAAGTGTTTTCACGGGTTCACTGTAGGCATCGAGGATGACGTCACGGGAAAATCTATCCCAATCAAGGAGGAGATCGAGGCCGAGCCCAAAGGAACCATTCGTTGCAAATTCTGGGGGTATGGATCGGATGGAACAGTGAGTGCCAACAAAAATTCCATCAAGATCATCGGAGATAACACAGATATGTACTGTCAGGGATATTTCCAGTACGACTCAAAAAAATCCGGCGGGATCACCATCTCCCATTTGAGATTCGGAAAAGACAAGATCCAATCCCAATATTTGCTCAACACTGTCGACTTTGTGGCTCTACACAAAGCATCTTACATAGGTCGCTACGATATTTTGAGAGGACTCAAAGAAGGCGGGACCTTCTTGTTGAATTCTACATGGAGCGCCGACGAGGTTTTTGAGAACCTGACAGAAGATATGCAGAAAACGATCATAGAGAAAAAAATCAAAGTCTACACTATTGACGCTCTCAAAATCGCCCATGAAGTCGGATTGGGTGCACGAATCAGTGCGGTCATGCAGGCCGCCTTTTTCAAAATCTCCGGAGTTTTACTAGAAGATGAGGCGATCAAGCTCATCAAGAACGCGATCAAAAAAACATTCTTATCCAAGGGCGAAAACATTGTGAAAATGAATTGGGCTGCAGTGGATAAGGCCGTGGCTGCGGTCAGAGAAGTACCCATTCCGGATAAGATCACAAAATCAGCTGCTCCACCAAAATTGATTCCCGACGATGCGGGTGACTTCGCCAAAGAAGTGATCTTGCCTGTCATGCGATTCGAAGGCGACGCGATCCCAGTCTCCAAGATGCCCTTTGATGGCCAGGTTCCTTCTGGTACGACACGGCTGGAAAAACGCGGTGTGGCTCCGGAAGTCCCCCATTGGATACCCGAGAACTGCATCCAGTGTAACCAGTGTTCCTTGGTCTGCCCTCATGCAGCAATTAGGGCGAAACAGATCGACCCTAAAGATCTTGCGAATGCACCCAATGGATTTATCACCGTAGACTCAAAATCAAAAAACGAGCGCAATCTACAATTCAGGCTCCAAGTGTATCTGGATGATTGTGTGGGCTGTTGGAATTGTTATGAGACCTGTCCTTCAAAAGAAAAGGCCATCGAGATGCTTCCGTATGAGGATTTGCGGACAACTCAAGCAAAGGAAGAAGAGAATTTCTTTGAGAAATTGCCCTACAATGTGCTTGATGGCGTTAAGAGGGAGACGATCAAGGGCAGCCAGTTTCTCATGCCTTACCTGGAATTCAGCGGGGCCTGCGGCGGCTGCGGGGAGACTCCCTATGTGAAACTGGCCACCCAGCTTTTTGGTGATCGAATGATCATCGCCAATGCAACAGGGTGTTCATCCATTTGGGGAGGGACCTTTCCTACGATGCCTTACTGCAAGGATAAGCGGGGACGGGGTCCCACATGGGCAAACTCTCTGTTCGAGGACAATGCCGAATATGGCTTCGGAATGCGCCTGGCTGTCGATGCCAACAGAGAACAGCTCCTTTATAATATCGATCGTTTGCTCGAAATAGGAATTACTCCCGCACTGTCTCAGGCTTTGCAGAGGAGCAAAGAGCTTTGGAATTCGGTAGACGATGCGGCCAAAGAAGCTGCGCAGAAAGTCAAAGCAGCGATCCCTGAAGCCCTGTCCAAAAGCAATGGAAAGACCAAACCTATTCTGGAGAAAATCGAGGAACTGCAGGATTATCTCGTTGATAAGAGTGTCTGGTCCGTCGGCGGAGATGGATGGGCTTACGATATTGGGTACGGCGGTCTGGACCATGTCCTGGCCATGAATCGCAATATCAATATCCTGGTTTTGGATACAGAGGTGTACTCGAACACAGGAGGACAAGCTTCAAAAGCCACGCCTAAGGGATCCGTTGCCAAATTTGCTGCGGCCGGGAAGCGAACGAAAAAGAAAGACCTCGGCCTTATGGCCATGACTTACGGGTATGTCTATGTGGCGGGGATCGCCATGGGAGCCAATCAGAATCAGACGCTGAAAGCACTTCTTGAAGCAGAAGCCTACAACGGACCGTCTTTGATCATTGCCTATTCTCCCTGCATCAATCACGGATTCGACATGCGATACACACAGGCTGAAGAAAAGCTGGCCATCGATACGGGTTATTGGATCCTCTACAGATACAACCCGTTACTCGCCAGAGAAGGCAAAAATCCTCTCGTCTTGGATTCCAAAGAGCCCAAACTCGATTACGAGAAATTTCTGGCGAACGAGATCCGCTATCGTACACTTACCCAGCAGTACCCGGAAATCGCCGAAAAACTCTTCGCCCAGGCAGCTACAGAGGCCGAAGAGAGATATGCATTCTACAGACGTATGTCCGAATATTGATACGGTTCATTCCGTATAGGCCTTTTTATTCGATCCGTCGGACCATTCATTTTTAAGCGAGTTCTTGATGTATTCCGTCAATTATCAATGTAAAACTCCCATCTAAATTCGAGATAGGAATGGACGAACTTCTTGATATGTGATATATTACATATCTAAAAAAGCGGATCGATGTCTCGGAAAGGCATGCTCAACCTCAAGTCATTGAAGGAACAAGTTTACGATCACCTGAGGAAACAGATGGAGTTGGGGAAAATACGCCCAGGTTCCATCATAAACATGGAAGAGACAAGCAAAGAACTGGGCGTGAGCAGAACCCCGCTCAGAGATGCAATCCTTCAGCTGGAAGTCGAAGATTTTGTTTCGATCTTGCCCCGCCGCGGCGTCCTCGTCAACCATCTCACGCTCAAGGACATCAAAGATTACTACGAAATAATTGGCTCGCTCGAAAGCGCCGCTCTTCTGTCATGTTTCGATCAGATTAAAAAATCCGATCTTCAGCGCATGCAAGCACTGAACGAACAGATGGCCGCTGCTCTCTCTCGCGATGACTTCAGTACTTATTACCAGAAAAATCTGAAATTTCACGATGTGTTTTTGAGGCTATGCAACAACGCACATCTCAAAAAAACCGTGAGTAATCTCAAGAGAAGGCTGTATGATTTTCCCCGTCAAGAAGGATTCGTGAAGGAGTGGGAACAGGAGTCTATCAAAGAACACCAAAAGCTCGTTGACCTTATGAGTCAGGGTAAACCTCTTGAAGCAGCCAGATTCATCCGGGATGTCCATTGGTCTTATGATGTCCAGGAGAGGTTTATTCAAAAATACTACAAATATACCGCTTCGCTTGCAGGGAATAAGGTGACACATTGGCCAAAGGGATAATTTTTGATATCAAAAGATATGCCGTTCATGATGGGCCGGGCATACGAACTACTGTTTTCTTCAAGGGATGTCCCCTGCGATGCCAGTGGTGTCATAATCCGGAAGGTATAATACCGGCACCAGAAATTCTTATCAATCAAAGCCGATGCGCCATAGATTGTCGGGTATGTGTGTCCGTATGTCCTGCGCATGCTCTTTCAAAGATCGGTACTGCCGTTTATATCGATCAGAAAAAATGCGACCTCTGTGGAAGATGTGTTGATGCGTGTGTCTATGAAGCCTTACTGATTGCTGGAGAGACAAAGAGTGCTCAGGATGTTTTGGAAATTGTCGAGAAGGATCGAATTTTCTATGATGAGTCCGATGGCGGGCTGACGCTATCGGGGGGAGAACCGCTGTTGCAGACAGCTTTTTGTGAAGAACTTCTGGATGCGGCTAAATCCAGAGGTTTAAACACTGCGCTGGATACATCGGGGCACTTTCCCCGCAAAGATCTGGAAAGGATTTATGACAGCGTCGATCTGTTCCTCTATGACCTAAAGATTATGGACAAGACAAAGCACCAAGAATATACGGGAGTATCCAATTCACTGATCCTTGATAATCTGAGGGAATTGACCTCCGATACAAAATCTGTGGACATCCGCATCCCGCTTGTAGCCGGTGTCAATGATGACGACCGGAATATCCAAGAAACGATGCAATTCCTCGGTGATTTGAGAAATATACAGAGCGTGAGTCTTCTGCCGTATCATAAGGGCGGCTGCGAAAAGTGCATCCGATTGCGGAAAAATGAGTGGTTGAAAAATTTCAAGCCGCCCTCAAAAGAGAGGATAAAAAAAATTGGAGAAAGCCTTTCTGGAGCAGGATTCGAAGTGAGAGTGGGAGGTTAGACATGAATGAAAGGATCCGGAAACTCAGAGAGCAAAGTGTAAAAACAAAGCCGTACATCACGCCGGAGAGGGCAAAACTCATGACAGAATTCTACAAAAAGGCTGAGAGTGATATCGTCTCTCCTCCGGTCAGGCGTGCTCTGGCTTTAAGCTATGTGCTCGCAAAGAAAAAAATCGTCATCAATGAGGGCGAGCTGATCGTAGGAGAGAGGGGGCCCGCGCCAAAAGCAACGCCTACATACCCAGAAATTAATGCCCACAGCTTGAAGGACCTTGAAATTTTAAATTCCCGAGAAAAAACCTCATTTGCTGTAGACAGCAACACAAAAAGGTTATACAGGGAAGAAATCATTCTCTATTGGAGGGGTCGAACCATCAGAGATAGAATTTTTAAGGAAATGTCCGAAGAATGGAAAGAGGCCTACGCAGCAGGGATCTTCACGGAATTCATGGAGCAGAGAGCTCCCGGGCACACGGTTCTGGATGGGAAGATCTATAAAAAAGGATTTCTGGAATTCAAGGAAGATATCAACCAGAGTATTGCCCAGCTGGATTTTCTTAACGATGCGGAGGCCTACAAAAAGAGAGAAGAACTGAAGGCCATGTCCATTTGTGCCGATGCTCTTATCGCCTATGCCAAACGTCATGCCGAGGAAGCCAAACGCCTGTCGGAGAAAGAAAGAGATCCGGAAAGGAAAGAAGAGTTGAAAAAGATCGCCCGTGTGTGCACGCACGTGCCCGCTCAAGTTCCCAGAAATTTCTGGGAGGCCCTCCAGTATTATTGGTTTGTTCACCTGGGCGTGATCATCGAACTCAATACCTGGGATTCCTTCAATCCCGGCAGACTGGACCAGCATCTCTATCCCTTTTATAAAAAAGAGCTCAAGAAGGGAACACTCAGCAAAGATCGAGCGACAGAGCTATTGCAAGCTTTTTGGATCAAGTTCAACAACCAGCCTGCTCCTCCAAAAGTGGGTGTCACAGCAGAGGAGAGCGGTACGTACACGGACTTTGCGCTGATCAACACAGGCGGAGTCAAGAGTGACGGATCAAGCGCCGTTAACGAGCTCTCTTATCTCATCCTCGATGTGATCGAAGAGATGCGTATCTTGCAACCGAGCTCGATGGTCCAGATTAGCAAAAAAACGCCGGACAGTTTCTTGAAACGGGCATTGGAGATCCTAGAGACCGGATTTGGTCAGCCCTCCATATTCAACACGGATGCCATTATTCAAGAGTTGGTGAGGCAGGGGAAAACGATAGAAGATGCCCGTGATGGAGGAGCCAGCGGATGTGTGGAAACAGGCGCTTTTGGAAAGGAAAACTATAATCTAACGGGGTATTTCAACCTAACTAAGGTTTTCGAGCTCACTCTCAACAACGGAATTGACCCGCGCACAAAGAAAAAGATCGGTCTGTCCCCTGGAAATCCATCTAGGTTTTCCTCCTTTGAAGAGCTGTTTGATGCCTACAAGAAGCAGATCAAACATTTTGTGGACATAAAAGTCAAAGGGAATAACATCATCGAGCGCCTGTATGCGGATTATTTGCCCACACCCTTTCTCTCTCTCCTCATCGACGACTGTATCGCCAAAGGGAAGGATTACCACGATGGGGGTGCGCGCTACAACACATCCTACATTCAAGGAGTTGGCTTGGGCAGTTTGACGGATATTTTGACTTCCGTTAAATATAATATCTTTGATA
>Ga0307425_1001073_pt1 | contig 16748 bp, 16 predicted proteins | sample SalMarWE160330MG_FD_202152 | JGI IMG/M metagenome (GOLD analysis project Ga0307425, IMG submission 202152) | Salt marsh sediment microbial communities from the Plum Island Ecosystem LTER, Massachusetts, United States - WE1603-30 | ecosystem: Environmental > Aquatic > Marine > Intertidal zone >... | reverse complement strand
GACAAAGCCCTGACGACGGAGAAGGCCTGTCACCTGATCCGGGAGGCAGGGAGCAAGGGCAGTAGAGTGATTCTCCTGCCCGAGGCATTTATCCCGGCCTACCCCAGAGGATTGAGCTTCGGCATGGTGGTAGGCAGCCGGAGCGGGGCGGGCCGCTCGCTGTGGAAACGATACTGGGAGAACGCCGTCGAAGTCCCTGGACCGGTGGTGGAAACCCTCGGCAAAGCAGCAAAGGAAACGGGTGCCTACCTGGCCATCGGCGTTATAGAGCGGGACGGGGAGTACAGCCGGGGAACCCTTTACTGTTCATTGCTCTATTTCGACCCAGACGGAAAATTGATGGGCAAGCACAGGAAGCTGAAGCCCACGGGAGCCGAGCGGTTGATCTGGGGAGAGGGCGACGGGAGTACCATGCCCGTCTTTTCAACGGACCTTGGAAAAATCGGCGGCCTCATCTGCTGGGAGAACTACATGCCCCTTGCCCGCATGGCCATGTACGGCAAAGGCGTTGAAATCTATCTGGCTCCTACAGCAGACCCGCGCGAGACATGGCAGGCCACGATGCAGCATATCGCCTGCGAGGGACGATGTTTTGTGCTCGGCTGCAACCAGTTTGTCACGAAGGATATGTACCCGTCCGATCTGGAGACGCTGGAAGAATTGAATAACCAGCCCGAGATCATGTGCCGGGGCGGAAGCGTTATTGTATCGCCATTCGGGGAAATCCTTGCTGGGCCGCTCTATGATCAGGAGGGGATCCTGTACGCGGACCTGGACTTTTCTGAAATCGCAAAAGGGAAACTGGACTTCGATGTGGTGGGCCACTACGCAAGACCGGATATCTTCCGCCTTTCCGTGAACAGTGAGCCGCTTCCACCCGTAACCTATGCGGGGAACAAAAACGCTTGATCCTTCAGGCTGCATTAAAACAGCAATATCTCACACAGAGCCCACGGAGATCACAGAGGTTTAAGAACAAAATCAGGTACCCCGCAGCCTGCTGCAAAGAGTTTTATTTGCTTTATTGGCTAAGGCTGTTCTCCTGACAAAATCCTGAGAGTGCTCTCTGCCAAGTACTTTTTGGGCGCCGTCAGGCTTCCAATATCTATCTCTAACCGTTGTGGACTTGCCGTGCCGAACCAAAGGCGTTTTCTGTTTTCGGCTGGATCTTAAGCTCATTATCCGGTTTTCCGTGGAGAGAGAGGGAGTCAATGGCCAAAACCTGTTCCCTCTGTTTTCAACACTTTCGGTAGAATCAAGCCGTTACTCTGTTTCACTGCGCAGGCATCTGTCAACCTTCATCAAGCTTTTTTCCTTTCATTCCTTTCCCCGCTACATCATGCTTCCTTTTCACTTGACCCACAAACCTATTTTCTCTATGCTCGCCGGTGAAAAAAGGAATGCGTTATCACCATCACCATCATCATCTCTCCCAATAAGGAGGACTCATCATGGATAAATTTTGCTCTGTTTTAAAATTCGTTGTGATTGCGGCAGCTCTCTTTTTGGTCCTTTTCCAGACTGGGACCGGCGTTTGTGCGGAAAAGGTGTTCCAGGTCGGCATCACACAGATCGCCCCCCATCCCGCCTTGGACTCCATCCGAAACGGCTGTATCAAAGCCCTGGAAGAGGCGGGATTTGTCGAAGGCAAAAACCTGAAGGTTGAATTTATTAACGCGCAGGGGGATATGTCCCTGACCAAGACGATCGCGGACAAGTTCGTGGCGGGGAAGAAAGACGTCATTGTCACTATTACAACCCCGAGTTCACAGGCCGTGAGCGTCGCCACCAAGGGCACTGGAATTCCCGTCGTTTTTATTGCGGTCACGTCTCCCGTGCTCGCAGGACTTGTGCCTGACTGGGAAAAGCCCTGCTCATCCGGACTGCGGATCACCGGTGTGAGTGATTTCATGCCCATCAAACCTCAGCTGGACCTGATCAAGCAGATCGTCCCCAATGCCAAGGTCCTGGGAATCGTCTGCAATTTCGGGGACGACTCCAATACAAAAAGTGTCAACGAGATGCGCAGGCTGGCACCTGAATACGGGCTTAAACTGGTTGAAGCCAATGTGTCCACAAGCGCTGATATCCAGAGTGCCGGTGCCTCCCTCGCAGGCAGAGCCGACGTTGCGTGGATCCCCATGTGCAATACAACGGTCACGGGACTGGAGGCCCTGGTGTCCGTGGCAGAAGAAAAAAAGATCCCCCTTTTCGTTCCCGATCACGAATCCGTTGACCGCGGCGGTATCGGCGCGCTTAACTTTGACAACTTTCTCCTCGGCAAACAGGGCGGGAAGAAAGTGGCAAGGATCTTGAAGGGGGAGGATGTGTGCAAGATACCGGTCACTACCTGGCCGCCCGAAGCCTTGAAGGGCTATTATGTCAACCCCAAAGCGGCGGAGAGAATGGGCGTGAGCATCCCTGAGGCCATTCTGAAAAAGTCGTCAATCGTTAGAAAATAGACGCCGTCCTCATCCGGAGTCCGTTGGTCCAGCCGCTGAAATTCCAAAGAAGGTGCTTTGATGGGCGTTATCCAGGCAATTCTTGTTAGTTCTCTTTCCGATACAGTGGCTTTCGTGATGATCGCCCTCGGCGTTTTCATCACACTCAGGGTTCTGGCTTTCCCAGACCTGACGGTGGACGGGAGTTTCGTCACCGGTGGGTCGATTTGTGCCGTCCTGATCTCCAACGGCCACAACCCGTTTCTAGCCACACTGGCCGCTTTCGGCGCGGGGCTCGTCTGCGGGGTGATTACGGGGCTGCTCAACACCTGGTTGCGGATCACGGCGCTTCTGGCCGGTGTCCTCATGATGGTGGGACTGTACTCCGTGAATCTGGTGATCATGGGAAGGCCGAATATTCCGCTGATTCGCGCCCTGACGATTTTTGACAGCGTCGCGGGGTTTTTTGGTACGGCCAGGAATACCATACTCATCATCTATGTGCTTTCCGCTGTCGCGCTCATAGCCACTTTAGCATTGAGCTGGTTCCTGCGCACAGAAATCGGCCTGGCCCTGAGGGCGAGCGGTGAGAATGAGCAGATGCTGAGGAGCCTGGGCGCGGATACGGATAAAAACATCCTCATAGGCTGTGGACTGTCTAACGGCCTGATCGCCCTGTGCGGCGCCCTGGTTTCCCAGAGACAGGGGTTTTGTGACGTGAACATGGGCATCGGCATCATTGTCACGGGTTTGGCGTGTGTCATCATCGGTGAGGCCCTGTTTCAAACGCGCAGCGTTCCCATGATGCTTCTAGCCGCCTTTGTGGGCACCTTTCTCTATCGTTTAATCATCGTCGTTGTGTTATGGCTTGGATTGTCTCCGGGGTTATTGAAACTCATAACCGCATGCCTGGTAATTTTCGCCCTGACCATGCCGTTTATCAAGAAAAAAATCCGGGGTGAGTGGTTGCCCCCGGCTGCCAGGTTCTAGGAGGTGGGATTTTCATGGGGCAAGGGAAGGCACTGCTGCGTTTAGAGAACATCACCAAGACATTCTCCAGGGGGACGAAGGACGAGGTTGTTGCGCTGAACCGGGTGGAGCTCCTGGCAAGTCCACGGGACTATGTGACCATCATCGGCAGCAACGGGGCGGGAAAGACCACGATGCTCAACATTATTGCCGGTGTTTTCCCCCCGGAAAAGGGCGGAAGGGTATTTGTGGATGACGTGGATATCACGGATTGGAAAGAGCACAGGCGCGCTGCCTATGTGGGAAGGGTGTACCAGGACCCCAATGTGGGTACTGCAGCGAGACTAACCATTGAGGAGAACCTGGCCATCGCCGTAAGCAGGGGGAAATCCAGGGGATTTAGGGGCGCTCTCACGAAGATGAGAAGAGCTCTTTTTCGTGATGCCCTGGCCCGTCTCGGCCTGGGGTTGGAAGACAGGCTGACGGCCCCGGTGGGGACCCTGTCCAGCGGGCAGCGGCAGGCCCTCGCCCTGGTGATGGTCACCGTTAGTAAACCGGCCCTGCTCCTTTTAGATGAGCATACTGCGAACCTGGATCCGAGAACCGCCGAAACCGTGCTGCGGTTGACCGATATGATCGTGGAAAAGGAAAACATGACGACACTGATGGTCACACACAACATGGACATGGCCCTTGGGTACGGGAACAGGCTGCTGATGATGCACAAAGGACGCATCGTGGTTGATATCGGGGAAGAGAAGAAACAAAACCTGACTATCGAGGACCTTGTGGCAGCGTTCCAAGGAGCCGTTGGAGAGCGTCTCACGGATGAATCCATCATGCTGGGCGGTGTGGAAAGCGCGCACACCAAGCGGGGATAGACGGGATGATCCCTCTCACTATTTCCTGAACCTCTCCACGATTTTCATGACAGATGAGAAATCCGACAGAACCTGTTCCGTTGTGACTGTGATGAAACTTAACTGGTTGTACATCCTAAGGGTCTTTTCATGCCTTTCAAGCCCGTCGGCACACGCATCCTCAATGACAAGGGGGACTAGTTTTCTGAGATAAGCAGACGTAGCGGTGAAAAGCACGCAGACGGATGTCTCCAGACCTGCGATCAACACTGCTTTTACGTTTCTTGATTTCAGGTAGTCATATAGCCCTGTATTGAGAAACGCATCAAAGGTCTGTTTATTAACCATGTACTCTTCCGGGCTGGGGCGGGAAAATGGTGTAAAATCAGTCCCGCCTTTCCCTTTGATACATGGAATGTCGCCTCTTCCCTCCGGCCGGTAGAACAACATCCAGTCGCTCCGGTCCGGCTGGAACTCTGATTTCACATGCACGACGGTAAACCCTTTTTCCCTGCTTTTCTCAAGGATCTTTTCCACATTTGACGGAAACGCGCGAAATGCCTTCTCAGAGGCATAGGGGTCCCAAAAATCTTTCTGTATGTCCACCAGGATTAAAGCAATCTGATCAAAATTCATGGTTCCGCCCCCTTTACCGGAGCATTTGACGCATGAAGATGCGCGATCATCCACTTTCCCTCTGTCTTCGTGAGCACCAGGGTGCGCCTGCAGAAGACGTCGTTTTTAAGATGAAAAGTCACGACCGCCCCGTCATTCAGTTCCTGTATCTGCAGACCCTCGGGTTCGAGATGTATCCTGCTTTGTCCCATTTCTTTGATTTTTTCTATGACCCTGCTGAAGCCTTTGGAAATTTCCTTCTTGTTGTTCATCCTTCTGACCGAATGTTCGAGAGGGAAAAAAGACGTGGCATCCTGTGAGAAAAACGCCATCATTCCGGCATGGTCGAGGATGGAAAACGCCTCCAGAAAATCATGAATGGCGTCCACGATCGCGGTGTTCGAGGTTTGCACAGCGTGTCCTTTTTTGCTTCTTCCTTTCATGTTTGCCTCGAAAAGAGAATCGTTCTCTATTTCAGTTGTTTAAACTGTAGGCCGTTTTAGAAACGCATCTTCTCAATGTCAAGCAGAATCGTTGCCAATGCCTTCATAAAATCAATAAAAAGAGACAGGCGCTTAATTAAGCTGCTCACTATCACTTGCCAACTTCTTCCTTTTTTCTAATAAATTGGACTTGCCGTGCCGAACCAAAGGCGTTTTCTGTTTTCGGCTGGATCTCAAGCTCATTATCCGGTTTTCCGTGGAGAGAGAGGAAGTCAATGGCCAAAAGATGGGAATACTCACTTAAAGTTTGAGTTATTGAATTTTAAAAGAGCGTCCCACTCTCCTCATGGCCCCTGAGCAGCATGGGGAACAGCTAGGCAATGTCCTGCGCCAAGTGTTAGACAACCTTCAGTTCTAGCGACCGTGGTTGGTACTGCCCTTTCCGCCCATATCAACTAGTTCGCTTGGCCAGATCCCCGATTCGCCCCGTCCAGAGATGGTCTTATATCTACAGAAGCTTCTCTGCCCCCGAATAAACCTCTTCCACTTTCAATGCTGCTGCAGCATGCCCTGGAAACTTTTCAGGATTCCATTTTTTCATGTCTTCAAAAATAACACCCTCTTTGTGGTATTCGATACTTCCCTTGATCTGATAGGATATTCTTTCCTTTGTTATAAAGAGAATCGATCCCTTACTGCCTGCGAGAATATTTTCCAGTGTTTTTGAAAAATAATTATTTGCAACCACTATAATATCTTCACTGAATTTTGACACACAGGTAACGTATATAGCATTAGGAACTCCATCTCCATTTACGGTTGACAAAATCATGGGACCTTCTCGGTCTTCCCAGGCCTCACTCACTTTTTCAGGTAACGCTGCCATAACATTCCTCCTTTTAGGGCTAATGCGTATACCATTTTGGTCCTATTTGTCAACAAAGTCCCTCGGCAACCCACAAATATCTTTGCAGCGGATTTCACTTATTTTCCTTCCTTCAGGTATCATCCTATTTTACGGTTCCCTGATAGGTTCCCGCTTTCCTCAGAGCATCCGCCATTTCTTCAATAGTAATTATCGAGGCGTCATAATAGACGGTGTTGATCTCCTTGAAGTTATGAAATCCCTTGTCAACCCGCTTTACCCCTTCCAACCCCTCCAGGGCGGCTTCACCCACATCGTATCACTGAACGTAGAAAACCGCGGCGGATAATTGCGGATTCTCAGCATGAGATGACCTATAACCATCAACCAGGGGCAACATTATCAGGACAAGTACCGGCAAGAATAGCAGACTGAATCTTTCTATGATCTTCAACGTATTGTTCTCCTTAAAATGACCTCAAAGCAGTGACGACACAAAATTATGATTTATTTGCAGTGACTCTGTATACATATTTCACCCAATCACCGCCATAATAGTCTTCCGCCACAACCCGTAAGGGAAATCCGTGCTTTTTTGGCAATACACTGCCATTTACACTGTATGCCAAAAATACCTTGCCTGAGAGGATATCCTCTATTGGAAATCGCTCGGTTTTTTCGTAGGTTCCATCCGGGCCGCTGAAAGATACATGCGTTACACCCGTGATCATCTGGGCCTTTTCCAGCAACTTGGCAACGGAAACACCTTTCCAGCGAGCATGGTAGGCAAAAAACCCCGGACAAATCAAAAGAACCTTTCTTTCAATCGATGGCATTTTAATAAGTTCACCATAGGAGAGTCTCAGGGAGCGCTGAACATGGCCGCCTATTTCAAGCTTCCAGGTATTCAGGTTAACCTGGTAATCATCCAATCCCATGGTCCCAAACGCTTCCACAGGAGTCACATCTAGATTCCGCGTGTCCAGATCGGCGGGATTTTTACCGACCAGGGTGCTCATCCGAGTTCCTTTCGGCAGGATCATTTTCTTTACCCTTGCGAAAACAACTCCTGCCCCTTTGGCGATCGGACTAAATGCCAGCCCCAGGCCGCCTAAGAATCCCAATATCATTTTAATAAATCGGCGTCGATCATGCATTATTTCCCCCTTTCTGCATCAGTTTCTTTATCACCTTGCTTTGAGAAGCTTTCAACTGGAACCTTACAATTAATCGAATGTCATCCGGCATCAGTTCTCAATTCTCATTCATTCCAGCCGCCCGATCTCCGGAAAACAGCTTCAAATACTCGCCGTAGCCTTCCTTTTCCAGGTCCTCTTTGGGAATGAAACGGAGGGCCGCAGAATTCATGCAGTACCTGAGCCCGGTAGGAGGCGGACCGTCGTTGAAGACGTGCCCGAGGTGCGAGTCTCCATGTTTGCTCCTGACCTCGGTGCGGGACGTGAATAGGCTCCGGTCTTCCTTTTCCACGATGTTAGCCGGTACAAGGGGCCTGGTAAAACTGGGCCAGCCGGTTCCCGACTTAAACTTGTCACGGGAACTGAAAAGGGGCTCGCCTGAAACAACGTCCACGTAGATGCCCTCCCTTTTATTGTTCCAGTATTTATTCTTGAAAGGCGGCTCGGTTCCTTCTTTCTGCGTCACATCATACTGCAACGGGGTCAGTTTTTTCCGCAGCACGTCGTCGGCGGGTTTCATATATTTCGACCCGATGGGATCCTCCGCCATCTTTTCTTTTTCATCGCCCCAGACCTTCTTCAGGAACTGATCACGACCGGAATGCCAGCGATAGAATTTGTACCGGACGGGATTCTTTTTGTAATAGTCCTGATGATAATCCTCCGCTTTGTAGAATTTGGTAAACGGAACGATCTCCGTTACAATGGGCTTATGGAAACGGCCCGATTTCGCGAGCGCCGTCTTCGACTCTTCCGCGAGGCGCTTTTGCTCCTCATTGTGATAGAAGATAACGCTCCGGTATTGCGACCCCCTGTCCACGAACTGCCCACCCGCGTCGGTCGGATCCACGTGACGCCAGAAATAATCCAGCAGCTCTTTGTAGGAGACCTTTTTGGGATCATAAATCACCTGCACCGCTTCCACATGTCCCGTCCCTCCGGCCGAGACTTCCTCATAGGTGGGATTCATCTTATGGCCGCCGGTATAGCCGGATATGGCTTCAACCACACCGGGGACCTTTTCAAAGTCCGACTCCGTACACCAGAAACAACCGCCAGCAAACGTGGCAATGGCATGGCCGCTCATCTTCTCTTCCATGGCCGGCTCGCTTTGCTGGCTTGCCATCGTGTTTCGATTCCAAAAGTGGAGGCCGGCTGCAAGGGCCCCCGCCAAAATCAATATCGTAATCAGTACGCTCGATCTCATATCAATCACCTCCCTTTTAAAGTTGAAAGGTTCTTCGTCCTTGAACCGGTCGGAAAACCGATTGCCGGCGACTTCCCTTTTTTATTCGCTTTTATTTCAAGATAAACACCCTGCATGAAAAATGAATCACGAAAGTATAACATTTCGGTCACAATTGGGATTTCGGGAGAAAAGTGCGGTCGATTCTTGCTTTTTGGCGGTTTTTCTGCAATTATTCTCTAAGTTTTCACCAGGAGGGTGCGAAAAAATGCCCAGATGCAAGGCGCGGGAAATCCTGAGGAATGAGACGTACGTGGAAGTACGTTGCAGTGACGAAGGATGAGCGTAACGCCGCCGATGGGCGTTTTTCCACACCCTATGCAACAAGGCTATTTAACCAGATGCGGAGACCGGCCATGCCGCGCAAGATCCTGATCATCGAAGACAATCAAGACCTGGCCCACCTCCTGGAGATCCATTTGGGGGACCTTTCCCATGAGGTAGATCTCGCATTCGATGGCCATGAAGGCCTGGCCAAAGCGGAATCCGGTTCCTATGACCTGGTAATCCTCGACCTGATGCTGCCGGGCCTGGACGGCCTGGAGATCTGCCGTCGGATTCGGAACAGACCGGCCTACACCCCCATCCTGATGCTCACATCCAAATCTTCGGAAACGGACCGGGTGGTGGGCCTGGAAATGGGCGCGGACGACTACGTGACCAAACCCTTCAGCGTCAGGGAACTCATGGCAAGGGTAAAGGCTATCTTCCGCCGCACAGAGGCTCTGGAGTCCGCGCCACCGGGCCGGGAGGCGTCTCCATTGAACATAAAGGAGCTTTCCATCGATCCGGAAAGACGGCGGGTCACCCTGGAGGGCAAGGATATCGATCTAACGGCAAAGGAGTTCGACCTGCTTTACCACTTCGCACTCCATCCCGGGATCGTCTTCACGCGGTCCCAACTGCTGGACCAGGTCTGGGGATACGGCCACGATGGGTACGAGCACACGGTCAATTCCCACATCAATCGCCTGCGGGCCAAGATTGAAGAAGACCCGGCACATCCCCGCTACATACTGACCGTCTGGGGTGTTGGCTACAAGTTTATCGATCCCCGGGAAGAGAAGAGAGCGTAATGTTCAGATCCCTCTATTCAAGACTTGCCGCCGTGTTGACGGTGTTGTTTTTCCTCGTGGGGCTCTCGGTCGTCGCGGTACTGGTTTTTTCCATGGGAATGTATCAGCAGGAGGTGAACCAGAAGCTGAACAGCCGGTTGGCGCAGCAGATCGTGGCCGAAGAGATCCCGGTGGAGAAAAACCGTGTGAACGAGGGGGCTCTCAAGGCGGTATTTCACAAGCTTATGGTCATCAATCCGAGCATTGAGATCTACCTCCTCGACCCTGAAGGAAACATCCTGGCCTATTCGGCACCCCGGGAGAAGATCAAACAGAAGACCGTCGATCTGGGTCCCATCATCGAATGGATCAATGGGGACATGTCCACACCCCTGAAAGGCGACGATCCCCGCCACCCGGGCGAGAGAAAGGCCTTTTCCGCAGCCCGGATTCCTGCCAAAGGCGCCCTGGAAGGCTATCTTTACGTTATTCTCGAGGGGGAGCTTTACGAAGGCGTGGCGCAGAAACTGATGGGAAGCTACATCCTCCGGTTGAGCGCCGGATTGGCCGGCGCAAGCCTTTTGTTTGCATTCATCGCAGGGTTGATTCTCTTTTTTGTGTTGACCGGCAAGCTCAGGCGGCTGGCGGGCGTCATGGACGCCTTCAGAAAAGGGGATGACTTCAGAAAAATAGCCCTGCGCGTGAAAAAGGGTGCGCACCATCTCAACGAGATAGACCGGCTCGGGGCGGCCTTCATGGAAATGGCCGAACGTATTGAAGATCAGATCCGGCAACTGCAAAACTCCGATGCCTTGCGCCGGGAGCTGATCGCCAATGTCTCCCACGACCTGCGAACGCCCCTGGCGAATCTCCAGGGCTACATCGAAACCCTTCTCATGAAGGAGGAGGGATTGACCGGGGAGGAGAGGCGCCAATATCTTGAAACAGCCGCCAGGCATTGTGAAAGGCTGACCAGACTGGTGAATGAGCTTCTGGAGCTGGCAAGGCTCGAGTCATTTGATGAGACCCGAATAGAGCGGGAGCCTTTCAACCTGGGTGAGCTTGTCCAGGATGTGACCCGCAAATTTCAACTGGCGGCCGGAGAAAAGGGGATCCACATCACCACCAACGTCCAGGAGCAGCTTCCATTTGTGAACGCCGACATCGCTCTGATCGAGCGGGCCCTCGAAAATCTCCTGGAAAACGCCGTGCACTACACCCCGGAGGGCGGCTCCGTCAGCCTCCTGATGAAACCCGAGGATAAGGACATCGCCGTTGAAGTGCGCGACACCGGCCCCGGCATTCCTGAAGAAGAGATTTCCCAGGTCTTTAATCGCTTCTATCAGTCGGAAAAGAGCAGGAATGAGACGGGAGGCCATTCCGGCCTCGGGCTTGCCATAACCAAGAGAATCATTGAACTCCACAACCGATCCATCCAGGTGAGCGGCGCACCGGGAAAAGGAACGAGCTTTACCTTTCAGTTGCCCAAATACCACCCGTCGGTTTGACCCAGCCTGCGACCCATCGCCCTCAGGCTGCATCAAAAAGGCAATATCTCACACAGGGCCCACATAGATCGCAAGCTTCTCTGTGTTTATAGTGAACGAAGTGAACCCGGAATTGCCGGATCTCAAGCACGTTATCCGCTTAGAAAATTGGCAAATTTTCACAATAGGTTATGCCGAGCGCCTATCGATATCCGCATGTGCACGGAACCGCACAATTACTTTTTCGCAACATGAGGACTAATCCGCATGTGGCTTTGTATCGGGAAGAAAAGGAGAATTTCCATGATTAAGGCATCTCTCCGTAGGTTCATTATCTTGTTCCTCGGTTGTATATTTCCCGTTCTAATGTTTGGGGGGAGCAAAGTCCTTGCTGAAACAAAGAATGTCCGGATGGAATTTACCTTCCACGTGTTTCTGGCCGAAAAGAGCTGTCAGATGGCCATCTGGCTGGTTAACGAACAGGGCGTCTTTGTAGATACGGTTTATGTCACAAGGAAGGTCGCCAGGAAAGGGCTCGGCAATAGAGGCGGGCAGATAGATGACAAATGGGGAGGATCGCGTTTAAGCGTTCTTCCTGTTTGGGCTCATCAGAGAGGTATTGATTACGGAGGAGGCAATTTTTATCCAACAAAGGATAAGCCGCTTGTAGACGCGGTCACTTCTGCTACTCCAAAAGCCGGGGAGTTTGTCTGGGTCTGGCATCCGGAGAAGATTCTCAGGCCGGGAAAATACTATTATTATATTGAGGTCAATAAGAGCTTTGACAGTAACGAGTACCACAACTACAGCTGGTACCGGGGACAGCCTTCAGTCATCTGGCAGGGGAATATTCTGGTCGGGGATCAGGTCTCGGAGGGTAAAGCCAGAATTGTAGGACATGGAGATGCGGCCGGGGCTGACGGCAAGATAAATCCGGACCTGTCTACACTTACAACAGCTCTCAAACTTATCGAAAAAGCCGAGGCAATTTTCAAGCCTGGAAAGAATTGAGGCCCGGAAAGCATAGGAGAAAACCAAAAGGGAGTGATAATTGATATAGTGCCTCTGGAACGCAATGCTCCACCTCTCGTCATTCCGGACTCGATAAGCCTGCCCCGTACTTGATACGGGGGAATCCAGCCTCGCCTCTGTCGTTCCGGCGGAAGCCGGAACCCAGTGTAGTCTCATCTGTCATTCCGGGCCTGACCCGGAATCCAGTAAACAACCGGGCCGTCAGGCGTCGTCAGCTTTTTTCTTGCAAGTCATTAATTAAAATGGTAAAAGACACATCGGTTTTTACCAAAATGCTCTGCAGTCTACTGCAGGGATGACCAGCCTGCGCCGGAGACTCCGGCGCACCTCCGATCAGACACCCCGCAGCCTGCTGCAAAGACATCGATTTACTTCATTGGCTTAAGCTATTCTTGTGACAAAATCCTGGTAGTGCCCATTCACGAATACTTCTTGGGCGCTGTCAGGCTTCCAGTTTCTGTGTATAGCCGGTGTAGACTTGATTGTGTTGAACCAAATGCGGGTTTTCATTTCCGGCAGGATTTCATGCATGCTATCCGGTTTTTTGCATAACATTCCGACTTGCAAGATATCCGGCTAGAAGATTGGCAAATTTTGACAATAGCGCATGCCGGTTCCCAATTAAAAACCGCATCTATGCGGAAACCACTTAATCACTTGTCGAGGACTGCAATCGGCGGCGATGAGATGAGATATTCAGTCTAAGGGGCTAAAGTATGAACGAAATACCAATTGCATACAACCCGCTGCCTACCGTCCTAACGGAGATAGCCGACGAAAAGGTTAAACTTCTTCAGATTTACCAGAAGGAATGGGAAGTTATTATAAATACTCAAATGCATTTCAATGATCTCATCATCAAATTTCGTTCAATTGTTCTCACTGCTTTCATAACATTGGTAGGTGCTAGTATTGCGCTGAAGAAGTCGTCCACTATCGATGAAACACAATTACTTGCGATTATACTGGTTCTTGCCGCTTTGTGGGTGTCCGCTTTTGTAATGGACTTCTTTTACTATCATCGGCTTTTGCTTGGATCCGTCGCACAAGCTCTTAAATTCGATAGGTCAGAAGTTGGAAAGCAATATGGTTTGTTTGGATTAACCAGCTGCATCAGCGATTCTGTTCATCCTCCAACATCTAAAGTGTTGGTATGCATTTTTTACGGGATACCTGTAGTAGCTATTGTAATCTTGCTTTATCTAATATTTTGAAGATAGTAGAGAGCGGCTTTGACAGCTTGACCCAACGGTTAGAAAGGGTTCCGGTGCTTCGCAGCCCCCGTTCCAACGGGGTAAATTGAGCGTTAGCCCTGCGGGATTAATAGTTTGAAACGAAACCTAATGAATCCTGCTTCCAAGAGCGTCCAGCGTATTTGGGGTTGCAATATTGGAATTGAGAACTGGAGAAATTAATGGCAAAAGCCAAGCAAAAAAATTGCAAAGAAGAGCCGATAGAAAAACAGCTCTGGAAGGCTGCGGACAAGCTCAGGAAGAACATTGACGCGGCGGAATATAAGCACATCGTGCTGGGGTTGATATTCCTCAGATATATCTCCGATGCCTTTGAGGAATTATACCAAAAGCTGAAAAGCGGCGAAGGCGAATATGACGGGGCCGATCCGGAAGACAAGGACGAATACAAGGCGGAGAATGTTTTTTTTGTGCCGGGAAAGGCCCGGTGGTCATTCCTGCAATCCAAGGCCAAGTTGCCGGATATCGGCAAGAAGGTTGACGAGGCCATGGATGCCATTGAAAAGGACAACCCTTCACTCAAGGATGTGCTGCCCAAGGTATTTGCCAGGGGCAATCTTGACCCCACCAACCTTGGCGGTTTGATCGACCTGGTGGGAAACATTGCTCTGGGGGATGCCAAGGCCCGCAGCGCTGATGTGCTGGGCCATGTGTTTGAATATTTCCTCGGTGAGTTCGCCCTTGCGGAAGGCAAAAAGGGCGGTCAGTTCTACACCCCACGCAGTGTTGTTGAATTGCTTGTGGGAATGCTGGAGCCGTACAAAGGCCGGGTCTTAGACCCCTGCTGTGGTTCCGGCGGAATGTTTGTGCAGTCGGAAAAGTTTGTGGCTGACCACCAGGGCAGGGTGAATGATATTTCCATTTACGGGCAGGAGAGCAACTATACCACCTGGCGGCTGGCCAAGATGAACTTGGCGATCCGGGGAATCGACAGTTCCCAGGTGAAGTGGAACAATGAAGGCTCTTTTTTGAATGACAGCCACAAAGACTTGAAGGCCGACTATGTCATCGCCAATCCGCCGTTTAATGACAGTGACTGGAGCGGTGAACTACTGAAAAAGGACGGCAGATGGAAATATGGTACGCCACCCTCGGGAAACGCGAACTACGCCTGGATACAGCACTTCCTCTACCACTTAACCCCCAGCGGCCAGGCCGGTTTTGTTCTTGCCAAGGGCTCCCTGACATCCAAATCTTCCGGCGAAGGGAATATCCGCAAAGAACTGATCGAGGCCCGGTTGGTGGACTGCATCGTCAACTTGCCCGCCAAGCTGTTCTTGAATACTCAGATTCCCGCCAGCCTGTGGTTTTTGAGCCGCAATAAGGCCAACGGCAAATTCCGCAACCGCGTGGATGAAATCCTGTTTATAGATGCACGTAATATGGGCCATTTGATCAACCGCAGGACTAAGGAGTTTTCGGCAGAGGACATTGCCACAATCTCGGGAACCTATCATAACTGGAGGAATCCCGATGGCGACTATGAGAATGTCAAAGGATTCTGTAATTCCGCCGCCATTGAACGGGTACGAAAACTGGACTATGTGCTGACGCCGGGCCGGTATGTGGGCTTACCGGATGATGAGGATGATTTTGACTTTAGGGAGCGGTTCAGCAAGTTGAAGGCGGAGTTTGGGGAGCAGTTGAAGGAGGAAGCGAACCTGAACAAGCTTATCCTGGAAAATCTCGGAAAAATTGAGGTAAAAAATGGATAAAATTGAAGTCAAAGGAACTGAAATAACGGTTTATTCACATAGTGAGGAAGACTATATTTGTATAACGGATATCGCAAGGCATAAAAACGCGGAAAGAACAGATGACTTAATTCGAAATTGGATTCGAAACCGAAACACCATCGAGTTTCTCGGCATTTGGGAAATACTCAATAATCCGGATTTTAAACCCGTCGAATTCGACGGGTTTAAAAAACAGGCCGGTCTCAATAGCTTTACCCTTACGCCTAAACAGTGGATCGAGCAAACCAATGCAGTCGGTCTTATTTCAAAACGGGGCAGATATGGCGGCACCTATGCGCATAAGGATATCGCCTTTGAATTTGCCTCATGGATTTCAGTAGAATTCAAGCTCTATCTGATTAAAGAATTCCAACGGCTCAAAGACCAGGAAAGAAAGCAGCTCGGCTGGGATATCCGCCGGAATCTGACCAAAATCAATTACCGCATTCATACCGATGCCATCAGGGAAAACCTTGTTCCTCCAGAACTGACCAAATCACAGATTAACCACATTTACGCCACGGAGGCCGATATTCTGAATATGGCTCTGTTCGGCATGACCGCCGCCATGTGGCGGGAAGCAAATCCGAACAAAAAGGGAAACATCCGGGATTACGCCGATGTATCACAACTGGTCTGCCTGTCCAATCTTGAAAACCTGAACGCTCTTTTTATAAATGACACGCTTCCTCAGGATGTGCGGCTTGAACGGCTGAACAAAATCGCCATCCAGCAAATGCGGATATTGATGAGTGATTCGGGGATGAAACGGCTGGAGGGGAAATCAGATGAAAAATAGGCAGACCGAGTTTAAGGAGCAGTTGAAAGAGGGAAAATGGCTGAATGTGCTGATTGCTGAGAATTTTGGAAAGGTGAAAGTCAATGGGTGATCTAAGCAGCGTGGCATTTTCAGATACTATTGAGTTAATCGGAGGTGGAACTCCTAAGACTTCAATCGCTGAATATTGGGACGGTGATATCCCATGGTTATCTGTGGTAGATTTTAATAATGGCAAAAAGTATGTTTTTGATACAGAAAAAAAGATTACCACTGAAGGACTTAATAATAGCAGCACAAAGCTTCTAAATGCAGGAGATATTATTATTTCTGCAAGAGGAACCATAGGTGCTATAGCCGTATTAAGCAGGCCGATGGCTTTTAACCAATCTTGTTATGGCATTAGAGCCATAGAAAGTTTAGCCACAAATGATTACATCTATTATTTGCTCAAAAACACTGTTTCAAACTTCTTGCTAATTGCACATGGTGGAGTGTTTGATACGATTACAAAAGATACTTTTAAGGAAATAGAGGTTTTGCTTCCACCTCTCCCCGAACAAAAAGCCATCGCCTCGGTTCTTTCCAGTCTCGACGACAAAATAGACCTGCTGCACCGCCAGAAGAAAAGGGGTCAAGTCTCCGATTGACTTTTGATTGAAGGAGTAATAAAAGAGAATATGTCGAGACCATTAAGGATAGAGTATCCCGGAGCCTGGTACCATGTAATGAATCGAGGCAGGCGAGGAGAAGAGATTTTTACTGAAAGGAA
>Ga0307425_1001071_pt1 | contig 16764 bp, 11 predicted proteins | sample SalMarWE160330MG_FD_202152 | JGI IMG/M metagenome (GOLD analysis project Ga0307425, IMG submission 202152) | Salt marsh sediment microbial communities from the Plum Island Ecosystem LTER, Massachusetts, United States - WE1603-30 | ecosystem: Environmental > Aquatic > Marine > Intertidal zone >... | reverse complement strand
AGTCAGATCGAACAAACTCCATTCCAACGAACTCAAGCTTTTCTTCACCATTCTCTATAAGCAATCCCGCATAACGTTTCTTGGCACCCGTTTCGCTTCCTCTTGCAGGAGTAAGAATAAATTTACGATAATATTTTTCGAACTCTATTTCTAAATATGATTTCAAACCATATTCGTTTGAAATTTTTTCTGCCCAATAATGATTTAAATCATTTGCTATCCGTTTTCCGTTCTTTTCGGCATTTTCTCCTTCGCCCTCTTTTAGTTTGATGAACAGCGAATCTGTATCGCCATAAATTACCTCATATCCTTTTTCACTCTGGTATTCTTTACTGCCCAGTAAAAGTTTGTGACCTGTTCCGGTGATTGCGGTTGGTAAGTTGGGGTGATAAAATCTACATCCGAATGAACCCATTACTCCATAAAAACTATTCATTAAGATTTTTATTGCCTGGGATAGCTGCTTGTCTTTTTTCTTTCTTGCAAGGTTTCTCTGTTCAATTAGTTGATCAATGAATTCAGGAAGAAAATGTTGAGTAGAGGAAAATTTATACCCGTTAAGTGTTTCGATTGTATCTGTTTCAAATTTTAAATTTGAATAAGGATCTATCTTAAAAGTTTGAATTATTGATGGGTACAGACTTTTAAAGTCAAGCACAACAACATCATCATAAATTCCAGGAACAGGATCCATTACGTATCCACCCGCTGCGTGCTCGGAAGTATCTAGATCCTTAACATTCCCGACAACGTATCCTGCACGATGAAGCTTCGGTAAAAAGAAATGATCAAAAGCAGCTGTCATCATTCCAAGTTCATCCATTAGCAAACCTGAAAGCTGAGAGCGACGAACAGATAGGTCAACCAGTCCGGCTTTTTTAAAAATATCAGTGACCAGTTCAGCGTCTTTAAGATTGTATTCTGCAAGGCTCGCTTTATCTTCTTTAAACAATCTTTCAATCTCTTCCACTTTATCCTGATCTGGCGTTATAGTTTTTCCTTCAGCCAGTAATTCCTGAGCAACGGTTTCAAGACGATAATCTTCAAAAGTAAAAAATGAAGAACGCAATGACACCGGTCCATCAATTATTACTCTACCAGTCACAAATGCGTAGTAACCTCTTGGTTTCCTTTGCCTTAATGAGACTCTGCCATTTGCACGAGCAATCTTAAATGGAATCATGAGTTCCCGACATTTGTTTTCCAGAAACATTAAATCAAAACCAATTACATGCCAACCGATGATAATATCGGGATCTTTTTCCTGAAACCACCTGATGAAATTCTGCAGGAGTTCTTTTTCATCCTCGTAACTTAAAATATAATTTGGGGTTTCAATTTTTTCGTTCGATACTATAAAAACTTTCTTCTCTTCTGTCTTACCGGAAAGATGGACTGCAACAGAATAGAGCTTAGTGTTTTGAGTTCCGGTTTCTATATCAATAGATGCAATTAATAACTTTGGTGTGACCTCACAAGGTTCTATTTTTGGATTGTTGAACGAATGAAGATTTCCCCCTTTTTCTGATATGCCTTCAACTTGCACTTGTGCATTAATAAACCTTTCCATTAGGAATCTTCTTGCTGGGTCAACATCTGACTCATAGGTTTTTATACCTATACGTTCAATTTCTTCTATCGATGTTCTTAAATCTCTCTGGGAGTTGAAATAAAGTGCATCAACTTTTTTCTCATCAAAATTTTTAAGATCAACTTCCTTTCTATTGAAAGGAACAGAGAGTTTTTCAATAACAGATTTATGTTCTACAAAAAAGACAGGGTTATTTGAAAAAATTAATTCAACCGTTCCCAGCTCATTTGAAGTCCCAATAAACTTTAAAGTATTTCTGCCCCTTATATCTTGCCATTCACCGGTAAGTATAAATACTTTTACACTTATTTGTTCAGGCTTGTCCATTAATAATGATCCTCAGTCACTTTTTTAAATACTAACTGCAAAGCTTTTGTAATCTTGCCCGGTTCACCATTATTAATTTGCCAATAGTCTATCATAGTTACTGGTGTGACTTCTTTAGTTGTACTAGTAATAAAAAACTCCGTGAAGTTTTTGAGATCATCTTTATCAATAAATTTTTCTTTAAAATCTATTTTGAATTTTTCGCAGAATTCCAGAACTACTTTTCTGGTTATGCCGTCAAGAATTAATCTTGACTTTGGAGCGGTAAATACGGTTTCCTCTTTAACAGCAAAAATGTTAGTATGAGTTCCTTCCGTAATCATTCCATCCCGAACAAGAATCGCTTCCTCAGCACCTTCTTCCGATGCTTTTTGGTTTGCGAGCACAACAGGAAGCAAAGATGTAGATTTAATATCACACCTTAACCAACGTACATCTTCCTGTAAAATTACTTTTACGCCTTTTGATTGCTCCTCATTATCTTCTTTGAATTCCTTCACGGAAATAAAAAGAGTAGGTGTAGTTTTTTCCACGGGGAAACTGTGAGTTCTTGGAAAAGCTGTGCCACGAGTTATTTGGAGGTATATAAGGGCTTCCTTCTCAATATTATTTTTTTTGATGAGGTCGTAAATGATATTTTTAATTGAATTGAAATTATCAAAATCTATCCTGGTTTCTTTAAGACTCCTTTTAAGTCTTTCAAGATGGTCTTCATACCTGAACAATTTTCTATTGTATGTACGAATTGATTCGTAAACTCCGTCTGCAAATAGAAAACCACGGTCGAAGGGAGAAATATGAGAATCAGCAAGTGGGATTATTGCATTATTTAAATAAACAAACATATTATATTTCATAAAGATTTATGAATAAAAATAGCCAATTCTAAAGCTAATATCGACTTACCTTGTTTAGGTTCATCTCGGAGAAGGATTTCCGTTTTTAAGATTAAAAAATATCTTAAATTAAAGAATAATTTTTTGAGAATCTATTGAATATTGAACAAATCCGCGAATACTCTTTAAAGAAAAAAGGTGTCACTGAAGAGTTTCCTTTTGACGAGGGAACACTTGTCTTTAAAGTAATGGGCAAGATTTTTATTCTGGCATCGTTGGATAGTATCCCGTTGCAAGTCAATCTTAAATGCGACCCGGAGAAGGCAATTGAATTAAGAGAAGAATATGAGGCTGTGCAACCGGGATATCATATGAACAAAAGGCATTGGAATACTGTTATTATAGATGGTTCGATCCCGAATAAAAAAATTTTAGAATGGATTGACCATTCTTATAATTTAGTTGTAGCAGGCTTAAAAAGGGCAGACCAGGATAAGCTTAATAAATTAACAAATAAGTAACAGAACGAATATTTTTTAAATAGCAGAATATTTATATTTAATAAGGTTAATTGTAAGAATTAATTTACTAATCACTCATATTAATAATAAAAAATCGGAGGCCCTATGAAAAAGCTCTTATTAACCCTTGGCTTATTCTTTATGGTTTCTGCAGTTGCTTTAAGCCAGACTCAGGTTCTCAGCGGCTCTTGGTATGGCAACTCAGAGACAAAGTATTATACACTTCACGAAAACACAGGCGAACGAGCATTTACAATTGAAGTGAATTTCTTAAAACCGTTTGAAAATAAACCGGATGTAGTTGTTGGTCTTTCTAATATAGATGCAGCACCAGGAAATCTTAGATATAGTGTAAAAGCTAAATCGGTATCAAGAGATGGCTTTACTGTTGAAGTGAAGACCTGGGGCGACACCAAAATTATGAGTATTGGTGGTTTCTGGGTAGCTCACGCAGAGGCTTCAACTGGTTCTGATTATTAATATTAGCATTTAATAAATGAAGCCGTTATTCTGAAAGGGATAACGGCTTTTTTATTTTAAAAACTATTTTATTATGGGTAGGGTGGAAAATTATTTCTTTATTAATTCAGCATTAATGAATAATTTGCCCCCGGCATTAATTGAAAAATAGTATATAAGAAATTTTTTATTAAGAAAACAGAAATAGTGATGAAGCAACTTTCTTTTCTTGCAGTTATTACAATGTTAATGTTCGGATGTAAAACAAATCCCCCGACCGAATCAGCACCTCCAGTACAAAATGTTGGAAAAGTTTTTGTTGATGCAAATGTACCCGATTCAAAAATTTATCTGAATGATACTTTTACAGGGAAATATACACCGGATACTTTAACTTTAAATCAAGGTGATTATTCGATTAAAGTAGTAAAAGAAGATGTCCAAAAATTAGTCCTGATAGAAGACTTTGCTAATGTTAGTTGTATCCCTTGTGTTCAGTCTAATAAAATTATCGAATCGTTATCTAACATAAAATTTGGTAGGACTAAATTAGTAGTAATAAAATTTCCGACATATTTTCCTTCTCCTAATGATCCTTTTTATCTGGCAAATAAAATCGATTGTGATTCCCGAATTGCTTACTACAACATATTTTTTGCACCAAGCACGATAACAGATGGTATTGAGAGACCAATTTCAACCGATTCGTTAGATGTTATATCTAAGGTTGAAGGGAGGCTGGACAGTCTGCCACGGTTTGATGTTTCAGTTACGGCAGAAGTTACAGGTGGGAATTACATGATCACAGTTAATATTAAAGTTATAGATAAGTATTTTCCGTTAAGTCAGAATTTAAATATCAATGCGGGAGATACAAAGACATTAAACTTCGATTTGCAGTTAGATACAACTCCAATCAATTACTCGGATTTAGTTCTTCATACAGTTGTAACTGAAACCGATATTGAATTTTCTAGTCCTCCTGGTTCTAATGGTGAAACGAAATTTTTTGATGTCATGCGTAAGATGCTACCTTCAAATGAAGGACAGGATTTAAGCACATTACAACAAACCGGAGAGGAGACTTATCAGTTTCAACTTGCTCTTGATCCGGGATGGGACGTAACTAATCTTAATGTTGTCACATATGTTCAGGATAAAGTTACAAGCGAAGTTTTTCAAACAGGCTCAACATTTAATTAGTTTTTGAAGTTAAGTATTAAATGAAAATCAGTATCTATTTATAATTATTAATAATTTTTGTTGACAGTTTCATACCTGATTAGTAGTTTATACCCCCAGCGGGGTAAAATTATTAATTAGTGCCCCCCTTAAAAGGTAACAAACAGAATAAATATCTAATGGATACCTCCAAATACCTCAAATCTTTCATGGAAATAGGACTTACCGAAAGAGAAGCTAAAGTATATATTACATTGTTAAGCGGAAGGATGTTTACTGTATTAGAACTTCAGGAAGCAGTAAATATTCCTCGCACCAAAATTTATGAAGTTTTAAACAAGCTGGTAAACAGAAATATATGTATTGAGAAAAAACTTGGCAGGAATAAACTTTATGAAGCTGTTGAACCCAAACTTGCTTTGGAAAGGGTCCTCGAATCATACAAAAAAGATCTTGAAAGAAAAGAAGAATTAATTAAACAGGTCTCAGAGGTATTTACTCCTATTTTCCAAAATAGCAAATCGATTGTCAATCCTTTGGAATTTATTGATGTGATGAAAGAGAAAGGACAAATCCATAAAAGATATACTGCTTGTGTCCATAGTACAAGAAGAGAAATGTTAACCTTTAATAAGGGACCGTATGCTTGCGATACTTCTGACAGGTTAGGTGAACAGGAGGATGAGGAATATAAATTACTGAAAAGGGGAGGTTTATGTAAGGACATTTATGAGTTAAAAGAATTGAAGGAAGTTGATTGGCTCCTTAATTCTGTAAAGAAGTCTTTAAAGCTTGGTCAGCAGGCAAGAGTTGTGGAAAGACTTCCTATTAAAATGCTGGTCTTCGATCAGGAGAAAGTAATGTTTGCGCTTGAACAACCAGTGTTGGTTCCAAACGAGCTGACTATGATTTATATTGAACATAAACAGCTTGCTGAAGCCTGCAGTATGCTCTTTTATCACCTATGGGACCAGGGACAGGATATTTCCGAGATAGGAAAAGATATTGTTGGTGAAGTAGAATCATATTCTTTTGTATCGAACTAGTGCTCTTTGAATAAAAAATTTTTTCTTTGGTAGAATAAAAATTTTAGGCTCTGTATATCCCAATTAATTGGGTTAATCATTTAATAACTATAAATCATTAAACCTTTGGAGCTCTTATGAAAAAACTAATACTATTTTTTAGTGTAATAGCTTTTCTTTCATCCTCAATTTTTGCTCAGGATGAGGTCGTATTACAATTTACAACTATCTCTGGTTACAGCAATAACCTATATATTGATAACATTAGTGCTGGTAATCAATATGATGTAGATGTTGCAGTTACTTCGATCAATAATATTGATGCGGATACCAGCTATGCAATTGGGTCTTCCAGTTTTACTGTTGCCCCCGAAGTATCAGTAACAAATCTTGGTAAAACAGAAATTACTTCACCATTTGATGTTGTGATGACTGTGGAACCCGGAGGATATTCAAGTACTCAAACGGTATCTTCTTTAACCAGCGGGCAGTCTGTTTCAGTTGTATTCGATGACCTTACTATTTATCCATCCACGGAAATGGATATTGTAGTTACATCACAATTAACAGGCGATGAAAATCCAGCCAATGATGTATTGAGTCAGTACTCGGTGGTACTCCCCGGTGTGCAAAGAGAAAATGTTCTTCTCGAGGAATGGACCAATGCTTCGTGTGCACCGTGCGCAGCAAATAATCCTACCATTGATGCCTTTGTCGCAGCTAACTTCAATACCATTGTTCCTGTTAAGTATCACGTTTGGTGGCCAGGCAATACTGATCCTATGTACTTACACAATATTCCTGAAAATACTGCGCGAACAAATTATTATGGAGTTAGTGGGGTTCCAAATGTTATAATGGGTGGTGTAACTAACCCGGTTTACCCCTACACTACTCCAGGTAGTCTTCAGGATGCATACGATATTCAAATGTCTAAAGCAACACCGCTGGAAGTTTCTGTAACTGACACTCATTTTGGTAGCGATAGTATCCGCACTGATATCGTACTTACGGTACACGCTCCGCTACTTTATGGTCAATATTATTTGAGGGTAATGGCGGTGGAAAGATGGATTCATTATGCTTCTCCTCCAGGCAATAATGGCGAAACAGATTTTTATGATGTTTTCAGAAAAGCCTATCCTGATATAACGGGAAGCCCTTTACCTTTAACTCCCGGAACATATAATTTTAGCTTTACATACCCGATTGATCCAGTGTGGGTCGATTCAATGATGTATTCAATTGCTTTTGTGCAGGATGATGCAACTAAAAAAGTTTGGTGCTCTGGTAAAGGCAGAGAAATGCCTATGCAAATTAATCTTACTCAGACACCTGAAAATGTTGAGAAGCCAATTAGCAGAACAAATATGATCGGGACAGAACAACAAACTATTTATAACAGTTTGGATAATCCTCTTGGTGGTTTTAATATAGAATTATTTGAAGGAATTTTCCCACCGGCAGGTTGGCAGGTTATCAATCCGGATGGTAGTATTACGTTCGAACAATACGACGGGGCAAATGGTCCTTCACTAGGTGGTTCAAAGTCTGTTAAAATGGATTTTTATTCATATTCAACTGTGGGTGCTTCTGATACAATGTATTCAAGAATATTTTATGGACTTCAAACTATTGATTCTGTTAAATTTGATTATGCACATGCTGAATATCCCGGTTTTGGACCTGATAGATTAATTGTGAAAGTATCAATAGATGGAGGACTGACTTTTCCGTTTACAATTTTTGATAAAGCAGGAGATGAGTTAGCTACTGTCCCTGCAACCACTGGTAGCTTTGTTCCTGCTTCCAGCAGTGATTGGGCAACTTTTTCGTATCCACTTGAAAATATAGTTACTTTTTCAAGCGTTTCTGTTCAATCTCCCAATGGTGGAGAGGTATGGGTAGCAGGTGAAACAGAGGATGTAACATGGTCAGGTGTTAATGTTAATAATGTAAAAATAGAACTAAGTACTAATAATGGAACAGACTGGTCAACGATTGTAGAATCAACTCCAAATACCGGTACTTATGCGTGGGTTGTGACCGCACAGGATTCATCAGATCAGTGTCTTATCAGGATAACTAATGTTGAAAATGGTTTTGTGTATGATGTGAGTGATGGTGTATTTACCATAGATGTAGTCTCAAGTTTAGGTGAAGAACTCGAAAGTAATCCAACTGAGTTTAATTTGGATCAAAACTATCCAAATCCGTTCAACCCATCGACAACAATTAGGTATGCTGTTCCTAAAACAAGTCAAGTAAGTATTAAATTATATGATTTAACCGGTCAGGAAGTTGCTTCACTGGTTAATGAAGATAAAGAAGTTGGAACATATGAAGTAAAATTTGATGCACGAAATCTCGCATCAGGAGTATATTTGTACAAAATGATTGCTGGTGATTTCTCTTCTGTTAAAAAGCTGAATGTTCTTAAGTAATTAAGCATCAAATTTTGGATGAGGCGTGTTTCGGTGCACGCCTTATCTCTTATTATAATGGCGAATTCTGGTTTTTGGTATTTATTTGTAATAAAATAAAACCTTTGGATTTTTTTAAGTTTAAAAGATGATTATCTTAAAAAGAAGTAGTATTAGAATATTATCATTTTAAGTAAAAGTGATTGCTATTTCTGGTTTTAATTAAGACTGTTGAAAAGCGCATATTATTTTTTAAAATATCCTTGTTATAATTTTTTAGTTGAACATCAAAATTTTTTCAAAATGGATTCTAATAGATAATATTTATCTGAGGTAATAATGAAAAGAATAATACGATTAATTTCAGTCACTGTTTTTATTATCAGTTTAGTAATAATATATTCAGGAAACTTAAGAGCACAGACACAAAGAAATCCGGTGCTTGAGGAATTCACGGGGACCTGGTGTCCATGGTGCCCCTGCGGTCACGTTATAATGGAACAGATTCTTGCCGGTATGCCTAATGCAATTATGATTGGGTATCATGGCGGTGGCGGAGGAGATCCATTTCAGTATTTTCCGGGCAACCAGGTAGTATCTCTGCTCAGTCCACCTTATTGGCCGAGCGGTACTGTTGATAGGACCGGGGCTCCAAATGATCGGTCAACCTGGTCAAGCTGGATGAATCAAAGATATAATGTTCCTGCAACTGTCAGCATAGATATAGATCATACATTCAATCCGCTCAACAAAGAAATTAATGCAACTGTTGATGTAACTGCACTTCAGAATCTCACAGGATCTTATAATGTGACACTTATTCTGCTTGAAAATGGTTTAGTTTTTTCGCAAGCAGGGAATACGAGTTGCCAAGGCGGAACTAACTATATTCATAAACATGTTGTTAGAGCTATGTTAAACGGTGCCACGGGTGAAGACCTTAATAATGGCAATCCCTGGAACCAGGGGCAGACTATAACAAAGAATATTCAAGCATATATTCCAGAAGAAGCTAACCCGGATAGTTGTGAGCTTGTAGTAATAGTTAACAAAGTCCAATCTCCACTTTATAATGCTGAAATTCAACAAGCTATAAAAAAGGAATTTATGGATCCGAATTATAAAGCTACAATTTCAGTTGTTGATCAGTATTATTTTGGTGAATCTTCTGAAACTGCGGAGTACCAGGTTTATGTTAAGAACGTAGGAACACTTCCTGATCTGTATAACATCAGTCTCAGTTTTGAAGGTCCTGCTGGCTGGTCACAAACTTTCACGACAATGCACGGAACTTTTAATATCGGTGATTTGGATACTATGACTATTAATCCGGGAGATTCAGCTTCTGTTCAAGTCACTGTGAATGCAAATTCGGTAAATGGCTATGGCAAATCTAAAATACAATTCTATTCCAATCATGGTACTTCTGGTATTGCCGAATTAATGTTCACAACATTTGGATTGGACATCCTTGTTGTTGATGACGATGGAGGCGAAAATTATGAGGAATATATTCAAAATGAATTGGTGAACATCGGCTCCGAATATGGGATTATTACAAGCGATTTTATTCCTGCCAATGCAGACAGTTTAAATACCTACAATATTATTATTTGGAATACCGGTGTTACCGAACCAGGAATCTCAACGGATGAAATGAATGCTCTGGCTGCATTTCTTGATAACGGCGGCAGATTGTATTTAAATGGAGTTGATATTGCATACCAGATGGCGGATCCTTCCAGTCCTTATTATTCAACAGAGACGATGAACTTTTTCACAAACTATTTGCATTCAAGCTATATTTTGAGAGAGCATTCTGCGACTATAACTACTGGCATAGATGGAGATCCTATTACAGATGGTTTGGGAAATCTGACACTTGTTGGTGGAACCGGCGCAAATACAATAGATCATTCTGCAGGTCATTATCCAAATCAGATAGCTGCTGAAGGGATGTATAGTGCAGATATCCTTTACTTCTGGTTAAAGCCGGATGAACATCCGGGAATAAGAGCGAATCATGGAGCATCGGGCAAGGTAGTATTTACAACTTTTGGTTTTGAGACAATATCTCAGGAAGAAAAAAGAACACTATTTGCCGAGGGAATTGTTGAGTGGTTAAGTAATCCGGTGGGCGTAGAAGATGATCAATCGGGGTTGTCACCTGCTTCATTTAAATTATATCAAAACTTCCCGAATCCATTTAATCCTGTTACGACTATTAAATATCAAGTATCGAATACTTCGCCTGTCTTAATAAAAGTATACGATATAATCGGCAGGGAAGTTTCAGTTCTCGTAAATGAAGTAAAAGAGCCCGGAACATATCAAGTATCTTTTGACTCAAAAAATCTGGCATCCGGAATATATTTTTACAAAATGGTTGCCGGCGATTTTATATCTGTCAAAAAGATGAATTTATTGAAGTAACAAGCATTGAATGAGTTTCGTACTATTACGCATCTTATTCATTTTTAATAAAGCTATCATTTTTTAAGGAGAGTAAGTAAAATGAAAAAGTTGTTACCAATTTTAATCTTAAGCGGTTTTATATTTTTAACTAATGCTTACGACAAGCTCTCGTTAGTTGAAAGATTTACAAATTGTTCATGTGGCCCCTGTGCTACTTTAAACAACTCCTGGTATAATGCGACTACTGCAGATCTGATTAACACCGGTCAAATTACACATATAGTTTACAATGTTTACTGGCCGTCTCCCGGTGAATGCGATCCAATGCACTTGCTGAATAAAATCGATAACGATTTTCGTACAAATTATTATGGATGTAATTCAGTTCCGTGGATAGAAATCAATGGGGCTAATGTTGCAACTACTCAAGCAGCATTTATGAATGCAGTAAACAACGGTAATGCAGAATATTCTCCTTTTAAAATAGTCCTTACACCTGAAAGATTACAAAATGATGTAATAGATGTGCATGTTAAAATCATTCGCGATCCTGGTGATATTACAACTTTCGATGACGTGCGTTTAAGAATTGCTCTAACTGAAAGAGAAGTATATTCTGTTAGTCCATCCTGCTGCACAAACGGAGAACAATATTTTTTCAGTGTATGCAGGAAGATGCTTCCTGATGGATATGGAAGTTCATTTGTTGTACCATCTCCGGGTGATTCAGTTGAAATGAGTTTTCAATACATACCCACAACTGAATTTATGCAGGAAGTTAATCTGGACAGCATTAGAGTTGTTGCCTTTATCCAGGACCATCTTACTCAGGAAATGTTTCAATCGGTGATGGAAAATATTGTTTCTGTTGACCGTGTTAATGCAGCATTCAATGCAGATGAGACATTAGGTGCATCACCATTTACTGTTAATTTTTCCGATTACTCTACCGCAGCTTCCGGAAATAATATTGTATCGTGGGAATGGGATTTTGATAAGGATGGGACAATCGATTCTTATGATGAGAACCCAAGCTGGACTTACACAGATGAGCAATCTTATTCGGTTTCATTAACCGTTAGTGATGGGACAACACAGCACACTCGTGTTGTGAATGACTACACAACTGTATTAGGAAAAAGCTCCGACATTCTTGTTGTAAATGGTATTGCTTATGCTCCGTATACAACACAGTTGGAAGATCTTTATAACAGTTCTGCCTGTTTTGGTAATCACCAGGTAGACGTATGGGATTTGTTTGGTAAATCTCAGAATGTTAATTATGGTGCTAATCCAAATATTCAACAAGTAGTTTTACTTGATAGGAAGATTCCAAATTCAATACTAAAACTCTACCATAAAGTAATCTGGATGGGAAACAGCTATGGCGGAGATGAAATATTTTTTGACCCCCAACAGGTTTTAAATTACATAACTCAAGGGGGCAATATCTTGCTTGCAACCAGGGAAGGGGTTGATTTCTTCGACGCTGATTTAAATAACTATTGTGGTATTACATCATTTTCCGGGTTGTCCTCACTTTCTCAATTAATAGCTCTTGATGATAGTTTGGTGAATATTAGTGCTGTTGGAACCAATGATAGAAATCAATTCGTAGTGCTCGATGCAGGGTCGGAAGCTGTTCCGATATTTGATGATAATGCTGGAACAAATTACGTGGCTGGTTTTAGGATTCAAAAAGCTGATCAGGGAGGCTTTATATATATCGCAGGTCGTCCTTATCGTTTTAATAACACAGCTATGTATCAGGATTATAATTATATGATAGATAACTGGCTGAACTTTTCAAGTGTAACTGTACAATCTCCTAACGGCGGTGAAGTATGGATAGTTGGAGAAACTGAAGATATAACCTGGGCAGCTGTTAATGTTAATAATGTAAACATAGAATTAAGTACAGATAATGGTGTAAACTGGTCAACAATTGCTGCATCAACTCCAAACACAGGAACTTACTCCTGGAATGTAACTGCACAGGATTCTTCGGACGAATGTATGATAAGAATTACTAATGTTGACGATGGAACCGTTTATGATGTTAGCGATGATGTGTTTACAATAGATATATTATCGAGCCTGGAGGAAAAACTTCCCGGCATTCCATCCGAATTTAGTTTAACTCAGAACTACCCAAACCCATTTAATCCTGTTACATTTATTAAGTACGAGGTACCCAAAACTTCACCGGTATTAATAAAAATATATGATATAACCGGCAGAGAAGTAGCAGTTCTTGTAAATGAAGTAAGGGAACCGGGAATATATCAGGTATCTTTTGACTCAAAAAATCTGGCGTCGGGTGTATATTTTTGCAAAATGGTTGCCGGAGATTTTACATCTGTTAAAAAGATGAATTTGTTGAAGTAACAAAAATTTAATTTTCTAAAGGAAGCAACTAATAAATTAATTAATTAATCACTAAAAGATGAGGTAATTATGAAAAACAAACTACGCTACTTTGTTGCAGTATTCATTGCGATGGTTTCTTTACTTACTTTTTCTCAGGACTTGTTTGCTCAAACACAGAGAAATCCTGTGTTGGAAGAATTCACAGGTACTTGGTGCCCTTGGTGTCCTTGTGGTCATACAATTATGGAACAAATTCTTGCCAGCATGCCTAATGCTATCCTGATAGGTTATCATGGTCCGGCTAATGGAAGTGATCCATTTTCTTATTTTTCTGGTAATTCGGTTTTAGGATTGTTCGCAGTACCTTATTGGCCTAGTGGAACGGTTGATCGAACAGGTCCTCCTAATGATCGCGGTACCTGGCAAAGCTTGATGAATACAAGGTATAGTGTTCCAGCAACTGTATCTATAGATGTAGAGCGAAGCTTTAATAAAACGACAAGAGAATTTGACGCAACCATCGATTTTAAAGCTCTGACTGATTTAAATGGACAATATAATTTCACTGTTATTCTTTTAGAAAGTGGTATTGTCTGGGCTCAGTCTGGAAATGGTTCTTGCCCAGGAGCTACGAATTATGTACACAAACATGTTGTCAGGGATATGATGAACGGAACTACCGGTCAGGAAATTATTAATGGTAGCTGGAATACGAATCAAGTTATTACTAAAACCCTGACTCATACGGTGCCTTTACCTGGGGGATCGGGTCCCGATATGGTTTGGGACAGCTGCGATGTAGTTGTGATTGTAAGTGAGGTTAGCTCTGCAATTTATAACTCGGAAATTCAACAAGCAGTTGAATTGGAATTGGTGTCACCCGATTACCTTGCAACCATCTCTTCTTCGAGCCCGGATGTAATTATTGAAAACAACGATACAGGAAATTTTTCTGCTACTGTATACAATCAAGGATTAATGGATGATTCATATTACGTAGATGTAACAATGACTGCTCCTAATGGATGGACGGGTGAATATACAACACCTAATGGTACCTTCCCATTTGGACAGCAGGATTTGGTTGCTGTTTCGGCAGGAGATTCATTACCTGTAGATCTTGCTGTTTCAGCTAATTCTGTTAATGGATCCGGGGAAGCAACTATCAGATTTACATCGATGAATGAACCAAACATATTTGTTGAAAAGACTTTTAGGGTGGTGACAATCACTGGAGTTAAAGGACTTATTATAGATGCAAGCGGAGAAGGATATGCGGATCTTTTATTAGATCCTGTTGAGCAGGTGTTTGAATATCCTCTCGGTATAGTTTCGCGGGAAGCTTTATATCCTGGAATTGACCTTACTAATTTCGCACTGGTTTGCTGGTCAACAGGAGACGCTTATCCGGTTTTAACTGAAGACGAAGTTGATGCATTGATGCCATTCCTTGATAATGGCGGACGCTTGTTAATTAATGGGCAAAATATAGGAGAAGACATATTTGGTGCTTCCGGGCAAAGCCAGTTTGCACAGGATTTTTATCATAACTATCTCCATGCAGATTATGTAGATGATGTTGGTCTTACCTTCTTCTTCAGGGGTATTGATGGTGATCCGATCAGCGGGAGCCATCTGTTTGGCTTTTCACTTTCTGATCTTTACACTCGAAGTCCGGATCAATTTATACCTTATGATGCATCTGCAGCAACATTGTTTACATTCGGCACTTATAGTCAATACAATTCGATAAGAGCTGATGATGGCGTTAACAGGGTAGTCTACTTTGGCTTTGGTTTAGAACAAGTTTCTGTAGATACGACTAGAGACGGCCTTATTACTCGAGCAGTCAATTGGTTAATGAATGACTTTGTGGTTAGTACTCCCAATGAAAATATTTCGCCCGTTTCGTTTAACCTTAGTCAGAACTATCCGAATCCTTTTAATCCCACTACAATAATAACCTACTCCATTCCAAAAGAATCGCAGGTAAATTTAAAAATTTATGATGTTATGGGAAGAGAAGTTGCTGTATTGGTAAATGGAAGACAGCAAGCCGGAGTGTACGAAGTTAATTTTAACGCAGCCTCTCTGGCATCAGGAACTTATTTCTACAAGTTAAGTGCAGGCGAATTTGTTTCAGTAAAGAAGATGGCTCTGCTCAAGTAACCATCTAATAATTAGAAAAGGTACATCGTAGAGATGTACCTTTTCTTTAAAAATTTTATTTTTGTGAAGTTAATTAATACTTAAGGTGTAAATATGAGATTTTTGATAAAAAATGTCCTGGCTACAATTTTATTTTTCTTAACCCCGCTGGTATTTGCACAGGACATACAAGTAATAACGTATGGAACAACTAAATACGAACCGGTCGGTACCCTCGAAATAGTCTTTGATTTTGAAGTGGTGAATATTTCTCAACTGGAACAGGTGGTTTTTGAAGTAAGAACAATAAATAATTTACCACAGAACTGGACCTCATCATTGTGTTTTGGACAGAATTGTTTTCCTCCGGATATGGATAGTGTTGCAACCAATCCTCCGTTTCCAGAACCACCGCTTCAACCGGGGGACACATTAATTACCTCTTTGCATGTAATTACGGACCAATCTTCAATTGCAACCGCTTATGTTCAAATACAGGTTGGGACATTCCGACATCCTGATGATAGAATCATACTTAATTTTACTGGCACAACAGATCCGGCAGTTAGTGTAAATGAGAGGAATATCTTAAACACGTATTATCTTTTTCAAAATTATCCGAACCCCTTCAACCCATCAACAAAAATCAATTATAAAGTTGGTGAACCCGGATTGGTTCAATTAAAAGTTTATAATGTTCTTGGAGTTGAGGTTGCTGATCTTGTAAATGAATATAAGAATGCAGGTGACTACTCTACAGATTTTAATGCACTCAACTTATCGTCCGGGGTGTATTTCTATTCATTAACAGTTAACAATTTCGTTCAAACCCGAAAAATGATTCTGGAGAAATAAATGAAAATTCTGACAACTCTTCTTTTGCTTTTTTTTATTTCTGCGTCACTACATTCACAGGATCAATCAAAAGGTATCCGAAAGGGTCCTAACTTTAAAGCCGAAAATCTTGATGGTGATTTAATTGAATTGAACGCTGAATTAGGTGATGGTCCTGTATTGCTGAGCTTTTGGGCTACCTGGTGTAAACCATGCATCGAGGAATTGAAGGAGTACAAAAAGATATACGAAGATTATAAAGATAAAGGCTTTAAGATGTACGCAATATCAACCGATGATGAAAGGACTATAGCAAAGGTTAAACCTTTTGTAAAATCTAAAAATTTTATGTTCCCCGTGTTGCTGGATACTAATTCTGATATTGCTCGGTTGTATTATGCTCAATCGGTTCCGTACTCAGTTATCCTTGACAAAAAGGGATTAATAATCTATTCCCATCTCGGATATATGAGAGGTGATGAAGTTAAAGTGAAAGATATTATTTCATCGGAAATTAATAAATAAAAATCTTCCCCGGATTAAATTCCGGGGATTTACATTTTTTACATTATATTCATATACTGATGATTTTCCTCAAACAGTATTCTAATCGTTATGTAGCTGTTAATCAAT
>Ga0307425_1001070_pt1 | contig 16776 bp, 11 predicted proteins | sample SalMarWE160330MG_FD_202152 | JGI IMG/M metagenome (GOLD analysis project Ga0307425, IMG submission 202152) | Salt marsh sediment microbial communities from the Plum Island Ecosystem LTER, Massachusetts, United States - WE1603-30 | ecosystem: Environmental > Aquatic > Marine > Intertidal zone >... | reverse complement strand
TCAGGTGCATCCGCGAGGCGGCGGGCCATGATCGTACCCAGCAACCACGGCAGGAGCCCTGGTTCGGCTGGACTCGCTCCTCGCGCGGGGAGCTCTTTCGTAGTAGAATTGACGGAGGGAGGACAGAATGGATCTACGCAACATCAAGACAGGTTACGAGATCCCAACCGAGACGTACAGCGACCAGCCTTACATCGTCCAGACCGACGACGGGGCGTGGCTGTGCGTGATCACAACCGGGGAGGGTCGGGAGGGCCAGTCGGGCCAGCACGTCGTGACCATGCGCAGCACGGACAGGGGCCGGACGTGGTCGGCGCCGGTGGACGTCGAGCCGGCGGATGGGCCTGAGGCATCCTATGCCGTAGTGCTCGAGGTCCCAGAGGGCTATGCAAACGCCGGTCGGGTCTATGTCTTCTATAACCACAACACCGACAACATCCGCCAGGTCATCGCTGACAAGCACGCCTACCCGGACGGTTACTGCCGGCGCGTGGATTCACTCGGTCACTATGTGTACAAGGTCTCTGACGACTATGGCAGAAGCTGGTCTGAAGAGCGGTACGAGATCCCGGTGCGAACGATGGAGATCGACCGCCAGAATCCCTACGGTGGGAAGCTCCAGTTCTTCTGGAACGTAGGCCGGCCCTTTATATACGCGGGCGCAGCCTACTGCTCGCTGCACAAGGTGGGCGGGTTCGGCGAAGGCTTTTTCACCAGCAATGAGGGCGTCCTGCTAAAGAGCAGCAATCTGCTCAGCGAGCCAGACCCGCAGAAAATCGTGTGGAAGACGCTGCCCGATGGGGAGATCGGGCTGCGCACGCCTCCTGGTGGTGGACCTGTGGCCGCCGAACACAGCTATGTGGTGCTCAGCGATGGCTCTTTCTGTGCCGTCTATCGCTCGATCGACGGGCACCCGGTCGAATCCTACAGCCGCGACGGCGGCCACACCTGGTCGGTGCCGCAGTACCGGCGCTATGCCGATGGGCGCCTGATAAAGCACCCGCGGGCTGCGAACTTTCAGTGGAAGTGTGAGACCGGCAAGTACCTCTACTGGTTCCACAACCACGGGGGACGTTTCATCCGAGAACACCCGCGGCGCCGGTCGATGGCCTACGAGGACCGAAACCCAGTGTGGCTCTGCGGCGGGGTCGAGGTCGATTCGCCCGAGGGCAAGATCATCCAGTGGTCACAGCCGGAGATCGGTCTCTACGACGATGATCCCTACATCCGCATGAGCTACCCCGATATGGTGCAGGAGGGTGGGCGTACGCTCCTGACCGAGACGCAAAAGGACAAGGCAACCATTCACGAGATCGCGCCCGAGCTGTTGGAGGCGATGTGGAACCAGTTCAGCAGCGCCGAGGTCGCCCAGGAGGGCCTGATCGTGGAGTTGCCCAAGGCTGGCACGGCGATGCCCGCTACAGCCCCTATGCCCAGACTCCCTACCTTCCTGGAACGCGACCGCGACCGTGCCGATTACGGCACCAGGGACCTGCGGCAGGGCTTCAGCGTCGAACTCTGGTTCCGCCTGGACTTGCTGAAGCCGGGCCAGATACTGCTCGACAACCGCAGCGCGAATGGCCAAGGCTTTTGCTTGCGAACGACTGATCGGGGTACGATCGAGATCGTGCTCAACGACGGGCGCACCGAGAACCGTTGGGACTGCGACCCCGGGATAGTGCAAGTTGGCAAGACCCACCACCTGGTCGCGGTCATCGACGGCGGCCCCAGGATCATCAGCTTTATCGTCGACGGCCAGTTCAACGACGGCGGCGCCTTTCGCCAGTTCGGCTGGGGGCACTACAGCCCCAACCTGCGCGAGGTGAACGCGTCACCGGTGCCGGCGCCGGGCATGAGCGACGAACGAGAGCCCACAGAGCGGCCATCACACAAGGGCAGGACACAAATGCTACGCATCGGCCCGGACCTTGAGGGGAAGATCCTGTCCGTTCGCCTCTATGGCCGCTACTTGACCACATCAGAGGCCATCGGGAACTATCGCGCAGGGATGGATCGTGTTTAGTGACGGACGGTTCGTGGTCAGCAAAGGGAGATGGTAGAATGGTCTACCAAGTACTCAGCAACGTATCCCCTTCCGATCAAGTACGCGGCATGCTTGGACAGGAGTGCCAAGTGCGCGTCTGGTCTCCTGGCGACGCCCGCCTGGCGCCGATCCTTCCGTCTATCGAGGGCATCTGGCTCTATGGTCACCTGAAAGTAGACGGTGCCTTTATGGATCTGCTGCCCAAGCTGCGGGTGATCAGCAACACTGGCGTAGGGGTGGACCACATCGACCTCGGCGCAGCGCGCGAGCGCGGCATCCCGGTGGGAAACACACCCAATGTGCTCGACGGCGCTGTCGCCGACATGACCTTTGCACTGATCCTGGCTGCAGCACGGAACCTCGTACCTGGCGTCGGACACGCGCACGGCCCGAGTTTCCTGCATTACGAGCCCGAGTTTCTGCTAGGGTATGACGTCCACAGCACCACGCTCGGCATCGTCGGCCTGGGCAACATCGGGCGCCAGGTTGCCCGGCGGGCCCAGGGGTTTGACATGAGGGTGATCTATCACAACCGGAAGCCCGATCCTGTGGCAGAGGCCGAACTGGGGGTCATCTATGTCACGCTGCCAGAGCTGCTCCGCCAGTCCAACTATATCTCGCTGAACGTGCCGTTGACCGAGGAGACGACGGGGATGATCGGCCGTGACGAGCTGTCGCAGATGAAACGCACTGCGTTCCTGGTCAACATGGCTCGCGGGGCAGTCGTGGACCAGGAGGCACTGGTGGATGCCCTGGAGGCTGGACAGATCGCCGGGGCGGCGCTCGACGTGACCAAACCGGAGCCACTGCCTCGGGACCACCCCCTCTTGACGCTAGAGAACGTGATCATTACGCCGCACCTGGGCAGCGCGACGGTACAGACGCGTCGCGCGATGAAGCAGATGGCTGTGGACAACCTGAAGGCCGGCCTGGCAGGCAGACCTCTTGCTCATCGCGTTGCATAACGATCCCCTCGTGATCTGTTGCGCAGTGTCTCGAGGGCCGACATGGGACAGAGACAGAGCTCCACTGCCACGGCTTCCCTGGGAGCGCTGGGCCCCGGCTCGGCTCATGCCACGCTGGAGCGTGGCGGTCCCAGGCAGACGTCTCAGACGAGGCGTGTGCGCCCCGCCGTTACGGTAGTTTCCCGGATTTCGCGGTACCGTTTTGTCCACGCCCCTGAGCAGTGCTATAATCCACGCACGTTCCTCCCATCCTCTGTTTCGCTGCGCTCAAGCTGAAAGGAGCGTCGCATGCGTGTCTCTGCCGCAACCGGCATCGCTCGGATCCTGAAGCAGGAAGGCGTTCAGTGGGTATCTACCTTTCCCGTCTGCTGCGTGAACAACGCCCTAGGCGAGGAGGGGATTCCGATGATCATGATGCGCGACGAGCGCTATGCCGTCGCCATCGCCGACGCGCTGTCGCGCGTAACCGGCGGCAAGCAGATCGGCGTCTGCACGGTGATGGGCGGGCTCAACCCGGCCGGCCTGCAGATTGCCTACGGCGCGCTGGCCCAGGCGTTCGAGGACTCGTCGCCCCTGCTGTGCATCGCGGACGGGATGCCCCCCGGCAGCGAGGGCAGCCTGCACTATGACCTGACGCGCAGCTTTCACGACGTGTGTAAGTGGGTCGGCCACATCAACGAGCCCGAGCGCGTGCCCGAGCTGATGCGGCGTGCCTTTACCTACCTGCGCACCGGGCGCCCTGGGCCGGTACTGATCACAGTGCCGCGCGCCCTGGGCGAGTACGATCCAGAGGCCTATCCCTACTGGCCGGTGAAGGGGTGGCACTCGGTGCCAGATCCAACGGACGTGAGCGCAGCCGCCAAGGAGGTGCTAGCGGCCAAGTGTCCCTTGATCTATGCCGGAGAGGGCGTCTTTTACGCGGACGCGCTCGACGAACTGCGCCAGTTCGCCGAGCTGGTCCAGGCCCCCGTGCTGACGACGCTGAAAGCCAAGAGCGCCTTTCCGGAGGACCACCCACTCTCGATCGGCGTGCGCGGCGAGCCGGCGGTCCACTTTTTGGAGGCGTGCGACCTGGTCTTTGCCATCGGCACCAGCCTTTCGGTCCGGCATTTCCGGCACGCGATCCCGGATGCGGCGCACAAGGTGATCGTCCAGTGCACGGTCGACGAGCTCGACGTCAACCGGAGCTATGCGGTGCGCCACGCATTGGTCGGTGATGCCAAGCTCGCCCTGCGGGCGCTGGTGGGCAAGATCGCGGCGCAGATTGGGTCGGTTGTCTCTAGCCGCGGCGAGACTCACCGGAACGGCGCGCTCGTCGCCGAGATCGCGGACCAGAAAGCACAGTTCCGGGCCAAGTACGCGCCGCTGCTCGCCTCTGACGAGGTCCCACTCAACCCGTACCGCGTGTATGGCGACCTGATGAAGGTGATCGATCCCCATAGCTCGTTCGTGACCCACGACTCGGGCAACACCCGCGACCAGTTGAGCACCGTCTACCAAGCCCTGATCCCGCGCGGATTCCTGGGCTGGGGCAACGTCTCGACGCTGGGCTTTAGCTTGGCCGCTGCCGCCGCCGCCAAGCTGGCCTATCCACAGCGACAATGCTTGAACGTGACCGGCGACGCGGGCGTGGGCTATATGCTGGGCAACCTGGAGGCGCTGGTGCGGCACGAGATCGGGGTGACGACGATCCACATCAACAACGGCGGCTTTGCCGGGTACGGGCCCGGGTTCTGGGGATCGGGGCACGATCCCTACACCTGCGAGGTATGCGAGCATGCCGTCGCCGACATGTCCGAGGCGGCGCGGGCGATGGGCTGCTATGCGGAGGATATCGTCCAGCCAACGGAGATCGTTCCGGCGCTGCGACGCGCCTTGGCCGAGAACGAGGCTGGACGGCCTGCCTACCTGGAGTTCATCTGCCGCCAGTATCCCGTGTTCGGCGCATGGGCATCCCCGGCCACACGGGCCAAGGCATAGGGAAGAGGAGCCTACTATGGCACATAGACGCACGGAACGGCCGAACGTGATCGTCTTTTTCACCGACCAACAGCGCTGGGACACGACCGGCGTGCACGGCAATCCGCTCGGCTTGACGCCCAATTTCGACCGTATGGCACAGTGCGGGACGCACGTTTATAACGCCTTTACCTGCCAGCCAGTATGCGCACCCGCGCGTGCCTCGTTGCAGACAGGGCTCTATGCGACTGAGACGAGCGTGTTCCGCAACGGCATTGCCCTCCCTCCAGAGATGAGGACACTGGCCCATCACTTTGGGGCGGCCGGCTATCGCACCGCCTACATTGGCAAGTGGCACCTGGCAGACCAGGACCCGGTCCCGGAGGAGCAACAGGGCGGCTACGAGTACTGGCTGGGGTCGAACCTGCTCGAGTTTACCTCCCAACCGTACAACACGGTGATGTACGACCGGGAGGGCAATGCGGTCAAGCTGCCCGGCTACCGGGTGGACGCGCTGACCGATGGCGCGATCCGCTATGTCGACGCGCACCAGGAGGAGCCCTTTTACCTCTTTCTCTCTTTCCTCGAACCGCACCACCAGAACCATGTCGACGACTACGTGGCTCCTGACGGCTATCGCGAGCGCTATACCGGGCGCTGGGTCCCACCGGACCTCGCCGCCTTGGGTGGCTCCGTTCACCAGCATCTGGGCGGCTACTATGGCATCGTCAAACGCCTCGACGAGGCGCTGGGCCGCATGCTCGACGCGCTCAAGAGCCTGGGCTTGAGCGAGAACACGATCCTGCTCTATACCACCGATCATGGGTCGCATTTCAAGACGCGCAATTCAGAGTACAAGCGCTCCTGCCACGAAAGTGCCGTCCGCCTGCCGACCGCGCTGTGCGGCCCCGGCCTCGACGGAGGCGGGCGGATCCAGGAGCTGGTGAGCCTGGTCGACCTGCCGCCCACGCTGCTCAACGCGGCGGGGCTGCCGGTGCCAGAAGAGATGCAGGGACGCTCGATCGTGCCGTTGCTGCACGGGAATGCAGCCGAGTGGCCGGAGGAGGTGTTCATCCAGATCAGCGAGTCACAGGTCGGGCGTGCTGTCCGCACCCATCGCTGGAAGTACAGCGTCGTCGCCCCAGACAAGGAGGGCTGGCGTGATCCCGCCGCGGATCACTACAGAGAGGAGTATCTCTACGATCTAGAAGCAGACCCATACGAGCTGACCAACCTGCTTGGCTACGAGTCCCACCAAAAAGTCGCCGCCGTGATGCGCGAGCGGCTGATCCGGCGCATGGTCGAGGTGGGCGAAGCAGCGCCGACGATCGAGGTCGCCCCCTCGCGTCCCAGCGGGCAGCGCCGCGTCTCTGACGCGGAGGCCTATGCGTGAAGCATGACCCTCGTCCGGAGGAACCGATCGTCGCCGGGATCGACATCGGCGGCACCAAGATCGCTGCCGTTGCTGTCAGCGCAGCAGGTCGGATGCTCAGCCGCGCGGCCATCCCTACCGAGGCAGAGCGCGGCTTTGAAGATGGCTTGCAGCGGATCACGGCCCTCGTGCGGCGGGTGCTGACGGAGGCACAGGCCGATCCAGACAACTTGCGCGCGATCGGCATCGGCTGCGCCGGCCCCGTCGACCCGGTCACCGGGACGATCGACAACCCATACACGCTACCCACCTGGGACGGCGTGAACATTGTCGACCCATTGCGTGCCACCTTTGGTGTGGCCGTTGCGCTGGAGAACGACGCCGATGCAGCGGCCATGGGCGAGTACTGGCTCGGCGCCGGACAGGGCGGGCGCATCGTCGTCATGGTCACCGTGGGCACCGGCATCGGCGGCGGGGTCATCGTCGACGGGCACATCTACCGCGGGGTCGATGGCGCTCACCCCGAGATCGGGCACCTGGCGCTCGATCCCGCTGGCCCACCGTGCTACTGTGGTGCCCGCGGCTGTTGGGAATCGATCGCCTCGGGGCCGGCTATGGCAGAAGGGATGCGCGCCGCACGGCTAGAGATAACCGGGCGGTTGGAGACGACCATGATGCTGGGACAAGTAGGGACAGGCTTGTCCGGTGAGGACCTCGGACCGGGGCAACCTACCTCTGCCCCGATGACGGGAGAGCGCGTCGTCGCGCTGGCACGAGAGGGCGATCCGGTCGCCCAATCGGTCGTCGATCGGGCGGCGCGAGTGACAGCGCGCGGCGTGTTCAGCCTGATCAACCTCTATGTGCCCGACGTCGTCGTTCTGGGCGGCGGCGTGATGGAGGCCTACGACCTCTTTGAGCCTGCCATCCGCAATCTCGTCGAGCGAGACACTATGGCCCCGGTCAATCGGATCGCGATCCGCAAGGCAGCGTTGGGCGGCGATGCCGGCCTGCTCGGTGCAGCGCGCATCGCGTTCGATCTGTGAGGCGTCCTCCACGCCACGGGATTGTGGTTTTGTCCCCGCTGTGGTAGAATCTACCGCCTGTATCCAGTCTGCTGTGGATTGGATGCCTTGATGGAGAGCATCTCTGCAATACAAACCCGCTTTTTCGTTCGAAAACGGGCTTGCGTAGGTCGGATACCTTGATGGAGAGCGTCTTTACAACCGGGCTCGGTCCCATCCTGGTGCTATGGATCGGCGCCCTGGTTTTCTATGTACTGGACCAGCTTTTTGAGCCTCAAGACCGCGGCATAGCCGAGATCGTTGTGCTCATCCTGGCGCTCGGCTTTGCGTTCAACGCCCGCACGCAGATCGGCGTCCCCGTGCCTTTTGGGCAACCGCTGGCGAGCCTGAACTGGCCCGGCCTCGCCCCCTACCTCGTGATCGAGCGTGATTCGTGGCTACTCTCACTCCTCGTCCTGGTGCTGGCTGCGGCGATGTCCCTTACTTCCCTCGGCAAGCCCACTCACGGGCGCTCAGGGAGGCTCGCGCTGCTCGGCGCGGTGCTGCTCTACCTGGCAGCCGGGGATTGGGTCACCCTCGCCGCCGCCTGGGGCCTGGTAGACCTTGCGCTGTTGATCATCGTGAACGAAAACCTCGCAGGGGCAGATCCGGCACGCTCACGCCGGCTGGGATGGACGGCCGTCCTCGGCTTGCTCGGCCCGGTGCTGGTCGTCACTGCGCTTGCCTTGTGGCAGGCCAGCGGCGCGACGGCGTGGGTCAACCGTGCGAGTGCGCTGCCGATCGCGGGGCTCTCTCCCCGGCGTCCGGTCGCGCGTGCGGCAACCCTGTTGGCGATCGCCGGCCTGCTACGCTTGATGCCCCCTCCTCTACCATCGTGGCTAGCCACGCCGGTGGATACCGCCGAGCAGGATGGGGTAGGCGAGACACATCCCGGCTCAACCCTCTTAGTGACCCTCATCCCGGCCTTGCTCGGCGCCTATTACTGGGCACGGGTAGCCGGCTGGGGTACGCTGACGGCGGCACGATGGACAAACTGGCTGTCCCTGTGGGGCGGGCTGCTCCTGCTCGTCACCGCGGTTCGGGCATGGTCGGCCGACGATCCGGAGCGCCTGGTCGCGCGCCTGCAGGGATACGCCAGCGCTGCCGTGCTGCTGATCGCAGGCAACGGTGCATCCGGTTCGGTGAGCACCGCGTGGCCCATACTGGTTGGCGCCGGCGCTGTCTTGGGCACATCTACGCTATACGTGGCGTGGAGGCAAGGCCAGTACCTCGACCCTTTCGACACGACGACCTATTGGCGGGCGGCCCCAATGGTCGTGGCGCTATCGTCTCTGGCGGGGCTGCCCCTCGTTGCGGGTTTTCCAACGAGGGTGGCCCTCTACTGGGCAACGTTCACGGCCAAGCACTGGCTCGCCCTGTTGGCAATGATTGCTGGGGAAGCTCTCTACCTGAGCGCTGCCCTGCGCTTGTTGCTCGAACTGGAAGCGGTGCCCGACCCAGAGAACTATGACGATCCGGCAACGCGGAAGGGCGAGGAGAGTCCTCCTCGAACCAGCAGCGTCGTAGGGACGGACTTGGGCACTGAACCGGCGCTGCTGCCGGACGGGGCGTGGTGGCAACGCGTCGCTACGTGGGCACGCGGGGTGGCGTGGGGAAATGCGGCGCGCTACGGAGCCGCTGTCACACTGGCCCTGGTGATCGTCGCACTTGGCCTGATGCCCCGGCCCCTTTCTGGAGACGGGCTCGGCACGTGGTGGCGGCTGCCCACGCTCCCCATGTGGGCAGCGCTCCTCCTGCCCGTCATAGGGGCCGTCGTGCTCTACCGCGCCCAGGACCAGGTCCTGCGCATAGCGGGCACATGGTGGCCTTGGGTCGAGCGCCACCTGTCGGTCGACGCATTCTACCGTGGCGTGGGTCGCCTGCTGCAGTCTCTGGGAACACTGATCTGGAATGGGACGTTGCTGATCGAGGGCGCCGGCTACATGGCATGGGTTGTCCTCGTCTGCTTGTTGATCCTGTTGTTTGTGATCTCGCGCTAGAGCGAGGTAACTATGTATCCGTGGCAACAGATCCTAGCTGACCTGACCCACCTATCGGCATGGCCGGTATTCGTCGGATTGCTCATCACCTCTTCTGTGATCGTCGTCGCGAGTGATTGGCGGTTCTGGCTGTGGTCTCTGCTGGCCCAGTACGTCTTGTTGGGCGTACTCCACATGCGCGTGCTGGGGCTAGAGCTGGCGCTGACCAAGGTGGTCGCTGGCGCGCTGGTGTGCCCGATGCTCTACTGGGCAGCACGTTCCGTAGAGAGCGAGCGAGCCCACAAGGCAGAGGTTGAGCGCGAGCGCATCACGAAAGAAAAGGGCGAGGTGCCGTTGCCCCCTCTGCCGTGGCCCGTGCGCTCGACGAACTGGATGTTCCGGCTGCTGACCACCCTGCTGCTCTTTCTGGTGCTGTACAGCGTCTCTCGTTCGCTGCCCGAGGGGCTGCTGCTTGTCGACGCCGACATCGCGCCGGTGTGCATCTGGCTGTGGCTGGTTGGCTTGTTGGTCCTGGTGCTCACCTCAGAGCCGCTGCCGGCAGGCGTTGGCCTGCTAACGTTGGTTTCTGGGTTCGACCTGTTTTTTGACGCGTTTTCGCCTGGGTTGGTTGGGCTGGGCATCTTGTCCGCCATCACCCTGCTCCTGGGACTGGCCATCTCTTACCTGACCACGGTACGCGAGCTGACCGGAGAGCTGCTGTGAACGCCTTGGGTGTGTACGGGCAGGTTTCCCTGGTCCAGGGTCCTTACTGGACAAACCTACCCCTACGGTTGCCTGGACCGCTGTTTTTCCTTCTCGCTGCCGCCCTGATAGCCATCATCTGCTACCTGCTACAGCGCTGGAGCCTGTTCGCCGGCCTCCTTGCCGGGGCCGGCTGCCTGCTGCTCGGATGGTTGAGCCTACAGCTCGCCCAACAGCAAGCGCTGCCGAGAGAGTTGCTCTCCCTGTTTGGGCACGTGTGGGCGTACGACGAGCCATTCGTCCTCTTTGGCAGGGAATGGGCGCTCGATGCCACGAACGGTGCCGTGCTGTCCTTTATGTTCCTGGCCTCCGGGCTCTCATTCCTGGCCGCGCTGCCGGCCTCACAAGGTTCGGCCTACTATCCCTTTAGCATGAGCGTCATCGCAGCGCTGGTTTTCTCTGTCACTGCCGAGCAGTACATCTACTCGATCTTGTTCCTGTGGCTCGCGGTCGTCCTGGCCGTGTTTGTCCTCGCCGGAGGGCGCCCACGGGCCACGACAGGTGCCCTCCGCTTCCTGGCACTGGCTTCGCTCGGCGTTATGCTGTTGCTCACGGTCGCAGGCTATCTGCCGGACATCGAGCTGGGCGTACTGCCCACGGATTCTTATCCGCCGGTCCGGATCCTCGTCATCCTCGGCTTTGGCGTGCTGCTGATGCTGGCGCCTTTTCACGGCCAACTGGTCGGCATTCCGGCACACACCGCACCCATGGTGCCGGTCTTTATGCTGTCCACCTTTCCACCCGTCGTGTTGTATGTCCTGTTTACCCTGGGCAACGCAAGCCCTGCCTTGTTCGAGGACCAGCTTCTGTTCACGGTCTATCGCACGCTGGGCACGGCCACGGTAGCGATCGGAGGTATCGCTGCCATCGGCCAGCGCAGGTGGAGCTACCTGGTCGGCTATGCGACGCTGGTCGACTGGGGCGTGAGCCTGATCGCACTGGGGCAAGGCACAGCGCAGGGAATGGCGTGGGCCGTACAGATGCTGATCTGGCGCGCGTTCAGCCTGCTCCTCGTCGGCACGGGGTTGACGGTCCTGCTGCGCGCCACCAGGAATGACGACCTTGGCGCCTTCAGGGGAATGCTGCGGCGGCGTTTGCCGGCCGTGCTGGCCTTGACCGCCGGGCTGCTGTCCCTGGCCGGCTTTCCGCTGACGCCCGGCTTTATGGGGCGATGGCCGGTGATCGACGAGTTGCTCCGTGGACAGGCGGTCACCGCGTGGGTGGTGATCCTGTCTGGTGCAAGCGTTACCGTGGGCACGCTGATCGGGATCAAATCCTGCCTCGGACCTCCCTTGTCCGCCGGACGTTCTTTGCCCGCCGATCCTAGGATCGCCAGGCTCCCCCCTGGCGGGGATCTACGACAGCCTGGCATAGGACATGCGACGCTGCCCCCTGAAGGCCGCAGGCTGCGAGAGCGTGGCGTTCCAACGTCACCTAGGATCGCCGGGCTCCAGCCCGGCATGGGTGCACACTCTGGCTCTGCGGAGCCGAGGCTACCAGGCGATCGCTTTGCGACGCTGGTCGGCATGGTCACTGGCACGCTCGTGCTGTCGCTGGTCGGCGCCATGGTCCTGCACCCGGGGCCGTGGATAGAGATGGCCCAGCGCATGCTCGGCACGCTCTCTTTTCTGCCAACGTGAGGCAGAGACGATGTATTACGATGCGCTGACCGCTGCTGCCGTCGCCGACGAGCTGCGCGCTAACGTGGTCGGCGGGCGCATCCAAGAGGTGATCCACTTCGACGAGCTGACGCTGGGCCTGGAGATCTATGCGCAGCATCAACGCCACTACCTCGTCGCCTCCGCAGACGCGCGGCAGGCCAGGGCGCATCTCACCGGGACCAAGCTGCGCCGCGGCGTCGATACCCAGGTCCCGCTCTTGCTCCTGCTGCGCAAGCGCGCCCGCGGCGGGCGGATCGCAGGCGTTCGCCAGCCGCCTTTCGAGCGGATCCTGCACCTCGATATCTCGGGACCGGAAGAGATGGTCACGCTGACTGTGGAGGCCATGGGGCGTCACTCTAACATCATCCTGGTCGACGCGGACGGGCAAGTCCTCGACTCGATCAAGCGGATCAGCGCGCGCCTGAGCCGCGTGCGTCCTGTGCTGCCCGGCACGCGGTACGAACTGCCGCCGCCCCAGCAAAAACTCGATCCGGCTGATGTCACCGAGCGTGCGTTGGGCGAGATGGTCGATTCCGCACGCGCAGGCCAGCCGGTGTGGCGTGCACTGGTCAATGGCATCCGTGGCATGAGCCCGCTGCTCGCCCGTGAGATCGTATACCGGGCCGCGGGGACGATCGATGAACCGTGTGGCGACGTCATGCAGGTGACCCCTTACCTCGATGCCTACAACATGCTATTGGAGCACGCCTGGGATCGCCGCTGGGAGCCTTGCGTGGCCCGAGAAGGGGATGAGGTGACGGTCTATGCCCCCTACCCGCTGACGCACTATGCAGAGTGGGAGCCGGTCGCGACGATCAGCAAGGCGATCGATCGCTACGAGCAGGCGGTGCAGAGCGCCGACGCGTATGGCCCCGCCAGGGCGGGCGTGCAGGCGCTGCTCGACGATGCGCGTGAACGCGTGCGAACCCGGCTCGAGGCTCTGAAGCGACAACTGATCCCCCAGGAAGAGCTGGACCGGCTGCGGCTCAGCGGGGAGATGATCCTGAGCTACGCGCACGCTATTCACCGCGGCCAGAGAGAGGTCGAGGCGCAGGCTGACTTGGAGGGACCGCCGATGCGGATCGCGCTGGACCCAGTCAAGACAGCCGTCGAAAACGCGCAAGCCTATTTCGAGCGTTATGAGAAGGCCAAGGCGGCGAGCGTCGAGATCCCGGCCCTGCTCCGGAAGGCACGCTACGAGTTGGCTTACCTCGACCAGCTCGAGACCGACCTGGAGCTGGCTTCGAACCGCCCAGAGATCGACGAGGTTCGCAGCGCATTGATCGAGGCGGGCTATGCCCCCCAGAAGCGCCGCACGCAGATCCAGCGTGGGCAGCCGCTGCGCGTCACGTCTCCCGACGGGCTGCTCATCCTGGTCGGGCGCAGCGCGCGCCAGAACCATGAGGTCACCTTTCGCCAGGGCACCCCTGACGACTTGTGGCTGCACGCGGTAGACGTGCCCGGGGCGCATGTGATCGTCAAATCGGGCGGAGGGGAGGTCCCACGTGCGACGCTAGAGCGCTCAGCCGAGTTGGCGGCCTATTATTCGGCTGTGCAGGGTGAGGGTCGCGTCCTGGTAGCTTACACCCAGCGACGCTACGTCAGGCAGATCCGCGGGGCCGGGCCCGGCATGGTGACCTACCGGAACGAAGATACGATTACCGTATCGCCTCGACGGTCAGGCACGTAGGGACGGGACTCCTTCTCCGCTCCAAAGGCCCGCAACGATCCGGCTGTGCGTAGGGGCGGGGCTCTGTCCTCGCCCCGAGGGCCCGTCCTACCTTAGAACGAGGAGACTATGAACAAAAGGCCAAACATCCTGCTCATCATCGCCGACCAGCTCTCTGCGCGGGCCCTGCCCGCGCACGGGAGCACGTGCGCCCAGACCCCCAACGTAGACCGTATCGTCGAGCGCGGCGTGCGTTTCGAGCAGTGCTACACCAACTGCCCGCTCTGCCAGCCGGCACGGGCAGCCTTTTGGACGGGACTGTTTCCCCACCAGACCGGCGTGCTCTCTAATGGGCGCAAGCACCCCGTCCCGCCGGTGCCAGAGCAGATGCCGGCCATGGGTGCGCTGTTTGCCGAGGCCGGATACGAGGCCATCCATTTCGGCAAGACGCACGATGCCGCTGCATTGCGCGGGTTCGACGTCATCCCCACAGGCGAGCTGCCGGTGGAGGCAGACCCGGCCTGGCCGGTCAACTATGACACGCTGCAGGACCGGTACACCACGACGCGCGTCGTCGAGTACCTGCGCCAGCGCGGGACAAAGGACCCATTCCTTCTCGTCGCCGACCTCAACAATCCGCACAATATCTGCGGTTGGGTGGGCGCGAATGCTGGCGTACACGAGGACGTGCCCGTGTCCGTCCCGCTCCCATCGCTGCCGGACAACTTTTACATGGCCGACGTCGAGCGGCGTCCTCTGCCGGTGCAGTACATCTGCTGCAGCCACAACCGCCTCTCGCAGGCCGCGCCGTGGAACGAGACCAACTACCGGCACTACCTGGCGGCCTACTATCACTATCTCTCGCGAGTGGATGCCGAGATCGGCCTGATCCTCGACGCGCTGGAAGCCCGTCCCGACGCACAGGAGACGCTGATCGTGCTTACTTCTGACCACGGCGACGGCATGGCCGAGCACCGCATGGTCACTAAGCAGGTCAGCATGTACGACAATACGGCGCGCATCCCGCTTGTCTTTGCCGGGCCGAGGATCGGCGGTATCGATCGAGCGGTGACGGGGGCGATGGTCTCTAACCTCGATTTGCTGCCCACGTTGTGTGCTTATGCGGGCGTGGCCGCCCCTGCCGGGCTGTGGGGACGCGACCTCACGTCGTGGCTGGAAGGCGAGCGAGAGGATTCGCCGCACCCATACGTGGTCAGCGAGTGGCATACCGAGTGGGGGTTCACGATCTCACCGGGGCGCATGGTGCGGACGTCCCGTTACAAGTACGTCCGTTACCTCGAAGGGGAGGAGCAAGGACGGTCCGAAGAGCTGTACGACATGCAGGCCGACCCGGGCGAGACACAGACGCTGGTTGGCGATCCGGATCGTGCTGCCGACCTGGAGGAACACCGTGCCCTGCTCCAAGAGCACCTCGAAGCTACCGGCGACCCGTTCGAGACGTTGTCGTGGGAGGCTGATCCCCGTTGGCGCAGCCACGCGCCGGGATACCCCAATCACCGCGGGCCGGCAGCGCCCATGGTAGGCTAGAGGATGGCTGTCTCGGCCATGCAGGAGCGGCGAGGGGAACGTGTGAGGATGGGGGCTGGATGGAAGGTCTGGATCGCCCTGGCGTTGGTCCTCCTTTCTGGGCTCTTTGTCCGGTTGTGGCGGCTCGACTTTGGGCAAGAGTTGCCCTACCTGGCCCACACGGACGAGCCGACGCAGTACAACCCGGCGATCCAGATCATCCGCACCGGCGACCTGAACCCGCACTTTTTCAACTACCCGAGCCTGACGATCTACCTGGACGCGCTCGTGATGTATGCCGGGTATGGGCTGGGCAAGCTCGCCGGCGCTTTCGAGTCGATACGGGATCTGCAGCCGATCCGCACGCTCGAGATGTCGGTCGGCGTGGTCGGCACGCCGTCGCTGCTCCTCCTGGGACGGGCGACCACGGCGGTGATGGGCGCGTTGAGCGTGGGCGTGGTCTATGGGCTGGCAGGACAGGTAACCCGCAGTTTGTGGGCGCCGTTCGTGGCTGCGCTGCTGCTGGCCCTCTCGCAGACCCACGTCCGCCTCTCGCACTATATGACAGTCGACGTGATCGCCACTGCTTTTGCCTTGGCCTGCGTGGCCGCGTGCACCGCAGCGCTCTCTACCGGCAAGAGATGGCTGCTCTGGGCAGGCGCCATCTGCGGGGGGCTGGCTGCCTCAAGCAAGTACAACTATGCCGTGCTCGCGATCCCCGTTGTCCTAAGCGCCCTGCTGGACACACGGGCGCGGTGGGAGTGCCGGATCGCCCATCTCTTTCTCTGCGGCGCGCTCTTTGGCCTGGCTTTTGCGCTGACTTCGCCGTACGTGCTGCTCGACTTCGAGCACGCAAGCGCCGGGATCCAGCGCGAGATGGAGCATTATGCCACCGGGCACCTGGGGGTGACGGGAAACAGCATGGTCTGGTACCTGTCCTACATGTGGGAGGACAATCCAGCGCTCCTCCTGCTGGGCATTCCCGGGCTGGTTGCTGCCCTATGGCGGTACAAGCGGACGGCAGTGCCGATGGTCGTGACGGCGGTCACCTATTATGGCCTGATCGGCAACCAGGCGGTGCACTTTGACCGCAACGTGCTGCCGGTGATGCTGCTGCTCATGGTCGGCGCGGCGACGATGGTGGAGACGCTCGGCGGGTGGCTGCTGCACCGCATCCAGCAGTGGGGTAGGCGCGCGCCTGTCCATGCGCCTGCCATCGTGCTACTCGTCGCGCTGCCGCTGCTCCCCTCCTTGCAGGCGCTGCCCACGTTCCTACAGCTACCGCAGCCAAGCGGCAAAGCCGAGGCCCAGGCGTGGTTCGACCGGGCGATCGCGTCCCCGTCGACCGATCGACTGCTGCGCCCACTAAAGATCGCCGCCGAATCCTATACCGTCTACCTGGATCCAGAGCGCTACGACGTCCAATACTACTCGACGATCACCAATCAGGAGCATGGCCTGACGGCGTTCAAGGTACTCAAATACGACGCCGTGATCGTAGGCTCGGGCATGTTCGCCCGTTTCTACGAAAACCCGGATATCTATGCCGAGCAGGTGCGCGTCTATGACGCGTTTTTCGACACGGTCCCCGATTCGGTCGCCTTTGAGGGACACTATGATCCGCTCGACTTTCGGGGGTCGGGCGGGCGTGTCTATGTGTTCTTTCTAACGCCCAAGGGACGCGCCTTTCAGCAAGCCATGGAGGCGGGGCCATGAGCTGGGAAACAGAGCGTACGCCTGCAAGCAGTGGGCAAAGCAGCTCAAGGCCGCACCTGGT
>Ga0307425_1001068_pt1 | contig 16819 bp, 13 predicted proteins | sample SalMarWE160330MG_FD_202152 | JGI IMG/M metagenome (GOLD analysis project Ga0307425, IMG submission 202152) | Salt marsh sediment microbial communities from the Plum Island Ecosystem LTER, Massachusetts, United States - WE1603-30 | ecosystem: Environmental > Aquatic > Marine > Intertidal zone >... | reverse complement strand
TTGCACGACACGGGAAATTGAGCCTGAATGTGCTGCGTGCAGGTCAGGAAGATTAGGAAACTGCGAAAATTTTGCCAAAGGAATTCTCTCTCCTGGGATGTTTGTAGGAATCTGTCGAGACACCGGGGGAGGGTTTGGGCAATATTTTGTGGCACATGAAAGTCAGGTATTTAGACTTCCAGATGGGATACCGTATGAAGCAGGCGCGGTAATAGAGCCCCTGTCCATTGCACTTCAGGCGGTATTAGACAACAGGCCCCGGACGGCGGATGACGTGCTCGTTATAGGCGGCGGTGTAATCGGCAGCCTTATCATCAAATCAATACGTGCCCTCGATATAGACTGCAAGATAACCGTCGCTGAACCTTCGCCATTTGCCGCTGATCATGCAAGGAGGGTCGGGGCCGACCATATTATCGTGGATGGCGATCTCTTGAAGCACGCTACCCGGATAACAGGGGCTACACGATATAAGCCGATGTTGGGCATGGACATCCTCATGGGGGGGTTCACAAGGGTTTTTGATGTTGTTGGCAATTCCAAGACAATCAATCTGGCAATGAGATCTATGGCCGCAGAGGGAGTGCTGAGCATAGTGGGCATTGGGCATGATGTGAAACTTGATCTCACACCCGCCTGGCTCAAGCTGCAGACCATTAGAGGGGTATTCGCTTATGGTCATACGATGGTGAATGGTGAAAGAAAGCACGTATTTGATATGGCCATAGATATGGTCTTAGAGGGCAAGGTCCAGGTAGATGACATGGTAACACATAAATTCGCTCTTGATGACCATGCAAAGATGATTGAGACGAACCTCGCCAAGGGTCGCAACAGGGCGATTAAGACGGTGGTTACATATGCCTGAATACACATGCTCTCTGGCGAGGAAAATAGTAGAAGGGAGATAGATATGTTTAAACGCGATTTATGTGATCTCTGTGGTGATTGTCTTGTCAAGTGTCAGTGGATGGATATTGAGCTAGATGAGGCAATTGAGTGGTTGAAGGCGATGATGGAAGGTAAAAGGACACCTGTGCTTGACAGGTGTATTACATGCTATGCCTGTAATGAGATATGCCCTAATGGCGCAAATCCGTTTGACCTGATAGCGGAACTGCAAGAGAAGTATCATACTCCGGTCTCTAAAGAAATAGTCGATGCCACGGAAAAACAATTTTCATTCAAGGGTGATCTGAAGGGTTTTCCCCAGGATGAACGTGTGATGTCTATCTGTGTCTTTGGAAAGACCGATGCGAACCTCATTCAGGGGGAGCTATATGATATGCCGCGCGTTGGGGGGAAGCCCTATTTTTGTTGGTTACTATTAGGCCATATGTGCGGCGAAAGCGTCCAAAGAGATCACGCCCAGGAGTTTGTTGATCGTTTGGCCATGACGGGCGCTAAGGAAATCGTTTGCTTTCACGATGACTGTTACGCAATGCTGGCTCGGATTGCCCCGGACTACGGCATTGATATACCTTTTCGTCCCGTTCATCTTTCTGAATATCTGGTCAAGTATCTTCTGGCAAATAAGGATCGTATCAGGAGGCTGAACATCGATATGGCCTACCAGCGCCCTTGTGCATCCAGGCATACCCCGGAAAAAGAGCACTTTATTGATGAGCTCTTCGAGTTAGTGGGTGTGAGGAGATGCGAACGGAAATATGATCGAGAAAGCGCACTTTGCTGTGCAGGGGCAAAGCTGATGCTTGGAATTGGGGATCCCAAAGCTGACCAGGAAGAAAACCTGCTTGATGCCATAGATGCCGGAGCAAAGGCATTGGTGTGCCTTTGTCCCATGTGTATGCGCTCGCTTTCGGGAGTAGCCAACGAACATAATATACCTCTCATCTTTATCGGGGATCTGGCACGCATGGCCCTCGGAGAGATAGAATCGCCGGTTTAAGGGCCAACATCTTATTATATCTTTGCAAAAGGGCTCAACCATGACCTTTTATGGGAGGTATAATGTCTGGTAATAAACAAAGGGCCGGGATAAGCAGGGAGTTGAAGACCCTTAGTATACTTGGCCATAAAATGACAAAGCAGGGCAGATACAGAGAGGCCGAAGAGAAATATCACCAGGCCCTGACGATAGACAGCAAGAATGTATATGCCCTGGTAGGCCTTGGTGATTTGAAACGCAAGACAAGGCGATTTGAAGATGCCGTCTCCTATTACCAGAAGGCCTTAGAGGCCGAAAAGGATAATAAATATGCCCTTGCAGGGCTGGGGGATGCCTTTAGGGGATTGAGGAAAATAGATAAGGCATTGGAGCAATGGATGCATTATCTTTCATTGAGCCCTAATGATTACAAGGTAATTACAAGAGTGGCGGACGGCTTTAGGAGAAAGGGAGATCTCAAGGAGTCCAAAAAATACTATCTTAAGGCGGTCAAGAAAAAGGCAGATGATTCGTATGCCTTGATGGGCCTTGGAGATATTTGTTTAAAAGAGGGTAATGATGAAGAGGCCCTGAAATTTTTTGAAAAACTAATAAATATCTCAGCTAGTATACCGGCTGATTCCATTATGGCCCTCACTTCCGCTGCCAAGATCTACCGGAGGCATAGAGAGTACGAAAGGGCCATGGATTGTTACAACCAGGTCCTTGAGATAGACCCACAAAATTCCTATGCATGGCATGGAAAGGCGGATTGCTTCAGGGGATTAAGGCAACACTCATATGCCATTAAAGGTTGGCAGATGGCCATAAAATATGGGATGGATCCGAGGATTGCCCTGACCAGGATCGGCAATGCCTATATGAGCCTTAAGGAGTTTGATGAGGCGGAGACTCATTATAAGAAGGCCCTGGCTATTGGGTATGACAAGTATGCCCATCTTGGAATGACCAGGATCCACGCCATAAAGGATCAAATGGATAAGGCCTTGGAGATATTTTCCATGCTCTTGGAAAAAGAGCCCAATGATTCGAGGGTCAATACCGAGCTTAATAGATTTGTCGAAAGGTATCCCGAGGTCAAGGATAGCGTTATACCACCGGAAATTGATACGGTGCCACGCGCATAAGCCTTTGGGTAGACATCTCAAAAGTTGACAACAGCGCTTAATTCTTGTGCAGGATAGATCTGCCCCTGTTTTGGCGGCATAGAGTTATACACCCATTCGATATCAATCTTACCCAGTAGTACGGACCTGAACCTGGCGAATCCCAGGAAGGCGCCTCTTATGAGGATGTCTTCCATATCCATGCTGAGTCCAAAAACGGCCACTTTTTTCCCTTTCTCTATATGATTGAGTTCATCCTTATATGGGATAGGCGAAAAGGCGAGCCTCCTGCTGTCAGATGCCTGGCACTGGATAAGCGGGATTATCACAGGAAAGCCATCTTCATCGATATAGGAGATAAATTTCAGGGCGTTTAGTCTGTTGAACAATCCTTCCCCCCAGGGATTGAGAATTCGTTCCCTTATCTTTGTCTTAGTGCTGGATTTTGCGAATTTTGTTATCAGGGAAGCGAGGATGATTTGTCTGGAGGGGATATCCTCCCTCCCGTAAGTTTCTATTAAGTTCATGTAATGGACAGTATGTATGCCAAAGTAGGCATTATATCTGAACATGGGCTTGCTGTTGAACATCTCATAGTCTTCCCCTTCCTTTTTTTCATGTGTCCATACGGCCTTTCCCCGCCAGATATGCTTGTCCATCGTCAAGATTAAAAAGGCAGTATTGGGGTTTTTTTTGACATGTTGTTTGCTTAGTCCTTCAGAGAACTGCGCCCATATGACCTGAGTTGGGGTCTTTGCCTGGGTAGAGGTGATCAGAGTGATATGTGGTATTCCCTCAGGGCTAACGGTGGAGATGAGACCCACTTTTGCTTCTGCCTCAAAGGCCTTCATATCCCTTATATCGAAGCAGGTTCTTTTTTCCATCTAGCTCTCCCATATATCTTTTGCTAGGCCGTACTGCAACACTTTACAAGTCTTAGTCTGGGGCCTTCAGGTCTTTCTGCCTTTTCATGTTCCAGCCTGGTTGCCCCACTCCATAGGACAATCCCGGGATCAATACCAGACCTCTTTGCCACACGTGTGATATGCTCCATAAAACTTTCTGGCAAGAGATCGTAATCGCTAAAATTCCAGTTCATTCCCAGCCGTATGTATTTATCCCTGCAGAGATTATTGAAGGAGCATAGTTCCCAGCGCTTTACGGTATCTCCCAGGTTCTTAGAAATGAATTTGCCTATGCCCATGATATTGCTATCCCTTGCCGTGGCATCCGGGATAATCGGTGTCCTTATCCAAAGCTCTTTGGGTGTGTGGTGTGCCTGTATGTAATCGCGTATATGAATTAGATTCTTGAGAATCCTTTCATTAGAATGTCCGGTAAATTCCCTGTGTTTTTTGGCGTCAATCTCCTTTAGGTCATAGAGAACCATGTCACAATAGGGCAGAAGTCTATCAAGGGCACTTTTTTCGGATTGACCACAGGTATCAAGGGCCGTATGGAGCCCACGTTCTTTGCAGCCTTTTAGGAAACCGGCAACAAAATCGCTCTGGAAGCTGGGCTCTCCACCAGATACTGTAATGCCTCCGTTCGAGCTCTCAAAGTATGCCCTGTCTTTTTCAACTTCCTCCAAAAGATCATTCAGTACACACTCCTTGCCCAGCAACTCCATTGCAGTTGACGGGCACTCGGTGGCGCAGGTCCCGCACGCCTTGCATAGTTTCCTGTTTATGGAAATCCCATCTGGAGTAAAGGTCAATGCACTATTGGGACACACATTCACACATGTCTGGCAGCCAATGCATCTAACACCAATCCAATGGATTTGAGGCCTTGGGGATATGCTTTCAGGATTGTGGCACCATATGCATTTTAGGCTGCATCCCTTAAAAAAGACAGTGGTCCTGATGCCGGGCCCATCCTCAGTTGACATCCTCTGGATCTGAAAAACAATACCCTTCAATTCATTCGGGGCTACCTCTTCCCTTATTGCAATCACGTAGACCTCTCAACCAAATCGCATATCAGCATTTGTTGTGATTAACCCTTGCGATGATCTCGTCCTGGAGTTCCTTGCCGATGCTGGAAAAGTATGCATTATAGCCCGTTACCCTGACAAGCAAGTGGCGGTAATCTTGTGGGTGCTCTTGCGCGTCGCGTAACATCTCAGGATCCAGCATATTGATTTGCAGGGCCGTGCCGCCGTTTTCTATGTATCCCCGCAAGAAGGCCTTAAATTTTTCTTTGTGTTCAGGGTCCCCCAGTATAGATGGGTTGAATGTGATTGTGTGGCTTGCACCATTGGGGAGGCTGTTGAGATATTCGCCCCAGTCTCCACATCCATCATCCGCCTTGCCGCCCAGGGCCTTTCCCACAGAGTTGACATTTGAGGTAGGCCCGTTGATATCGGCGCCGTTTGAAGGGCATATCGCATTGGACAGGAACTGGCCCTTAGGTCTTCCATCAGGGCTTGCAGGCAGAATAAAGCCATCTGAGACCCAGTAATTCCAACTGAGCATCCCTGGCCTGAACTGCCTTTTCGAGGACACCGTCTTATATTTCCACGTCTCGTCGGTCCAGAGATCCATGACGTTCTTTGCCATTGAATCGGCCTCATCGTCATCCCTGCCATATTTCGGGGCCTTATACTTTGCTTTGGCCTGGAGAATCTCATGTCCGTTCCAGTTTGATTTTATTGCATCTATCAGCTCCTTCATAGAGCATTCCCCTTGATCATAGATAAGGTATTTGATGGCGAGGAGCGAATCCACGGTAGTGGCAAAAGTTACTGTCTCTAAGGTAGTAAAATTGAGCTCTGCACCACCCTGTGTGATATCAAGACCATTTTCAGCACATCCTTTTACCAGACAAGACAGGTATGGAGTGGGAGAGAACCTGACCCTCACTGATTCGGATGCCTCGTATGTCTCTACACACTTACGCACAATATAGCGTGTCTGTTCCTCATAGGCCCTCCAAAACTCATCCCATGTCTTGAACAAAATGGAATCGCCTGTGTCGGGCCCTTCTTGTCTGATCTTGTCCGTCTTGCCCGTGATGGGGTCTACAAAAGTCAACAGTGGCCTACCTCCGCCAATCGCCAACTCAACTGCCTTGAGTAGATTGAGATTATTGTCTACTGTACCGGAGCGGTCATTTCCTACCATGGTGTTTTCAAGACACCCGACCGGGGCATAGTCATGGATGTTTTTGTCACTGATAAGGTCCTCACATTTGGCCTTTCTCGCCTCTCGCATCATGCCGGCCATTGAGCGCTCATCAAAGTTCAGGATAAATGGGGCCCCCTGGCTGGTCGAGATTATGTCCACGACCTTATCAAGAAATTCATCGGGGGTATTTTTATGTAGTCTCACATTGGGTTTGGGTTCAAGGATGGGCGTCATCTCATCTATTACTTCCATTATTGCGTAAGTAAGATCATTAGTCATGTCTTTGCCGTCCTTGCCCATGCCAGACAAGGTTATAAGCTGTCCATAGCCCGAGGTAATTCCCTGGTTGCCACCGACCCGTATCATGGCGTCATAGGCGGTATTGGCGTGAACCCAGAAGCATTTGAGGAGCTCTTTACCGAATTCCCTTGTCATCCCATTGGACAGTGAGTATTCCCAATAGGGAAGGAGATACTGATCAATCCTGCCAAATGACACCCCCGGACCAGGATAGTTTTCGTCGCTCATGATTAGCATATGGTTTAACCACAGTGCCTGGATGGCCTCCCAAAAGGTCTGTGGCCGTTCCCATGGGATCTTTTGGAGGTTTACGGACATTTGTAAAAGTTCCTCTTTTCTATCGGCGTCTGCTTCCTTTGCGGCCAATTCCTTGCATAACCCTGCATATCTGTGTGCAAGATCCCTGGGCATGATAGCTGCCGTCATCATAGCCCTTAATTGCGCACCTTTTGATCCCTCTTGGTCCTTCTTGTCCAAGGCATTGTATTTGGACTCTATGTCTGAAAAAATTCCCCGCCAGCCGAGTCTTAAGGCCCTTTCGTGGCCCGGGATAATATGGCCGCTGGTGGCCCCTGTGTTTCCATATCCATGGTCATGGAACCATTTCATTTTTGCACGTGCCCCGTTCTTACCACAGACTAGCCCATTTCTCTCTTTAGACTCTAATCTTGTCCAACACCTGGAGGCCTGTATATTAAAACGAGACCCCGCGATTAGGTCACCGGGTAGTATCTCTTGTGGTAGGTAGTTCACCATGACTTCCTTTATGAACCACGCCCTTCTCTCAGGCAGGCTCCAGGACCAGAAATCTTCATGTAATTTTACAGGCCTTGCCGACTGAAGAAACGAGGAGACAAAGGTCTGAAGAAAGGGGTACGTCTCGGGCACTATATAAAAGGTTATTTCGTCAAAAACCACATCCCATGGTTTTCCTGTGGACCAGGAGGTAAATTCGTTATTCCATGCCCTGTCCGTTCCCTTGAAGAAGTAATCCCTGAGCCATGAAATTCTGTCAGATAGACCTTTAGGCTCCTTGATGCCTCGATTTGCTTTTTCAGCTTTGGCGACGTTCATAACCGCCTCCTTTTGTCCCCTTGCCATTGTTTACTAAAGGTCAGAGCTTTTTCCCCTGAACTATCTAACTCTCTTCATTAAAGATAACGCAAAGATGGTGATATGTCAAGTTTAATCAAATTATAATGTATAATAGTTAATTGAGTTATATCAAATAAAGTTGGGATAAAATCTTGACCTTTGCAGGATCATATGTTAAAGAATCCAACCTATTCCTATCACAAAGCATACGGGATCCAGAGAAGGTCCATTATGAATCCACTGAGATATGGTCACAATAAAGGCATTGTTAAGTTAATAGTGTGGCTCTCTTGGCCTATCATCATTTTGGCGAAAAGGCTGAGTTCATATCCAATAATCAAATGGATTATAAATCCCTTTTTTGCTTATCCGTGGAACGAGGTTACCGCCATTCCCATCGACCAGGAGGTCCGCGGTCCCGACAGTGTTGTCCTTCCTCGCCGGGTGGTGGAGCGGCTCATATCAGAGGTAAGGGAGATCTTCATTGTAGATGAGTGCATCTGCAGGACCAAGGGTGAATGCCAAAACTACCCTCATGATATCGGCTGTATCGCCCTGGGTTCCGCTGTCTCGCGGATGCACCCCTCACAGGGGCATATGGCAACTCAAGAAGAGGCGATCGCGCATGTGCGCAGGGCTTCCGAGGCAGGGCTGATTGCAAATGTCGCACACACCTGGATTGATCCGGTGGCCTTTGGTCTCACAAGATTTAGTCGACTCATGTTTATATGTTTCTGTGACGACTGTTGCTGTATCTTCCGGACACACATGCATAAGAGGGGTCCAAATCTTGATAGGGCGTGTAAAGGTCTTCCCGGAGTATCGGTGGAGGTCGATCCTGAAAAGTGTATTGGGTGTGGTACTTGTGTGGAGAGGTGCTTTGTTGCCGCAATGGAGCTACGTGACGGAATAGCGGTGACAGGTGAAAGCTGTAGGGGATGTGCCCGGTGTGTGGATATATGCCCACAAGAGGCAATTTCTCTCAATATTGAGAAAGAGGATATGCTTTATGAAAATCTCGTGAAGCGAATAAGGGCAGTAGCAGATATCTGGGGATAGATTTTATAACTTGGCTGTTCTATTCTCCCTTGACAAACAAATATAACCTCTTTACGCTGGAATTGAATGATGAGATTCGGTCTTGATCAGATTTTGCGAGAGGTATGAGGAAGCCTTCCCGTATGGAAGGTCAAAATTATCAATGACGTAGCGCCCTATTCCTTTGGGGGGAGGGACGCTTGTCCCAACAAAAGGGGGAGGATACAATGACCCGAAAAGCCATCTTTGTGTTTATTGTCGCGATAGCGCTAATCCCTTTCTGCAATGGCTGCCGGACGATGCAGGGTATTACGGGAAACCAGTATGCCAAGCCGCAGGTTGAGCTCAAATGGATTGCGCGGCCGGAGATGGATATGCCTGAATCAGACGCGCCCACAGTGTACTTCAGGCACTTTAAGGATGCCGTGGGTTCGGGTCTGGACTTGACGCCACAGATCAGGCAGGCAATCATCTCTAATGGTTATAAATTTACAAACAGTAAGGAAAAGGCCGACTACCAGCTCGTAGCTACCTTGCGCTATTTTGGAAAGGCGGATACCTTTGACGGCGGCGCCTCAGCAATGCAGTCCGTGGCAAAGATAGCTCCCCTTGCCGGTGCAGCGGCAGGCGTATATGCAGGCCGGAAATCTACAACCGGCATCATCGTTGGGGGCACGGGTGGCGCCATCGCGGGGACCCTTATTGGCGCTGCGATCGAAAATCGGTCGCAGGTTTATGAATGGGACATGGTCCTGGACATAGAGCTTTACGAAAAGGTGGCCGGCGGCTTCATTGAAAAACGCGGCCGTGAGGAAGGGACCAAGTCTGGATCTAATGTATTTAAGGGCACTGAGAGCGGGGGCAGGAATACCAGTGATACCCGTACCGGAAGCTTCAAGAAGACGCAGTCCCATTTTAGAAATACGTTCCGCTTAGTCGCGGTTGCCTATCAGACCCAGATGACTAAGCAGGAGGCCTTAGACATGATACTGCCCAAACTGCCCGGATCCATAGGGAGCGTACTTCCCTAACTGGTGCGGCTTCGTTATTTTTCCCATATCAAGGAATTCTTTTTATCGGCCTCCGGGGGGCAAGGCTTTCCGGGGCCGATTTTATCCCACCATCTATCCTTCTCAGCATGTCTGTGGTAAGATAACAGTTCATGATTTAGGCCCTTTTTCGAGTCATCCGGGTTATGGTTGGCGGTTGAGTTTTAAACAACATCCATAGAACACAATCGAAGCCATTAACCAAATAATCTGAGGCATCAGGGAAATTTGTCCTCTACCGAATTCAAACAGAATCGGATTTCACCATATCCAACCCCGATTATTTGGCTTACGAGGAACTACTGACAATCGCCATCCAACGGGCTCTTCAGCCGCAACGATTAGCCGTGGGCTGGAGCGTCATATAGGGCTTTCTTCCACTTCCGGCTCGCTAAGACCACAGACGTTTCCACTTGTCGTTCTGGAATCGACCAGTACTTTACAAGAAGGCGATTTTTTTCATCCTCTGACAAGACGGCGTAGCCATTTTTTTCATAAAATGATATTGCCCATGAGGCGTCTGCCCAGGTACCAATAAGGATGGGCTTCTCTGTTATGCTCTCCAAATGCCGGAGTAGTCTTGTTCCGATTCCGAGCTTTTGAGCTTGCGTCCGGACGTAGGCATGGCGGATGAGCGTTACGTCGCCTTTGCCTTGGATTCCCATGACCCCAAGGAGCTGTCCATCGTGTTCCAGACCCCAGAAAACAACACCCTCGTCAATTTCGTGCCTGAGTTCTTCAGAGGGCATGTATGGCTCATTCCAACGGTCGTTTGGTATGACTCCCTTATACGCTTGAGCAGCATCATTGATGATATCAAACATCGTAGTGAAATCGGTTTCTGTACACTCCCGTATCATCTTTATCTCAAGCCCAAAAGGCTCCTTTACGATTTTTCCTTTGATTATACCCTTGACCTATTCGCCCAGCAATTAGTTTTATCGACTTTGGGATAACATAACGATCACCATCGCCCACTAGCAATAGGTGAATATGGTTCGAGGTGACAGCATAGAAGTAAGATGAGAAGCATATTATGCAAAATGCTTGTAGAACAGTCTGGAAAGATTTTTCGGTAAACCAATTGGCATTTTACCAAAAATTATCTTGATCATACTGTAAAAATTAGTGGAATTAACTTCCAGGAATTGTTCTTTTTTCAAATTATACCTGAAATATTTTATGGGATATCCTGTCGTTCCCCATCCGCTCTTGTATCGGCACAAACCTTCCTGATCAATATCCGTCCGGCCAAAATTGAAACTTTTGTAACCGTCTTTGCAGTAACGTTTTATGGCTTCCCACATCAAAAGGTTATTTGCTCTGAGATGCTGGTATTGCATGTCTGAGGCGCCAAATTTAAAGAGGGCTCTATTCCCCATATGAAAAAATACTGCTGATGCGATGGTTTTACCCTGATAAAGCGCGCACATGAGAATGCCAAGATCTTTTGCAATTATCTGATCATAGATATTACGAAAAAACGAATAGGGTTGAACGGGCAGTCCGTGCCGTCTTCTGGTGAGACAATGCAAGTAGTAAAAGTCGTCCAAAAGCTTTGAAGATTCATTTATGTGGATTTGAACATTCGATTGAAGAGCTTTTCTGATATTTCTTCTGGTATTTGAACGGAAAGTAGAAAAGGTTTTATTGATGTCATGGTTAAGCTCAAGTCTGTGTCCGCAATATTCCACAGAGGGTGTGGCTGTTCCAAAAAGCTTTTCTCCGCCATGAAAGTCAATATAATGCCACCCCAGGTGTTTTGCATATTCAATTGTCCGCTCTATAATTTTATCAGGGTTAATTTTTTCAGTTATGACCGGATGACAAACGTCAGAAAAGGGCAGTGACACACCTGATCTCTGGTTAAGGATGTTTCTAACCTCCATAAAAGGTATGAGCGCCCCCAGCTCATCCTTTTTTTTTAACACAAGATAAAATGGCTTATATTTATAAGAATTTACTAAAACTCTTGCCCATTCACTTGAAAGAAAAATCGAAAATTCGTCGTTCTTATTTAAAAGATCATTCCAGTTTTTCGTATATAAAGGATTTATACTTTCTATATGCACGAGTTTTTTTGGGCTTTATAGGGTTTTCCTTTTAATGATCAGCTTGGTTCTTGCAACAAGTCGGTTATCCAATTCTCGAAGACGGTTGATTAATGAGATAATAAATATGACGAACTTATTTTCTTGGAAATATTTTGGATTTTCTATTCTGTCATATAAATTCAGTCTTTTCTCAATCTCTCGGCACCAAAGGCACAGCGGGTTTTCGCACAGATTTAATAACGGATTATTTTTTAGAAGATCACTCATGCGCTCAAGAGATTCCTTTGCGGGCAGCAGAACGGCGTCTGCCATGCCGATCTTGCCGTCTTGAACAAGTCCTTCTTTTCTGATTTTTGAAACAAGTTCTGGCAGCTTCCGTGTACATCCGCCACGGTCTTTAAGAATAAAAATTTTTATATTTCCGTTTTTATCTTTATATTTAACTCCCCGTTTCCAGGGGACGATATTTAACAAACCTGCTTCGTACTGAGCCCGGTGGCGAAAACCCACCATTCTGTCTCCAATTCCAATGGCCAAATATTTGCCGTTTATGCTTGCTAGTTTTGAATATGGTAAATAAGCGCTGGCATTTTCATCATGATCTTCCGTAAGAAATTGCGCAAATTTACCCAAAGCAGTATTTGAGTTGGTTGGATGCCGGCTCCTTATTGATTTTTCTCTTTTCCTGAAAGTCTCGGGTACTATTCCTGTATTCACTTCTGTTGAATTGACATCAAAGATATAATCGGTCCATCCCAGACGAAGCTCGGTTAGATAGAAGAATTCGGTGTATGTATTCATCATCAGCGTTCCGTCCGGACCTATAGCTTCTAAAACCGCATCTATGAATGTTTCAGGCCCTCCGATTATGTGTCCGATACGCTTAAAGGAAAGGCCGATTCCCAAATGATCTCCCTTTTCAACCCCAATTTTTTTTAGATCATCAATAATACGCTGTCTGGAAATTTCAATTCTGCCGTCAGCATTCAGGTTAGAATCATTTTTCATTTATCAAACACCGAACCATCAATAATCATCTAAGACCATATTTACCGTCAATGCCCTTTTCCAGATTTAATTTCTGTCTAAGTTCAGATGATGACATTAATTTTCTCTCATTGGCGTCGGCAATTACATGAATTCTGCGAACCAGATCCGCATTTCGGGCAAGCTGTGTTCTCTTATGATCAAACCAGATATTATCTTCAAGGCCGACTCTAACCCCGCCGCCCATTGCAACTGCCACTGAATTCATCATAAACTGATAATTACCGATACCAGTCATAGTCCAAAAACATGATTGTGGCAAATCTCTTATTAAAAGGCCTGCGTGCAGGAGGTCCGCCTGAGCGCACGCGATATTTCCCAAAAGCAGGTTGAAATAATATGGCGGAGAGATCAAACTTTTTTTTTCAAGATAATAGGCATAGTTAATCATTCCGGCGTCAAATACTTCAAGTTCCGGAGCAATTTTTTTTTCTTTCATGATGCCCGCAAGCGCTTTAATCGTATCCGGCTCATTTATGCTGGCACGTTTATTAAAGTTTAGGGAGCTTAAGGTTAGCGATCCCATGTCCGGTTTTAATTTGCCGGTAAGCTCCAGGGGCTGTGCACGTTTTTCGATTTCTTTAAAGTTTCGGCCGCTTAAAGAAACACAGATTATTAAATCTGTAGAAAATTTTCTTATACCGTTTATGATCTCTCCATAAATACTTGACTTAATACTGGGAATTCCCGTATCAGGTTCACGCGCGTGAATGTGAACCATGGTAATGCCGATCTCCCATGCTTCATGAACATCCTCAATGATTTCAGATGGTGTGATGGGAACAAATGATGACATTTCTCTGGTGGGGATCATTCCTGTCGGGGCAAGGTTGATAATCAGCTTTTCCATAATCACCGATTTTCGCCTTTTGGCCTGTGGCCTGGGTCGCGGCAGGAATGCCGGTTATCCGGCACCCCTGCCGTGACCCAATCGCATGATTTGTGAGCTAACGCAGGCGATCAGTGGAAGAAAGGACTTCTACTGAGCTGCCATATTAAACCATTTTATATTGTTAACAGTGTTTCCTCGCTTGTTAAAATCTCCGTGAGCGGGGCTCCCCAATACTTGACTTCAATATTAAGTTTTTTTAATGTTTCCGTTACTCCTAATTCATCTGCACAGGCTTTGCATGCAGTAATGTGAACACCTGCATCTAATGCTTCCCTGACCTTTTCTTGCATATTGAAGTCTTCACTCACAAATTTAGCAGGTGCGCCCCAAATAATGAGGGTGACTTTTTCCCACCAACCATGAATGAGGGAATTTATGGTATACATGAACACCATTTTTTCTGCTGTAATCGCATTATCATTCGTCCATAATACATAAAGATGTGTTTTTTTGCTCATCTATTGCCTCTCTTTTAATTCTGGGTTTAACGTTCCGTTTGATGGATCATCCCTGAGGAAGTGCCGACAGCGAAGCGGCGCGCTATTCCTCGTCGAGTGAATCCAATTGTTCGGCTTCCTTGAGCTTATCGATATCAATCTTGTCTTGCGGCCTTCCGCTCGCGTCCTTTGCTCGGATTAGGTCAGATCTGGAAATAAATGCTTGCTACCGCTCTTAGATGATGTCAAAAATTTCGCCTATTTTTAGATCGTCCATATAGATGCGGAAAAAACCCTCATAAGTTTTATACCTCTGGAGTATATAGTTCCAAGTCATAGAAAACAACCGAAAATTCTAGCCAAATCGTGACTTGCCCTTCATGGATGAAGTTTGCCCTTTGCTCATATTGCGGAGTGTGATAAATATGGCCTAGGTTCAGGTGCCTCAGAACAAAATATTCAGGCGCATGGTACCATGAAAAGAGGGGAGTAAGGAGAGCGTATGTTCTCTGAAGACAGGGGGTGCTTTTTTACTCGATGCAGTTTTATAAGCAGTGTGGTAGAAAGGAAAAACGCGAGCGGCAGTTTGAAAGCAGAAAGTAACGTCTGTTAAACCCATTGAAATAAGGGGTATGTTATGGCAAGCAGATATAAAGGCTATGCGGGCAAGATATTGGATATTAATTTGACATCAGGCGTGATCGGCGAGTACTCGTTTTCGGATAAGGACCGGGAACGGTTTCTGGGAGGCCGTTTTATCAGCACCAAAATCCTGTGGGATGAACTCGTTCCCGGCATCGATCCCCTATCGCCCGATAATATCCTTGTTATCATGACATCACCACTGACGGGCACCGGCGCTCCCTGCAGCAGCCGGTATGATATCTCGGCAAAGAGCCCTCTGACCGGCGCCATTGGACATTCCAACAGCGGCGGGAATTTCGGGATCTTCCTCAAACGCACGGGTTGGGACGGCATAGTCATCCGCGGAAAGGCAGAGACCCCGGTCTATATCGATATCCAAGAAGACGATGTACAGATCAAGTCCGCTGATCATTTATGGGGATTGAATACGAAAGAAACCCGCGAAAAACTGGGGAAGGGCAGTACGCTGGTGATCGGTCCTGGTGGGGAAAATCTGGTCAAATACGCCGTGGTCGTGTGCAATGAACGGGTACACGGCAGGACAGGCATGGGCGCTGTCATGGGGTCCAAGAATATAAAAGGCATTGTTGCCAATGGCAAGAAGAGAATTGAGATCGAAAGGCCGGATAAATTTAGGGCAGGTGTTAAAAAATGGGTGAAGATGCTTCAAAACCACCCGGCCACCGGAGATCTGGCCCCTCGACTGGGAACCGCCCAGTTCGTCAATATTCTGTCTAGGAAAAACGCCCTGCCCACACGGAATTTCTCAAGGGGGACCTTTGAAGGGGCTTACAATATCAGCGGCGAGCGGCTCGCAAAAGACTATCTGGTGAAAAACTTCGGTTGCCCGTCATGTCCGATTAAATGCGGCAGGGTTGTCGAACTCGACGGTAAGGAGATCAAGGGGCCGGAATTTGAAATCTTGTGCCTGATGGGCTCAAACCTTGAAATTGATGATATGGATGCCATCATTCGATGGAACTATGAGCTTGATCTATTGGGCATTGATTCGATTACGACCGGCAATACTCTCGGGTTTGCCTCGGAACTCAATGAAAAGGGCATGTGGGACAACGGGATTGAATTCGGCAACAAGGAAGCCGTTTCCGATGCCATTCAAAAAATCGCATACCGTAAGGGAATCGGTGATGATCTTGCCGAAGGTGTCCGATTCTTGTCCGAAAAATACGGAGGGAAAGAGTTCGCGGCTCATTCCAAGGGGCTTGAAATCGCTGGATATGAACCGAGGGCGGCAGTCGGTCATGCCCTGGGATATGCCACCGCCAACCGCGGCGCCTGTCATCTGGACGGCGGCTACATGATTTACTTTGAAGTCAATGGCCCTATGACACTTGTCCCACAACATTACCGGTCAAAACCGAGCTGGACAATCCTTGATCAGAACCTGCTGGCTGCCATCAGTGCCGGCGGCAACTGCCTGTTTACCGCCTGGACCTTTGTCCCGAATGTTGCCTACAAACTGCCCGGTATGAAAATCGTGTCTTGGATTGTATCCAGAATACTTACCTATACCTGGTTTCTGATCACCCTGATGCTTAAAATTCCCAAGGTATTGATGAAAATTAATCTCCCTGTCCTGCCACATTCCAAATTTATCAAACTGGCCACAGGCATGAAAATGGATTTTGGGCTGTTTATGCATGCCGGCGAACGCGGCTATACACTGGAACGGCTGTTTAATTTGAGGGAAGGCATCGGAAAAGACAAGGACACGCTTTGCAGACGATTTACCGATGAGCCACTGGTCCCGGGAAAGGCCAAGACAAAAGTGCCGCTGAACAAAATGCTTCCCAAATACTACAAAATCAGGGGATGGGACAAAAACGGAGTACCCAAGGCAAAGACGTTAAAAAGGCTGGGCCTTGATTTTGTGGACCTGTCGAGATTGAACCTTTAAACTACTATTTAGAAGTAAAAAATCCGGGTCCAGAGGGCCCGGCTTTGGCTTGTCCCCAGAGGGGGCCTTGTTTACCCGCGTATCGCTGGAGTGACTAAAGTGATCTAAAATGTCTAAAGTGCCTAAAGTTAAGCAGTTTTATGCCAAAACTTTAGTTCACTTTAGTTCACTTCGAACTTTAGTTCACTTCACAGTCTTGAT
>Ga0307425_1001067_pt1 | contig 16832 bp, 20 predicted proteins | sample SalMarWE160330MG_FD_202152 | JGI IMG/M metagenome (GOLD analysis project Ga0307425, IMG submission 202152) | Salt marsh sediment microbial communities from the Plum Island Ecosystem LTER, Massachusetts, United States - WE1603-30 | ecosystem: Environmental > Aquatic > Marine > Intertidal zone >... | reverse complement strand
GGGTCACGCCTGAAATCGGTTCCACCGCGATCAGATCGACGGCGATCACGCGGCCCTCTCCAGCCATGACCTTGACCCGTTGCGCCGCGATTTGGCTCCAACCTCCCGGCGCCGCGCCCAAATCGATCACCGTCATCCCCGGTCTCAACAGGTGATGCCTGTCGTCGATTTCGGCGAGCTTGAAGGCGGCGCGGCTGCGGTAGCCTCTACGCTTCGCCTCCTCGATGTAGGGGTCGTTGAGCTGGCGCTGAAGCCAGCGGGTCGAGGCAATCTTCCGGCCCTTGGCGGTGCGGACCCGTTCGGCGAGCTTGCGGCCTCCACCTTGGCCCCTGCCACCCTGACCTTTTCCCGGCCTTGCCATATGCTTATCACCTTAAAACCCGGCTTGACGCCGCATCCCCGCCTGTTGTCTCTCCAACACCTGCCACATGCCCCGCTATTTCGTCACCCTCATCGTCGCCGTCGCCCTGTTCATGGAGACGATGGATTCGACGGTCATCGCGACCTCGCTCCCGGCGATCGCCGCCGACCTTGGCGAAGACCCGGTCGCGCTCAAGCTTGCGCTTACCTCCTATCTCTTGTCGCTCGCCGTGTTTATTCCTTTGAGCGGCTGGGTCGCCGACCGCTTCGGCGCCCGCACCGTCTTCCGCGCGGCCATTGCCGTCTTTACGCTCGGGTCGGCGGCATGCGGCTTCGCCCAAGGACTCCCGGACTTTGTCGCCTTCCGCATCCTTCAGGGTATCGGCGGCGCTATGATGGTGCCGGTCGGCCGTCTGGTGATTTTGCGATCGGTGCCGAAGGCGGAGCTGATCTCTGCGCTCGCCTGGCTCACCGTGCCGGCGCTCATGGGGCCGGTGATCGGACCGCCGCTCGGCGGCTTTATCTCCACCTTCACCTCCTGGCGCTGGATCTTCTGGATCAATATCCCGGTCGGGATTCTCGGCATGTTCCTCGCCTCGCGCTACATCGCCGACATTCGCGAGGAGAGGCTTCCCCCTCTCGACGTCAAAGGCTTCTTTCTTTCGGGCATCGGCCTGGCGGGGATTGCCTTCGGCATTACCAATATCGGTCAAGGTCTGTTCTCTGCGAAAATTGTCGTCGCGCTGCTCGCGGTCGGTGCTGTCAGCTGCTGGCTCTATGTGCGCCATGCTCGGGTAACGAAAGCCCCGCTGCTCGATCTCAAGCTCCTCAAGATCGACACGTTCTTTGCCAGCGTCGTCGGAGGTTTTCTGTTCCGCATTGGCATGGGTGCCTTGCCGTTCCTCCTGCCCCTGTTTTTTCAACTCGGTTTCGGCCTCAGCCCGTTCCAGTCGGGGCTCCTGACCTTCGCCGGCGCCGTCGGCGCCATCGCCATGAAGACTACCGCCGCGCCGATCATTCGCTATATCGGCTTTAAGCGGACATTGGTGAGCAACGCGGTCGTGAGCGCGCTCTTCGTTGTTGCCGTAGCGCTGTTCACCGCGGGCACGCCTCATAGCGTGGTGTTTGCCGTGCTGCTCACCGGCGGGTTTTTCAAGTCGCTGGAATTCACCGGCATCAATTCGCTCGCCTATGCCGACATCGACGAGAAAGCCATGAGCCGGGCCACCAGCTTCGCAAGCGTCGTCCAGCAATTGTCGCTCTCGGCCGGCGTGGCGCTTGGCGCGCTGGTGCTCGAATTGGAGCGTATGGGGCGTCCCGGCGGAACCGTCGTGGCCGAGGATTTCCCCCTCGCCTTCATTTTGGTCGCGGCGATCGCGGCAAGTTCGGCGCTCGTTTTCGCAAGGCTCCCCAAGAGCGCCGGCGCGAGCCTCTCCACCAGGGCCAGGCCCGTCGGAGATGACCCGAACCGCGCTCCCGAACCCGCAGAACTCTCTTGAAACTCAGCGCCGGGCCCCGCGCCTTCCTTGCCGGGAGCCGCGCCGGTCATGACCGTCCTCGGCCATCAGCATGGCGAGAATCCCTTCGCGCAACCCGCGGTCGGCCACGCGCAGTCGCTCGCACGGCCAGACTCTGAGCAGCGCCTCGAGGATGGCGCAACCGGCGAGCACGAGATCGGCGCGCTCATGCCCAATACAAGGTTGGGCCACGCGCTCATCGTAAGTCATGTCGATGAGATTGTTCGAAACCGCGCGCACGTCCTGTATGCCAAGCCAGCAACCATCGACGCGCGAGCGTTCATAGGCGGGTAGCTTGAGGTAGATTCCGCAGATCGTGGTGACTGTGCCTGACGTCCCGAGAAAATGCGTGTGCTTGCCGGCGATTCTTTCGGCAAAGCGGTGCTTGCTCTCGAAGGATCCGATGCCCGTCATCGCGTCGGCCACCATAGCTTCATAGTCGTCCGGCGTTACGTTGCGGCCGCCATGGCGCTCGGCGAGGTTGACCACACCGAGCGGCAACGAGGTCCACGCAGCGATACAGTTCTGTATGTCGACCCTGTCATGCAGAGTGCGTCGCCAGGGGCGCCCGAGCCGCTTAAGGTCGAGCCAAATCAGTTCCGAGCTGCCGCCGCCGATATCGAATACCAAAACATAATCGCAATCGCGGTCGATCAGAGAGGCACAGCCGGACACTGCCAGCTTGGCCTCAGTCTCCTGCGTCACGATCTCGATATTGAGCCCAGTCTCCCCTCTCGCTCGCGCAATGAACTCGTCGTTGTTCGCGGCGATGCGGCAGGCTTCGGTTGCGATCAGCCGCGAACGGGTCACGCCGCGCCGGTTCATTTTGTAGGCGCAGACCTTGAGCGCGTCGATCGTCCGGCGCATGGCGGATTCCGAAAGCCGGCCGGAACTCAACACGCCTTCGCCGAGACGAATAATGCGGGAGAATGCATCGATGACGAGAAAGCCGCGGCGCGAGGGCTTTGCGATCAAAAGCCGGCAATTGTTGGTGCCGAGATCGAGCGCGCCATAAACGGAAGGCGCGGGCGCCCGCGCGACTGCGCCCGGATCGGTCTTGGCCTCGGCTGTCACCTGACGACCTTCGGCCGGCGCCAACAAAGGCGCGCGGGCCGAGACTTGTGCCGGCCCATCACGGCCTGCACAGTGCTCGGTCTTGCTTCGCTTGGATTCCATGCCAGTCGAAGCTATGGCAGCCGGGCCGGCATCGCCGCGCGGCCCACTCACAATATCCAAACCCCTTAAACCGGACGCGCCCGCTCCTTGGACCAGTCGCCATCCAGTGTGGTTGTCCTATATGGCTAATCTATCAAGCCTCTGCCTGAGGTAAAGCCGCTTATTCGGCCATACTTCCTATGGTCTTGAGCGGAGCGGCAAGGAAAGAGCATATTCCCGGTATTCGCCGTTTGCCTTCCGGCGGCGGCCAAGCGCCCGTAGCTCAACGGATAGAGCACCAGACTTCGAATCTGGGGGTTGCACGTTCGAGCCGTGCCGGGCGCACCAACATTCAAGGCTGCTCTATGCGGTTATCCCGTCTCACCCGCTGGCAACGCATCTTCATTGTCCTCTCTATTATATGGATCGTCATCGGCGGCAGCTGGGGCTGGAAGCACGCCCATGACAAAGTCGATCCGGATTTCAAAATTTGCGTTGCCGCCGTCGAAAGCGCAGCCGATCTTGAAGCCTGCCGCGACACGCGCAACACAGCGCTGGCCGTGCCGAGAGGCGTGAGCGCGGCCATCGTTGCGCTTGGCCCGCTCATCGTCATCTGGCTCGTATGCTACGGGTTCGTTCTGCTCTTTCGCAGGATCCGGCGAAGGTTTAGGCCTTCCCCGTCAGACTAGCGCCATGCATGTCAGCCAAAAGGCGTCTCCACAGACGGGGCGCATTTCCCAGACTCTCAGCGAACACTGCCGCTGATGCAGCCCGTCTCGTAGTCAAAAAGGTACCCGGGAACGTTAAGGTGATAGCGTCGGCTTTCGAGGATTTTGGGATCGTAGAACTTTGCGCAAATCTTGAACGCGCGACTATTCAATCGCTCATAGCTGTACTGCTCACCGGTTTCGTTGTCGGTTAGATCGGACGTGTGTCTTTCTATTCCCCCACAATACGTACGCAAGCTCTCGACGGAGAGCGTCTCGGGAAGAGCCTGAGATGATCCGCGCTGACTCTCGCAGCGCAGTATACGAGCAAGTTTTACTAGTTCTTGGTAGCGCGCTGCGTCGTAGCGCTCACGGCGCGCTGACATCGGCCCACCGGTAATCGAAAGTGCAATCGCAACAGTTGCCGCCACGATGGCACCGACGGCGATCAAAGCAGTCCTACCCCTCATCGGATGCCTCTTCCGCATCGCGGAGGTAGTAGTAGAAGACTACCGCAGCGACCACGGCTACGGTTGCGGCCTTAAGCACGAACCGTACTGTCAGATCTCCCTGCAGTAGTTGGTTGATCGTGTAAACTCCGTCCCCGAGAAGGATCAGTGCCGAAACGAAAAGCGCGAGGTAGGTGAGCCATTTGCGAACCGGTGATTTCCGGATGCTGTCGTCTGAGGCGCTGCTACGCGCAACATAGTAGCTCATGAACATGAAGACCGGCGTCCAGACAATCAACATTGCTGCTGCCCAACGTAGCCGTCGTGGAGATACGTGAACATCACGGAAGATATCGGGCAATTGCAGATCGATTAATTGATGCACAATGACCACAAGATAACTTGCCGTGAAAGCCATCGCGACAAATAGCAGCGCGTACAGAAATGTGTGCCGGGCAGTCAGAGTGTGTGCGGGGCGCGGCACGGGCGGCGTGAACTCAGTATCGGCGTACTTCGACAGGGCTTTCCGAATTTCGCGCTGCGTCCAACCGGCTCTAGAAAGCGCCTCATCCAGTTCTTGACGGGAGCGTCCTGCGGACAGGCCCTCTTTTACGAAGAGATCGAGTGAATCTATTGCGGTCATGCCAACAACTCCAGCCCAAGAGCCATGCCGGGAATGGTGCACTGTTTCACGGTTACAACCACGAAGTTACGGGCCTGCCGCGACACGCGCAATACCGCGTTGGCCGTGCCGAGAGGCGTGAGCGCGGCCATCGTTGCGCTTGGCCCGCTCATCGTCATCTGGCTCGTATGCTACGGGTTCGTTCTGCTCGTGCGCCGGATCCGGCGCGGATTTCGGGCCTCGCCGTCAGACTAAATCCGGCCGGCAATCGGCGCGAAAACGGCCCCGCGCGGCGAGGCCGTTTCCTAAGACGAGTCAGCCGCCTGGGCTATTGATCCATCTTGTCACTGTCGGCGGACGTGTCTTTGTCCGCAGACGCGTCGCTGTCGGCGGACGTGTCTTGGCCCGCAGGCGTGCCTTCCATATCTTTGACGGTCTGTGCATCGGCACTCACCCAACCTTTCGAACACCCGTCTTTCCACTCCTCGGCGGAAATCGTGGCATCCTTGGATGAGTCCACCATCTGGAAGTTCAGAATGAACGGGGTGGCCTTGTCTTTGGAAAGGGTGTCACCATCAGGGCCGGCCGTCTCCCAAGCCTTCTGACATTCGGCTTCACTCAGCACCTTGCCCGGACGCCCCGACGGGGGATCTTTCATCGTGCCCTCTGGCACAGGCGCGCCGCCGCCGGCGAAGGCGTAGGTGGCGCTCGACAACAACATGATTGCAGTCAGAGTCTTTGCTCTCATCGAAAATCTCCTTACTAAGCGGAACGTTGACCTTTTCTGTCTCAGCACCCCATTCGCACGGCACATATGACAGGCAACACCGGGGCTACGACGATGTTCCGCTTGACTGCCGCGCTTCTCAACCGAGACGTTCAAGGGGATAACGCACTCAATGTGTGTCGTGGGAACACGGCCGCTCCTCAGATGTTCTCGAAACATGAAGCGAGTTCACAAGGAGGATGAAGCCGATGAACTGGGATAAGATCGAAGGAAACTGGAAGCAGCTGCGCGGCAAGGTCCAGCAGCAATGGGGTCGCCTGACCAATGACGACCTCGATGTCGTCGAAGGGCGCCGCGATGAATTAGCCGGCAAGATCCAAGAACGCTATGGCGTCGCCAAGGACGAAGCCGAGCGCCAGATCGACACTTGGCTTGGAAGCATGTAGGACTTGCTGCAAGCTTCAATGGATGGGGGTGGTCCCAACGGACCACCCCTTTTTTTCACGGTTTCCCATTGAGTGTCTGTGAAATCGCCGCGCGGGTCAGCCCCCAACCGTACAGCACCGAAAGCCACGCCTGCCTCCATGCAGCGTTGGGTCTCGCGTCATAACGTCTTCGCAGCAGCTCTCTGGCATAGGCGCGATCGCGACGATCGAGACCTGGGCCGGCGAGAGCGCCCCGCAATTCCCGGTCGCTCAGTTGATCCATCTCTCTCATGCCGTTATCGCCGGCTTACGAGAAAGCCCACGGCAAAGGCGATCGCCAGCACCGGAAGCGCACCCACTTGCTCGGTGGCCTTGCTAAGGCCTGAGTCGATCATCGCCAGCCCCTCTCCGGCCGAGGGAACCAGCTCGCGCTCATTTCTACTCGACCTTGCCGCCAATGGCAGCACAGCGAGCACCAAAACACCGACACCCGCCAAGCAGAGTGCGACGAGGCCGGCGGCCTCAATAGGCGTGAAGCCTGCAGCTTCGACCAGCGCGTGATACGCCGCGATCAGTCCGAACATGAGAGCCAGCAGCAGCACGATGACGGCCGCCGCGATCAGGACCGCCTTCCACACGAGGACGTCGACCGTGCGCCGTATGCGTGACTTGATCCCAGATACGATCGTGACCAGCATCGCGCCCATGAATCAGCGCCGAAGGAGAATGCCGAGCAAAAACCCAACGCCCACGGCGATCCCGATAGCCGAAAAGGGATTGCTTTTCACGGCCCGTTCCGCGTCCTGAACGGTGTCCACCACACTTTCTCGCGCGCGGCTCAGACCCTCATCAGCGATGCGGGCAACTTTCGAGCTCAGTGTCTTCAGCTCCGATTGCAGCGTCTCGACCTGGTCGTAGAGCTTGTCAACGCCTTGACTCGCGGCGCTGCCCAAGTCGCTTTGACTGGCGGTATTCCCCAAGCCGGGTCGGCGCTCCTGTGGACTAGCTGTCGGCATACTTGTCTCCTCTCACCATCGTTGACTTGGGAACACGAGACATTCAGCATTGTTCCCTGATGAGACGTCCGAGTTTCCCAAACGCAACCTTGTTCAATCCGGAACGCGTGCGATGAGAGACAAACAAACCTCACGCTACCTCGACGTTGCTTTGGTTGCGGGGCTGATTGTTCTTGCGTTTCAATTGGAACCGCTGTTCCGATCCCGCGGGGGTGACACTCGGCGGTCGACCTCAAGAAACACACGAGACCTTCGTCCATCGCAGGAACCGCACGGCCTGCAGGCGTCCCGAAGCAAACAAGCCGGCCGGGGCAGATCGGCCTCGTCCCCTGGGGAAATTCCCGCCAAAGGCTGGATGGATGTCGCATGGCGCGTTTACAACGAGCTGCAAAACGACCGGCTGCTCGCAGTCGCGGCCGGCGTTGTCTTCTACATGCTGTTGGCTCTGTTCCCTGCGCTTACGGCGCTCGTTTCTTTCTACGGTTTGGTCGCCGATCCGGCCGAGATTCACGCACACCTGTCGCTTCTGACCGGCGTGGTGCCGGAAGGCGGGATCGCTATAATTCGCGAGCAAGTCACCCGGGTGACGGATGCACGCACCGGCTCCCTCAGTCTGGGCTTTTTCTTCGGACTCGGCTTGGCGTTGTGGAGCACGAATAGCGGTATGAAAGCGATTATCGATTCACTCAATGTCGTTTATGACGAGCAGGAAAAGCGGAGTTTCGTGCAGCTCACTCTGGTCTCTTTCGCCTTTACGATCGGCAGCTTCGTGTTTGTGTTCGTAGCCATCGCGGCCGTCCTCGTCTTGCCGGTGATTCTGCCTTGGCTCGGTGTCGACTCGGTTGATGCCCGCCTGATCGGCCTTCTCCGCTGGCCGGCCCTGCTTGTCGCGGTACTGGTCTGGCTTGCGGTTCTTTACCGGTACGGCCCCAGCCGTGCATATGCGCAGTGGCAGTGGCTCAGTGTCGGCAGCGTGGCCGCGGCGCTGCTCTGGCTCGCAGGCTCAAGCCTGTTCTCGTGGTATCTGTCCAACTTCGCGGACTACAACGCGACCTACGGATCTCTCGGTGCCGCGATCGGACTGATGATGTGGCTTTGGCTATCGGTGATCGTCATTTTGGTCGGCGCCGAGCTGAATGCGGAAACTGAACATCAAACCGCGCACGATACGACGGTGCCGCCAGACCGACCGATCGGCATGCGCGGCGCCGTCATGGCCGATACGGTCGGCAAAGCGTGGCACTGATTTTGAGAACTCGGTCAACCGGATGGCGTATTACGCCGCGGTCCTAAAGCCTCCCCAGCAGCGCCAAGACAAGCACGACGACAAGGATAAGACCGATAATGCCCGAGGGGCCGTATCCCCACCCGCGGCTGTATCCCCAACTCGGAATCGCGCCGAGCAAGGCGAGGATCAGAATAATGATCAGGATCGTTGCTAAGCTCATTTCGTGCTCTCCCTAAATAGTTTGGCGCGGGTACTCAGCCTTCCCGCGCGGGTGGTTTCCTCTCCCGCGATCTCGCGTAACATTTCGCACGTGATGTTCAGACGAGGCCGAGGAAGGACAGGATAAGCGCAACGACGACGATAACGCCGATAATGTAAAAGATGCTGTGCATGCCAATATCCTGCTGTCGATTGCTGTACGACAGTCAACACGGCGCGAATGCTTTTGTTCCACCGCTCGATGATTACGCCGATCGGGACCGGCACCCTTCTGACTGAAACCTGCACAACTTAATTCTCGCTCTTCGCACCTCGCGCGCGCGATCACCGCCTGGGCGCGCGTTTCCGGAACAAAGCTGAGATCGCGGTGTTGCGACCGTAAATGCGGAACGGTTGAAGCCCGCACAATTACTGTCATAACCTAAGGAGAACGAACGTGAAGAGATTGATCGCAACGACTGCGCTTGCCTTGACGTTGGCAACGCCAGCGTTCTCGGCGACCGACAACGCGAAACAGTTCACCACCGTCGAGAAGGCGGAGCCCGGTGATCTTCATGCCTCCAAGCTAATCGGCATGCGCGTCTACGCCACGGAGAAAGACCTAACCGGGAAGCCCGATCAAACCGAGTGGGACGATATCGGCGAGGTCGACGACATCATCTTGACGGATAAGGGCAAAGTCAAAGCGGTTATCCTGGGCGTTGGCGGATTCTTGGGCATCGGCGAACGCGACATCGCCGTCGACATGTCCAGCCTCAACATGGTTCGCGAGTCCGACGATGCCGATGATTTCTTCCTTGTGGTCAACACCAACAAGGACACGTTGATGAATGCGCCGGCTTACGATCGGCCTTCCGTTGCCGCACGAAAAGCCAAGACTGAAAAATCCGAGACGGCCATGAAGGAGTCGACGCCGAAGGCTGACGACACCGCCATGAAAGACCCCAAGCCAAAGGCCGACGAGACGGCGATGAAGGAGACCAAGCCAGGAGCCGAGAAGACCCAGATGGCTGCCAAGGACCCGGCAAACACGGGTGCGAAATTGACCCGCCCTACGGTTAAGCGGGACGGGTATAGCGAGGTCAAGGCAAAGGACGTCTCGACTGACAAGCTCAAGGGCGCGACCGTCTATGGCGCGAACGATGAAGAGGTCGGTGAGGTCGATCGCCTCCTGATGAACGACGATGACCGGCTCGATGGCGTCGTCGTCGACGTCGGCGGCTTTCTCGGCGTCGGTGAGCGCCCGGTCGCCTTCGATGTGGACGAGCTGCTCATTCTTCGCCAAGACGACGGCGACGACGTTCTGGTTTTCGTCGACTCGACGAAGTCGGCGCTGAAAGATAAGCCCAAATATCAGGGCTAACCCTTAGGGTTGAATAGGGGCCGCTCGGTGGAGCGGCCCCTTACCTTGCTCGCGCTATAGCCGGCCCCCCGTCGGCAGGCACGCAATGCGCTACCGGATGGCGCCATGCCGATCCGAACCCCGTCCGCGCAATTCTTCTCTGCCATTAGCCTAGTTTAATTCGGGCCGATCCCCCGCCTGCTAACGATGTGTCACTCCGGCGAGCTCTTTCTTCCCGCCGGAGGAACGAAGGTGCCGGGCGGGTGTTGCCACTTCATGCAATCGGCACTCGCCTTTCGGAGCCATTTTTCCATTGCGCGTCAGCGCGTTGAGGGACCGCTCGCGTACGGCAGTCTTCAGGCCGGCCGCCTTGGACTGCCGCGCCACCCTTGGCCGCTAGGAACAGAGATCATGCCCGATAGCCAACAGTGCGAGACGATTTCCCATATTGAGTTAGAAATTCCAATGCTGAGACGGTATGCGCGGTTTCTGAGCCGAAATACCGATCAGGCAGACGATCTGGTTCAGGAATGCCTTGTCCGCGCAATCAAGCGAATTGACTCCTGGCAACCGGGTACGAACCTGCAGGCCTGGTTGATCGTGATTCTTCGCAACATCTTCTTGAACGAATGCCGGCGAGCAAAACGGGAGCGTGTCTCGCTTGAAGGAATGAGGTCGGCAGAGACCACGCAAATTCCGGCTCAACAAGATGTAGGCCTGATGCTCGCTGAACTCGAGGCGGCGTTCATGTCATTGTCCGACGACCACCGGGAAATTTTGACGCTGGTCGTGATCCAGGGAATGACATACGAGCAGGCGGCTGAAATCCTCGGCGTGACTATGGGAACGATAAAGTCTAGGCTGTCTCGCGCGCGAACAAGGCTTAGTGAGATCATGAACGGCCACGAGCCTCAGCCTAAGGAACACAGAAAGATCAGTGGTGGTTCTCTCTGACGAAAAAATCCACGATTATATTGACGGGAGGCTTTCGAGGCGTGAGAGGGCAGTTGTAGCCGCAACCCTCTTTGCAAACCCAGACCTCATGCGCGAGGTGATGACCATGTGGTTGATCAATGAGATGGTCCGTGGCCTTGGCCAACGCGTTCTGGATGAGCCGGTCCCCGACACATTGACCCAAACCTTGAGAGCCAGGACGCCGCGTCAGACACGCGGCAAGATTTCTCTCCACTCCAGCTAGGTCCAGCCAGACTCTCGTACTTCCGCAACCAAACATTGCAAATGACCCGACGCAGCCAGTCCACTAGAGTTGCACGCAAGGCTCGCGGCGAGGCACGGGTCATGACCCTCACACCCCCCGGTCGTTCTCCCAAGACAGACCAAGTCAAGTGCAAAGACTGTCCCCTACGGCGCAACGACGCATTTCGTAAGTTCACCGACAAGGAGCTTGAATTCGTCCAAAGTTTCAAGAGCGGCGAGCTGGTCGCCGATGCCGGGACGACGATATTCCTGGAAGGGAATAATAGCGCCCACCTCTACACCGTTCTGTCAGGCTGGGTGTTTCGCTACAAGCTTCTGCATGACGGCCGGCGCCAAATCCTCAACTTTGGCCTGCCTGGAGATTTCTTCGGTCTTCAGACGTCGATCTTCGGAGAAATGGATCACTCCGTCGAAGCGTTGACCGATGTCGTGCTCTGTGTTTTTCCGCGCGAGAAGGTCTGGCAACTTTACAAGAACTATCCCGAGCTCGGGTTCGATCTGACCTGGCTTGCAGCACGGGAGCAGTACATCCTCGATGAGAACCTCCTGAGTGTCGGCCGGCGGACCGCTCTTGAGCGGGTCGCGTCGGTCGTGCTTCACGTGTTCTTGCGTCTCGACCAGCTCGGCATGGCGCGCGGCCGGATCATCGACGTGCCCTTCACGCAGCAGCAACTGGCCGATGCGCTCGGCCTGTCGCACGTGCACACCAACAAGACCATAAAGAAATTGACGAGCCGAACCCTGATCGAGTGGAACCCGCCGAAGCTCAAAATCAAGGATCTCGAAGGTCTCGCTCAAGCCGCAAAGGACGAACTGCCCGAATTGCCTCTCCGGCCGTTCATCTAGGCGTTTAGGAGACGGCCTGCCGGTTAAGACTGCGTTCGGCCAGCTTGGAGAGCTTCTTGTCGGCCGCATATTCCTGATCGAGATTTTCCTGCAACAACCTGGCCTCGTTTTTCATGCCGAGTTGCTTCGCCCATGCCACCATGGTGCCATAACGGTTGATCTCGTAATGTTCGACGGCCTGTGCGGCGGCAATCATACCGGCATCGCGGGCGTCAGGATCCTCGCACTCCTTCATGATCTCTTTGCCTTCGTCGAGAATGCCGTTGATCGCCTCGCAGGTGACCCCGCGCGGCTTGAGGTCGAGCGCCTTGAACACTTTCTCCAGGTTCGACACCTGACCCTTGGTCTCCTTGTGGTGCTCGTTGAAAGCGTCGCGAAGCTCGGTCGAATCGGCTTCCTTGGCCATCTTCGGCAAGGTATCGAGAACCTTGTTCTCGGCATAGTACATGTCGCGGAGGAAGTGCTTGAGCAGTCCTTCAAGGTCTTTCATTGACGCTACCTTTGCTCTGGTCGGTTCGTTGACTCAATTCGACCCGATCAACACTGCGAATTGACGTTTGTTCCGCACCGAGAAGGTGCGCTCCAGAGCCTGGGCGAAGCGAATTGCGCCGAGCCTGGTTACCGCAGAGCCGGGTTACAAAGCTTCAATGAACCGATCGGCCGCGCGCGTTCCGCCACACGCGTTCACGGCTCATGCAGCTTGGGTGGGGGTTTTACCCTTGCGCTTGGTTTTGGCCACAGGCTGAACCGGTGGCGCGCGTTCCTGGTCGCCTTGGGCGGCCTTAATGCAGGCTTCCACCGCCTCCTGCAGCGTGCCGGCATAGGCATCCGCGCCCGTGGTTTCCAGCAAGTTCGCCGCGTCGAACCTGTCCTCCCCCGCGCTCCAACAGGCGACGAGGATGCAAATCTCCTCAGGCAGGATGCGCCGCAACCGCCGCACGATATAGCGGATCTGCGCCGGCCCTGAGTCCAGGCCGAGATAGGACAGACATATCAGTTTCGCCTCGGTGTCCGAGAGCGAGGTGATGTGGCCGGCGGACAGCGCCTCGTGCGACAGCACCTTGGCCTCGAGGCCGCGCTTGGTCAGAATCTCGGCGAGTATAGCGCCCGCGGCCTCGTCAAGTGCCGAGCGGCCGCCGATGCAAAGCACCGGCGTCTCCACAGCCCAGCCCGGCGCAAGCGATGCACGATCGACGATCTGGTCCGCTGCGTCCTCCTCGGCTTCGTCGAGCGCGGCGAGCCCGCCATTGTCTTCGCGGTCCTCCTTGTCGTCTTTGTTACGCGGCCGCGAGACCCAGCGGCGCGGCTCGAAATCGGCCAGATTGATCAGCATCTCATTGACAGTCTTGCCGATGCGTGCCGCCCGCTCCTCGTCGAGTGCGCCGCGGGCGGCATCGTGCTCGGCCAGCTTCAATCCGCCGAGCGCAACCGTGCCGAGATAGGATTCAAGGCTCTGGTCTTTGCTCGCGACCTCGGCCTCGTAGGTGATCTCCGCCGCGTCGCCGGTCAGCGTGCGCTGATAGAATCCCTGTTCAGGCGTCAGTGCCGGCTGATCGCTGAGCAGCACTTCCAAAAAGCCGAGGCCTTCTACATGCCGGCCGAGCACGGCGAGGCACAGGGTAATCGGCATGGCGATGATCAGGCCGAGCGGGCCCCACAGCCACGTCCAGAAGATAGTGGAGGCGATGACGGCGATCGGCGTCACGCCGGTGCCGCGGCCGAACACATACGGCTCGACTACCTGCCCCATGACCAGCTCGCTGACGATGAACAGCCCAAGCACCATCAGCACTGTGCTCCAGCCCGGATCGATGGCGGCGGCAACGAGCACGGGCAGCCCGGCGGCGATGTACGAGCCGACATAAGGCACGAAGCGCATGAGCATGGCGAGGATGCCCCAGGCAATCGGGCTTGCCATGCCGATGCCCCACAGTGAGAGTCCAATGAAGAGGCCGTAGGCGGAATTGATCAGCACCTGACTTAAGAAGTAGCGGCTCAGCCTGGTCGCCGCGTCGTTCATGGTGGAGGTGGCACGCTGAAGATCCGAGGCGCCGAACAGTCTGATCAGGCGGTCGCGCAAATCCTCGCGCTGAAGCAAGATGAAGATGGTGAACAGAAGCACGATGCCGGCCGTGACGAGCGGCGGCAGAACCGTGCCGGCGATGGAACGGTAGAGGTCAAACCCGGTCAGCTCCGGCTCGCGGATCTCGACGGGGATGGGTTCCTTTTCGGGGCGCTCGGCCAGCTCGCCTACTTCCGGTTCGTCCGGCTCGGCGTCCGGCGCCGGCTCTTCCAGCTCCCGCTTGAGATCGGACAGAACGTCGCCCGCCTTTTCCAGCACTTTCGACTCGCCCGCCGACTCGCGCAGCGACTGTATCTTTTGCGACAGCGTCAGACGGTAGTTCGGCAGTTCGGAAACGATCTTGGTCGCTTCCTGCGAAACGATCCAGCCGAGACCGCCGATGATGGCGAAGGCGGTGGCGACGACGATACCCACGGCGAGCGCGCGCGGCACCTTGAAACGGCGGAGCAATCGGACCGGCGGGGTCAGGACGAAGGTCAAAAGGATGGCGATCACGAGCGGCAAAAGAACTTCGCGCCCGAAATAGAGCCCGCCAATGACGATCGTGGCGATGAGAAGCCCTTGCAGCGTCGCCGAACGCGCCTGGGAGGAGGTGGTCAGAAAAGGCAAAGGCGGACGGACCGGCATCTCGGTTTCCCCTGGACCAACACGCTGCAAATAGTCGCTTACGGCGTGCAAGCAAGATTTGAGGCTCAGATTATGGCTAGAATGGCTTCGAAGCGAGTAGACGGTGACGGGAGGCGCCCCGGTTTGCTCGCGCATTCAGGGAACCAACGTCCCCCGCCAGAGATGTCATCCGTTACAAGGGGTGACCGGCAATACGATGAGTTGTGGTTTGATCCGACATAGCGGACGGTAGGTGCATGATTTCGCGTTGGCGTTGGCTTCTTTTGCAGTTCACCCGCAGGCTTTGGGTTCGCGCGACCTTGTTTAGCGTCCTTGCGGCCGCCACAGCGCTGATCGGGATCGCGGTAGCCCCGTACATACCGCCGGGCCTGGAAACGTCGATCGGTGCGGATTCCATCGACGACATTTTGAAAATCCTCGCGGTGAGTATGCTCACCGTGACGACGTTCTCTCTCAACGTCATGGTGACCGCTTATGGCGCCGTGACCAACAGCGCCACCCCGCGCGCCGCTGCGCTTCTGAGGGACGACATCACGACGCAGAACGTGCTCGGGACCTTCATCGGTTCGTTCCTTTACAGCCTCGTCGGCATCGTTGCCCTGAGCGCCGGAGCCTATGGGGAACAGGGGCGCGTGGCCTTATTTGTGGTGACCATCGGCGTGATTTTTCTCATTGTCGCGACGCTGTTGCGCTGGATCGACTATCTGATGTCGCTGGGGCGACTCGGTGAGACCATCGATCGGGTTGAGGACGCGACGCTCGAAGCACTCAAACCCAGGATTGAACATCCCTATTTAGGGGGACGTCCGTTGCGCGACAGCGTCCCCTCAAACGCCGAGCCGGTTTACAGCCGCACGGTCGGCTACGTTCAACATGTCGATCTCGAGGCGCTGTCCGACTGTGCGGAAGAAGTCGGGGGGCAGGTCTACGTAGCGGCTCTGCCTGGCACGTTCGTCGATCCCAGCCGGCCGATTGCTCACGTTATGGGCATAAAAGAGAAAAGCGCGATCGATGAAATTCAAAACGCCTTCGCGGTCAATCATGAGCGTTCTTTCGACCAGGATCCGCGCTTTGGGCTCTGCGTCCTGGCCGAAATCGCCTCTCGCGCATTGTCTCCTGCGGTCAACGATCCGGGAACGGCGATCGACGTTGTCGGGAGAGCGGTGCGTATCCTCTCGCGCTGGACGCCGTCAGCCGATCGATCCTCTGGTGAAGACATCCGTTATCCAAACGTATGGATCCCCGGCATTTCGGTGGAAGATGTTTTTGACGACATCTTCACGCCGATTGCGCGCGATGGCGCGTCGATGATCGAGGTTCAACTTCGCCTGCAGAAGGCGTTATTGGCGCTTTATCGAACCGGAGGCGCGCAAATAAAACGGAGCGCCGTCCGCCATTCCGAGCGGTCCCTTGCCCGGGCGGAGGCGGCGCTGCCCATGGCGTTCGAGCGAGCGTCCGTTCAAAAATTAGCGAAGCAGTTCGCTAACGGTGCAGCGTCCGGTCGGCACTGACTGCCAAGCGAGCAAGAGCGCACAGTCAAGCCGGCCTGGGCTTATTGAGGCTCGCCGGGATCGGCTGGTGTCGTGTCTGTACCAGGCTCGCTAGAGTCGGCTGGTGTCGTGTCTGTACCAGGCTCGCTAGAGTCGGCTGGTGTCGTGTCTGCACCGGGCTCGGGCGCGGTCGCATCGTGGACTTCCTGCCGCACCTCTTCTCCGACCTTCTCGGCCGTCTCGCCGAGTTGCACGCCGACATAGTCCCAGTTGACGATGTCCGGCGTTCCCGGCTTGTCACCGATATTGTCGATCACAAAGACGACGACAATGGTGAGCAGAATTCCTGACAGCACGCCCCAGAAATATGGCATTTGAGCCCTCCTCAATCCGAACCGTTGCAAAAGGACGTCTCGATTTGACCACCTGCGAACATAAAGTGTTACGGCGCCGAGCGCCAGGAGGGCCGGTTAGACTTTACCGGTTTTCGGCCCTTCGCAATTTTGAGAGAGTGCATCGAGGACTTGCCGCGCAGGCTTGTCACGGTGTTGCCGCGCTTTGTTGCTTCAGCTGAACCGGCGCCCGTTTTCGGTGCAGCGGCGGGACATCTAATTCCTCCAACCGCAGACATTGGCAAACCTGAAAAACGCCTGTATTTGGAATGCTGAACGAATCCTGGGGGATCGTCTAACGGTAGGACAGCGGACTCTGACTCCGTCAATCTAGGTTCGAATCCTAGTCCCCCAGCCATTTAGATCGAAACTTTAGCTGTTGCTTGCGACCCCGCCCTGCCTGGAGCGG
>Ga0307425_1001066_pt1 | contig 16858 bp, 7 predicted proteins | sample SalMarWE160330MG_FD_202152 | JGI IMG/M metagenome (GOLD analysis project Ga0307425, IMG submission 202152) | Salt marsh sediment microbial communities from the Plum Island Ecosystem LTER, Massachusetts, United States - WE1603-30 | ecosystem: Environmental > Aquatic > Marine > Intertidal zone >... | reverse complement strand
GGCAAAATGTACCGAACTGTATCCACCGGGCATACAACTCACAGTAGTTTGCATCATCAAGTTTTTGTGGAAAGTTCCAAAGGAAAAAACCTCCAATGTCACTGTTCCAGTAAGGAATATCGCTGAGTGAAAAATTTAATCCTGCCGAAATTTGTTGTCTAAGTGCATCCCACGACGCAACAACATCACCCGACCATGTATTGGCTCCGTAACGCTGCTGCCCGGCAAATGCCGAACGCGTAAGAATAAACACACGTTTGTCGGAAGTTACAGAACGCTGATGGGTATATAATCCTCCAACTGTCATTAAAGGAAAAGCGTTCCTAACTTTTCTGAATGAACCAAGATATGTTTGATCATCTAAATCGGAAGGTTTGAAATTCATGTGATCGGGTTCCGATGAATCCATCCACCATCCGTCCATTCCAAGCTTGAATATACCGTTGTTTAAATATTTCCAATAAATATCGCGGGCTTCTGGGTTGTAAGGATCGTAAACTCTGACACCTGAAGGATAATCCATTCTTGGGGGCCATTTCCCGGAACCTGATAAAGGCCACGTTTCAAAATTCATAAGTGCGCCTATCTTATCCAGGTCTTTATATTGCTTGGTTTTTGGACCGAACGAATTCCAGATTGATATCAACATATGTGCATTTAGTCTATGTACGTCATTAACCATTTTTTGCGGATCGTAGAAGTCTACATTCAGAAAGTCCATTGCATTCCACAAATAATTATTGCCCCAGTACTGCCAGTCCTGAATTATGCCATCAAGCGGAACTCCAAGCTCCCGGTATTTTTTAACTACATCGATCAATTCATCCTGGCTTTTATAACGCTCCTTGCTTTGAAAGTAACCAAAAGTCCAAAGTGGAAACATCGGGACCTGTCCGGTCAGGCTGCGCATCTGTGCAATTACTCCATCTGCATTGCCGCCGTACATAAAATAATAATCTACACAATCGCCAACATCGGATTTGAATGAAGTGCTTTCCGGGTTATCTTCAAAAATAGTCGGTGAATAATTATCCCAGAACAACCCGTAACCTTTTACAGAAACAAAGAAAGGGATATAATCATCCGTATTGCCCTGTATCATTTTCAGTTTAAGGTTTCGCTGAATCATTTTACCCTGTTGCTGTTCTCCCAATCCATAGATGGCTTCATCTTTATCCAAAACATAAGCCTGATAAACGCTGAATGTTCTATTGCCCGCATCGTTAAAATCAGTAAACTTCACGCCATTAACTTTTTCATTTAATAGCGATTTACCCCCCGGAGTCAAAAAAGAAATTTTTCCACTTTTCAGATCCAGACTCACCTGAACATCTTTGCTTTGAAGGAAAAGTTCATCATCATTCTGATTTAAAGTGAAATCTGTTTTTTGCGGCGTCTCAATTACGGAGAGACTTTGTTTCTCAAAAGTTTTTCCCTCCGGTGATTTCAGCACTCTTACTGTTGATGGATTGTAGAACTGAATTTCAACTTCTATAGACTTGATTATTGATTTAATCCCCAAATTTGTTTTTTGATAAGTTTGAGCATAGCTCAAATAACCCGAAAAAGTAAATAACAAAATTATTAAGAAAATTAAATTACGTTTCACTAATGGTTTCCTTTAGTTTATAAATAAAATTTGATCAAATTCATACAAACTTTAACACTCACAAATTATTAACGCTGAAACATTAAATGAGTGTTTTATTTAATAACTTTTCAAAATCATTTTTTTGTTTTAATTATAATTCCAGAATCTTTTAATCCATTTGCGGTTGCAGTAATATTTATATCCCCGGTTTTATCTTTAGACTGTATTATTACAAGTGCTAAACCGTGGAATGCTTTTCTCTCACTGGCTTTGAAATACTCATGGCTAACTGGATCGCCGTTACCAACTCCCGCGATTGAACCCTCGCCACTAATGCTAAACTTCACAAGGTTGTCTGCATTTGGACAAACGCGACCTTCCTTATCTACGATCTCAACTTTTACGTAAGAAAGATCCCTACCATCAGCGCTGATTTCTGTTCGATCAGGGGTTAATATTATTTTTGCCGGATCGCCCGCAGTTTGAATTTCATCTGCACAAATTATCTTTTCTTTATTTTTAGCTACTGCTTTTAATGTGCCGGGAGAATAAGGAACGTTCCAGATTAAATGTAGATCATTAGTATCGTTAAATTTCTTTTCACCGAGAGATTTTCCATTTAAAAACAGTTCCACAGATTCACAATTACTATAGCACCAGACCGGAATTTCTTCTCCCTCAATTCCTTTCCAGTTCCAGTGTGGAAGAATGTGAACCATTGGTTTGTTTGTCCACTGGCTTTGATAAAGGTAATAACGGTCTTTCGGAAATCCGCACAAATCCACAATTCCAAAATAGGAGCTCACGGATGGCCAGCTAAAAGGCGTCGGTTCCCCGATGTAATCAAAGCCGGTCCAGACAAATTCGCCTGCAACCCAGGGTGCATTCTTTACAGCCTTGAGAGTTGATTCTGCTATATTGCCCCAATCGGGCGCAATTATATCGTAAGAAGTACACTGATTGTTTAGCTCTTTAATTACTTTTAATGAGTCACCATCCTGAACAAGATTGTAAACTCCGCGTGTGCTAACAGCAGATGCTGTTTCAGATGCAATCAACTTTGCCTTGCCATGTAACTTCTGATAAAAAGGCATTTGATAATTTATACCAACAACATCAAGCGGTTTTGAAAATCCGTTTGCAAAAGCTGCGGCTGGAGTATTACAAGCTGAGGTAACTGGTCGAGTTGGATCTTCCCTGTGACAAATGTCCACAAGTCGCTTAGACATCGAGTAGGCATTAGCATTTCCCTGTTCGGGAATTTCATTACCTATGCTCCAGAGGATAATGCTAGGATGGTTTCTGTCGCGACGAATCATGTCTGTAAGATCTCTTTCGCTCCATTCATCAAAAAAACGACCGTACCCGAAAGTAGTTTTTGACTGTTTCCATTCATCGAACGATTCGTCCATAACTAAAAACCCCATACGATCACATAAGTCAAGCAATTCAGGATCAGGCGGATTATGGCTCGTGCGAATCGCATTGCATCCCATGCTCTTCATAATTTCCAATTGACGCTCGATTGCCCTTTTGTTTACAGCAGCACCCAGGCTTCCCAGGTCGTGATGAAGACACACACCTTTAATATTTACATGTTTGCCATTTAAGAAAAATCCTTTGTCCGTAGTAAATTCAAACGTTCGGATTCCGAATGGGGTGCTATAAGTATCTACTAAATTACCGTTCACAAAAACTTCAGATTTAACCTGGTAGAGGTTTGGATTTTCCAATGACCATAATTTAGGATTTGGAATTTTGATAACCTGTTCGAAAATGCTAATGCCATCTGCATTTATTTTTTGGATTAAGTTGCTGCCGGCAATTTTGTTTCCTGATTTATCAATAATATTAGATTCAAGAGTAACTTGCTGTGAAGAATTACTTTGATTCTGTACCTTTGTTTTAATCCGAACGGTCGCTTCTCTTTCAGAAACTTCATGCGTAGTAACATAAGTTCCCCAATGTGCAATATGAACAGGATCAGTTACGTTTAACCGTACATTACGATAAATGCCCGCACCGGAATACCAGCGCGAACAAGGCTGCTGCACATCGACTCTGACGGCCATAAAATTTTTTTCGTTACCAAATTTCAAATGCTTTGTTAATTCATATTGAAAGCTGGAATACCCGTATGGTCTGTTGCCAAGATGAACTCCGTTTATCCAGGCGTCGCTGTTCATATACACGCCGTCGAACTCAATAAAAACATGTTTGTCTTTAATGTCTTCGGGTAGTTTAAATTCTTTCCGGTACCATCCGATACCTCCATTTAAATAACCACCTCCGCTTCCGCCCGGACTGGTAGATTCAAAAGGACCCTCGATCACTTTTATTCCTTCATCATAAATGCCGCCTCCCTGTATACCATCGAAAACACGAACAGCAATGCTATTTTTTCCGCTGTAGTTGATAATTTCATGCGGAACTTTATAATACCGTAAGATATCCCATGCAGTTGTATAGTTCGGTGGGAAAGAACCCATACCGCCTACTTTTACTCCATTGAAATATGTTTCGTCAGCGTCGTCAATTTTGCCAACATTAATAAAAATATCTTTCCCTTTTAAATCTGCAGGTACTTTCAATTCACGCCGGTACCAGCCGTAAACGTTATCCAGAGTATAGTTAGAACTTTTTTCCCAGTTTGAAGGAAGCTCCACTGTCTGCCAGGAACTGTCGTTTAGATCCGGGTTCTTCCAAAGCATGTTGTCGCCTTCACTGAATTTCCATTCTCCTTTCACAACCTGGAACTCCGGTACACTTTCTTTGTTTGTTTCAGATAAAAAATGTCCCTCAATACTCCAGTCGTGAGGCAAATCAAGTAACCTCCAATGCGAATCATCAAGAGAGGGATTTTGCCCATCTTTTACATCGCCAAACTTGAAATGCCATTCTTTTGTAAAAAGTTTTGTTGTTCTTGGTGAATCAGAAGTGCTGTAAAATTTAGCTGACAAAGTAGCAGCAAGCAGAGTAACGCCTACGATTAACATAAAGTAAAATTTAGTTTTCATTTTATAACTCTTAATTATTTCTTATTACTAATTCTTAAGTTTCGATGACACGATGTTTAATTCATTTTTTATTTAGTTTTGAATTGCCACCAGTCGAAATTGAACAAATCTTTTTCTCCCCTGAAAAGAAAGTATACATTGTGAACCCCTATGATATTTTTTTTGATCGGGGCAGTAATTATTCTCCAAATACCTCCTTCACGTGAGGTATTTACATCAACAGTAGAGATGATTTGTCCATCGATATTATCGATAGCTATTTCGATTTTTCCGCCAAAAAGCGATGCAACACTTACCTCAACCGATTCTGCTCTTTCTGAAAAATCGACACCTTTTACCATTGTATAATCACCATTGTGTATGGAAGTTACAAACAAACGATCTGCAATCTTTTTTCCTTTATCCCACTCGAAACTCCCTTCCCATTCAGTTTCGAACATGGTTTTGACCCCTTCGCTCCAAGCCATGGTTTCGGCTTCAACCCGTTTGAATGGGCTCAGGGTTCCCACTTGTTCAGCACCTTCATCGGACCAATAATAGCGGTTTTTTATAGTGCCATCGGGATTATACACTATTTCATCCATATCCACTGAACGACGTTCATAAAATTTGGATGTGGTCAGTTTCAACAAGTCATAACTATGCCCAAAACAATACGATTTCCCTTTGTATTCAATAATACCCGGATGATTGCCGCGTGTCTTTTCCGATGCATCGACAATCATACCTTTATATTCCCAAGGTCCGGTCGGAGAATTGCTCATTGCATACCCAATACCTTCTGGGCAACAAGTGGAAGCATATGCCAAATAATAATGCCCGTTGCGCTTCCAAACCCATGGGCCTTCCTGGTAATTGTCCGGCTTGGTAGATTCAGTAACTATTTTACCGGAATACGAAACCATATCCTCATTTAGCCTAATATAGTAGAGATCGGGATTTCCCCAGTACATATAAGCTTGTCCATCATCGTCAATAAATACAGTCGGGTCTATGTCATGTATACTATTTTTAACCAACGGTTTACCAATAGTATCTTTGAACGGTCCATAAGGGCTGTCGGAAACCAACACACCTATACCCACGCCATTAGGCATAGGACAGTATAGGTAGAATTTTCCGTTGCGATAAATACATTGAGAAGCCCAAGCACCATTATCGGTGTTTACCCACTTGAAGTCCTTCAGCGAAGCTACAACTCCGTGGTCTGTCCAATTCACCATATCGGTTGATGTATATAGCAACCAATTTTGCATTTTAAATCCGAATGCATCGTCCTCATCGTGCCCGGTGTAAAGAAATACCGTATCGTTATAAACCATTGGTGCCGGGTCGGCAGTGTAATTGGTTTGAATGATTGGGTTTTGAGCATGGGCTGTGGAAAGTATAATCGCTGTAAAAAAGAAAACCTCAAAAATTCTTACTATTCTTTTCATTGTTTGTTCTTATTTTATTTATTTTCAATACACCATTCTATATCTTTAATTTCTATTCTAGACTTTCCCGTTACAGTTTAACCACAACTTTCTTCCCGTCATAGGTTACTACTTGATCAAATTTTTCAACAGAAGTAATTCCAACGCCTTTGTTTTTTCCAACAACAACTATGTTGAACTTACGTTCACTAAGCATTCCGGGGAAAGAGCCTTTACGATCATTAATAGTCAATTCTTTTTTCTCATTTTCCCAGTTAAAAGTTATTGTAGAATAAATTCCCTTCTCATAATTATAGTTATCGTTTTCATCTTCATATAATGTAAACTCACCATCAGCGCCGGGATAAATTCTGATTTCAACCGGATCGCTTTTTTCTGTTGCATATTGAATTGAGGGTCCCATTGGAATGATTGATCCGGCTTTTAAATAAAGAGGAATTTCATCAAGTGGTGCTTCCGCTTTTATTGTTTGACCTCCTTCAAAATATTTGCCTGTCCGGAAGTCGTACCAGTTAACAGATTCGGGTAAATAGACATCCCGTTCATTTACTTCGGGTTCAGTTACAGGAGCCACGAGAAATGATTTTCCAAACATATACTCATAAAGCTGGTTTAATGCGGAATTGTCTTTACAAAAATCCATTACCAAAGGACGCATAATAGTTGATCCGTTTTTAGTAACCTGCCATGCTTCGGAATAAATATATGGCATTAAACGATAACGCAGGTTTAACATTTTCTGCATATCATCCTGAACTTGCTGACTATAATGCCATGGTTCGGTCTCTGATTGGTATCCGTGAATTCTAAAAATTGGATTGAAAGTGCCCCATTGATACCAGCGTATCAGCAACTCCTGATAATTTTCGTCTGTGTACTGTGATTTACCCGGACGGAAAAATCCACCGATATCTGTAGTCCAATATGGCATACCGGATATAGTGAAATTAAGTCCGGCTACAATTTGTTTTTTATATGTATCCCAATTACCGCCTATGTCACCTGACCAGTTTATGGTACCATATTTTTGCTGACCGAGGAACGCTGAACGTGTTATAATGCAAACTCTTTTATCCGATGTTGTTTCTCTCTGACCTTCATAAACTGCCCTGCTGACAAACAACGGATAGGTAAGTCTATAAAAATCTCCTAATCCCAAGTAAGTTTTTTGACCATGCAAAGCATCGTTTTCAGGTTCGGTTGCATCCATCCACCAGGAATCAACTCCATAAGAAAATAAATTTTTGTTTAATGTATTCCAGTAGGATTCTCTTATTAAGGGACTAAAATAATCCAGCCACTTTGTATTTGGTATAAAAAGATTTTTTGCAATGTACTCTTTCCCAATTGCAGAATTCTTATCCGGGTTTGACCAAATTGAAATATTAAAATGTGAATTTAAATTGTGAATTTCTTTTATAAAACCTGCCGGGTTGGAATAATTGGTTTCGTCAAACTGGGGTACACCCCAACCGTTATCTCCCCAATACTGCCAGTCCTGAACAATAACATCCATAGGTATATTTCTTTTCCGAAATTCTTTTACTGTTTCAACCAAATTTGTACCCGACGTATAGCGTTCGCGGCATTGCCAGAAACCATAAGCCCAGCGAGGTAACATAGGAACGTTACCCGAGAGATTCCGGTAAGCAGCAATTACACTGTCTGCTAACGGGCCATAAAATACAACATAATCAAGCAGTTTGGCATTTGGTGAACGGAATGTAGTTTCATCTCCGGTAAGTTTCCAGGATAGCTTAGGTGTGTTGCTGGATTTACAAATTAATTGTACCCTGTGTTTTCCGGCATTTAAATTTACTAGTGCATCTGCCGTAGGTGGAAGCCAGAAATTGCTTATATCTATACAGGGTTTCCCGTCGATGACGACATACTGTCGGTTATCCATATCGCCCAGATTAAGAAATATTGAATAGACTCCGTCAGCAGGAACTTTAAACTGTCCGGTGTAAAGCGATTGATGCTGAGATACTTTTTGCGTTCCTGACGTAGTTGTAACTTCAGCGACCTGATCATTACCCTCTGCTGATTGTTCCTGTTTTTCAAGATTAATAAAATTGTCTGCCGGATTAAAATCAGTAAGTCCATATTGATGCCAGAGTAAGCCGTGTCCTTTACTTGAATAAATAAATGGTAGTGAAATTTGAGAATTGACTTGTATTAACTGACGGGTGATATTTTTTAAATTATAATGCCCATCCTGGAACTGACCCAGACCAAAAATATATTCATCCTTTGGCGATTCGAAACTTTGTTCTGCTATAAAACAAGGTTCTCCCATAACAGAATCCGGTATTAACTTTCTTGTACCGGCTTTTTCGTTCAGGAAAATTTTTCCTTCATTATTCGCAAAAGACAAATTACCCGTTTGTTTGTCCACAACAACAATAATTTTCCCCCTTTTTAATTCCAGTTTTGAAGGCAAATTTGTAACCTTAAATTTTGCAGCCTTCTCTGTTGTAGTAAAAATAAGCTCAGGCACTGTATCTTCAACTTCTTTATAAAATTTTACTCTTACTGCATTATCTGCAATTGAAGAAATGTTGATAGTTCCTTCTGTTAAATTAACACTTACGCCATTCGTTAATTGTTTATAATTTTTTACAACCTGTCCCTGGCTTAGTAGAGGAAACAAGCAAGCAAAAATCAAGTATTTAATTTTAATTTTCATAGTAACCATGCTTTATATTTTTATTGGATAGTTCTCCTTAATCATCTTTCATCTAAATACTTCTTATTTATTATTCTTTTGAAAAATTTTTGTTTTCCAAATCATTCAAATCATTCACCGGTCGTTCTATATTGTAAGGAATCGGTAACCTGCTGAACTGTTGAAAATAAAGTAGACAGCCATCTTTCCATTCTTGAGCATTGATACATTGTTTTCTAAGCTTGTTTTGGACCAGACTAAATCGTTCCGGATCTACGTAAGGTTGAACCTTATCCCAAACTTTCTGAAACTCACGAACTTGCTGTAAACCGGTTTCGTAATGATAACAAATCTCATCCCACAAAGAGCGTCCGCTCTTCATTTGATAATTCCACGGCAAATGATGAAACCATAAAAGATAAATTTCAGGACAGGTTTTCACATCATTAAGTTTAGAATTCAGAGGTTCATGGTATTGGGAAACAGCATTACTTCCGGTTTGTGTGCGGTCAAAACCGATACCGTTGGTATCTGCCTGATGATAGTAGGGGGGAGTCCAATCCGGTCGTAACCCCTTCGGTGCATACCATGGTCCCGGGCCATAATGATTGTTTCCCGCAAAAATATGATGCAACCCCATTGGCATCATGTAGTTAACTGCGGCTTCGCGGCTTTCAAGCATCATTTGTTTTACCGGGATCAGAAAATTATGATTCCATTCAATTGGAAGGACTGTGGTCTTTGCTTTATCTTCCAATGCAGTTGGTTTAAATGTAAGCTTCAGCCATTCATCTGCAATTTGTTCACTTGACAATTGGTCGTTCCATGCAAGACGACCAAAAGCATACCAGTTTGCCTGTGCAAAGGGATGACCACACCAGTTGGTATCTAATCCTATATTTGCCACGCCGGCAATTGCGGTATGTTTCTGCGGATAAATTCTTCCATCAGTGCATCGTGCAACAGTACTACCAATGCCTTCCTGGTAAGTGTCGCTTTGAAGGAACTCTTCCCACATTGTCGCCAAAAATACCAGGTGAATGGATTGACCAAGATATTCCTGGGTGATCTGAAGTTCGGGCATTACAGAAGTTTTTTTCATAGCACCAAAGAGTGGATTAAAAGGTTCACGAGGTTGAAAATCTACCGGACCGTTTTTTACCTGAATAATTACGTTGTCTCTAAACTTACCATCAAGCGGCATAAATTCCGAGTAAGCCTGCATTGCACGATCCTTTTCCTTCGGACTATATACAAAAGCTCGCCACATAACAATACCGCCATAGGGCTTTAAAGCATCTGCAAGCATATTAGCTCCGTCTGCATGAGTTCGCCCAAAATCCTGTGGACCTGGTTGACCTTCGCTGTTTGCTTTTACCAGAAATCCTCCGAAGTCAGGAATCAAGCTGTAGATTTCTTGAATTTTATTTTTCCACCATTTAATTACATCAGCATCCAGCGGATCTGATGTTTTCAATCCACCCAATACAGTCGGTGATGCGAAATTAATAGACAGGTATGTTCTGATTCCAAAAGGACGCAGAACATCTGCAATAACTTTTACTTTCTTCAGACATTCACCAGATAACATTTTGGGTGAAGCATTAACATTATTCAGAACTGCTCCGTTTATTCCAATAGATGCATTAGCTCGTGCATATTCCGTCCACAGAATTTTGTCTTGTTCAGTAACAGTAAATGAATCCTTTTCACTATGCCAAAAGATTGAAAGACCGGCATAGCCACGTTCTATTGTTCCATTTAGATTATCCCAATGATCAAGTATGCGCCGTTCATACGAAGGATTTGAGATCTCATTATTTATAGATTGACCAGTTTGTTGGCGACGTAATAGTTCGTATACACCGTATAAAATTCCCAACTCTGTGTTTGCCTGAATTTCGTCAGGACTTAATTTGAATCCATCTCCTTTTATTAACGGATCTGATTTTACTAATAGTTCAATGGTTGCGCCCAATTTTCCCTGCCAGGAGTTTTTCAATTCCTGTTTTGCAATGTTTAGGGTGACTGAACTTTTTGAGCAGATAATTTTCACTGAACCCGTGCTTTTACCACGAAGCCAAAGATCGTGTCCATTCTCTGCATGTAAGTTTAGCGTCACAAACGAAAAACAAATTATAATCAAAGCCTTTTTACGCAAAACTGTTTACTCCAATTTATTAACCAAAATTCAAATCTATATAAAATATTTTGTTATTATTCTGCTTTCATCCCAATATAATTATATTATTGAATTGTAATCTTTGTCATCTTCAGATCTTTTGCATCTGAACTGGTTCCGTACCACACTTCGTATTCTCCGGGAGTTACGGCTACATCGTATGTAGCTTTATCATAAAACTCAAATGAAGAAGGCGGTAGATTAATAATAGCCTGACTTGTTTTGCCCGCATCAACTTTTACTCGCTGAAATCCTCTTAATGTTTTTATCGGTCCATCTACATCATTAACCTTATGCACATAAACCTGAACGAGTTCTATTCCATCTCGTTTACCTGTGTTTGATACGGGAATTGTAAGCTCAACACTTTCATTATTTGTAATCCTGGTTTTACTGATTTGAGCATCACCGATTGAGAATGTTGTATAACTTAAGCCATAACCAAACGGGAATAGAGGATCTGACATAAAACGGTAAGTACGACCTTTCATAGAATAATCTTCAAAATCAGGTAACTGATCAGAACTTTTGTAGAATGTAATCGGAAGTTTACCAGAAGGATTGTAATCACCGAATAAAACATCAGCAACTGCCTGCCCACCCGACTCGCCTCCATACCAGGCTTGAAGGATAGCATCACAGGTTTCCGTTTCCGGTGTAAGGGCTATTGCAGAACCTGAACAGTTTACAAAGATTACTTTTTTACCCGCCTGTTTCAAAGCCTTTAACAAGTTGAGTTGTACAGACGGAAGATCAATATTAGTACGGTCGCCACCTTTGAAACCGGGATACGATACAGGCATTTCTTCACCTTCAAGCAGCGTGGAAAGTCCGCCTGCATATATTACAACATCAACATCTTTAAGCTTATTTGTAAGCCCTGTGTAATCAACATCTACTTCTTTACCAAAATTAAATTCTATGTTTGCTTCCCAGTTATTTAACTGGGCATAACGAATCTCTATTTTATATTTTTTACCGGCCTCAACTTTAAAAGGAATACGCGAAGGAAGTGTTCTCCAGTTATTGAATCTCCTGAGTGATTCACCGTTCACCAGTAATTCGAAGTACCCGGTAGCACCGCATTTGAATACAAGTTCTTCACTTACAGTTGGAGTGAATTCAGTTTCATAAAGTGCAGAAAATCCTTCGAGTTTAACCCCGGAAGCAAACTCGTGCTGACCGGCTGTGGTTAATTTTATCGGGAACTCAATCTGCTGTGTAGCAACAACTTCTCCCTCACGATTGGGATTATTCCAGTAAGTAGCTTTAAAACCTTTCTTACCGTCAATAGAACATTTTGAAAAATAGCTATCTGTTACTTTATCCTCGACAAGATCGCATGCCTTATCATAAATAATTTTATCTTCTGAAAGCTTTTTTTTTATTCCGTCTAAAATTGTAATTGTACGAATAGGTTTTCCATTATAGTTACCCCACAACATAGATTCATCATCGGCGTTGGAGCCAATAACAGCTATTTTATTAATAGATTTTGATAATGGAAGTATATTGTTTTTATTTTGAAGGAGAGTCATTGTCTCACGAGCCATATCTAAAGCGAGTTTCCTGTGCTCTTCATTATTAATTATGGAAGCTGGTATTTTTGTCCAGGGAACAATTTCATCCTTATCCATTTCACCAAGATCGAAGCGTCCGATCAGGGCACGCATTAAATGAGTATCAACATCATCTACAGTTATCAAACCTCTTTCAACAGCTTCCGGTATTTTTCTGAATGTATGATTTTCCCATTGACATTCCACATCTGTTCCGGCTAAAATGCCTTTAGCTGTTGCATGTATATCGTCTGATGAAACTTTATGACTTCTGTAAAAATCGGATATCGCACCGCAATCGGAAACAACAAGATATTTAAAGCCCCAGTCATCGCGCAAAATATCCTGAAGCAAGCGGCTGTTACCGCAGCAGGGTTCATCATCCAATCGTTGATAAGCACACATAACTTCGCGAACATCAGCATCCTGCACCAAAGATTTAAATGCAGGAAGATATGTCTCCCATAAATCACGGGGATCAATATTATTTAAATTAATAGTATGCCTGCTCCATTCCGGTCCTGAATGCACGGCAAAGTGTTTTGCACAAGCAAGAAGTTTTCGATACTTAGAATCTGCAGGACCTTGTAAACCTTTTACAACAGAAACTCCCATGCGTGATGTGAGATAAGGATCTTCGCCATAGGTTTCCTGTCCGCGCCCCCAACGTGGATCGCGAAAAATATTAACATTGGGTGTCCAGACAGAAAGACTAAGGAAACGCCTGTTTTCTAAACCACGATTTATTGCCTGCTGGTATTTTGCGCGTGTTTCATCTGAAGTTGCATTAAAAATTTTATAGACTAATTCATCATCAAATGAGGCTGCCATGCCAATTGGTTCAGGAAAGACTGTAACACTATCATTATTTGCAAGCCCGTGTAAAGCTTCACTCCACCAGTTAAATTTTTTAATACCAAGACGTGGGATTGCATCAGAAACATCACACATCAACGAAGCTTTTTCTTCCAGGGTCAAACGGGATATTAAATCTTTAGCCCGTTCTTCAGAACTTAAATTAGGATTTTGATAAGGCAGTTGTTGAGCCCATAGTTTTGCTATAAATAAAAAACATACGATGACTAATAGTTTATTTCTCATATTTCAGAGTCCCTTGATTTTAATTTATTTTGAATAAATATGATATATGTAAAACACCTGAAACTAATTCGTAACCGGAATCGGAACTTTCGCAGGTAACGATCCAGCAGATTTACCGAATACAGTGAACTCAATAATTCCCAACGGAGTGGATCGCGGCCAGTTAGTTATTGTTAGTTTAACAAAGCGGCATTTCGCCGGAGAGATTTCCTCAAAAATTGTATTTCTCGATATATTGTTATTTGTCTGATCAAGTGCTGTTTCATATTTCTCACCATCCATTGACACTTCTATTTTGTATTGATAAATATCATCCGGTGTCTCCGAGGTAGTTGTACGTTGCCAAAAGCGTCTTCGCACACCGTTAAACATTAAACGAACTCCGTCTATTGTGAACAATTGAACAGCATCAAAACGAGTTGCTGGAGAAAGTTCGATAGTTAAAGTTGGCATTGTATCTTCAGGAGCCGGTTCCCACAAAGTACCGCTGGAGTTGTCAATAGCATAAGCTGCAAATCGTCCGGGTTGTTCAGACGAAAACTTTGAAAGTGAATTCATAGCATTTATTTTGTTAATGGTTACAGGAATGGATCCGCTGTTTCCTTTTGTTGGAGCAATTTCAGGATCGGGACCCCATTGAGGTGTTTCAGTAATATCAACCGACATATTGCCATTCTTATCAAAGATGACGCGGTCCATTCCTATTCGTCTTCCTCCGGGAGGGTTGGATAGAACAATCGTATAAAATTGCCATAGATTACCATCCGGTCCTTCAACAATAGATCCGTGAGCCGGACCGGTTACAATGCCGTCAGTCTTACGAAGCAGGGGATTATTTAGGGCATAAGTAAAGGGTCCCATTGGAGATTTTGCTGTGTAGTATCCTTCGGCATAGGTTTTCCATTGTGTTCCGGAAGCTGAATATTCTAAATAATAAATACCATTTACTTTCTCTAACCAGGGTCCTTCTACCCAGGCAACATCAGTATATTCATTCATCTCGCCATAACGTTCCCAAATGTGGTTGCTGTTGAATCCAAAAAGATGTTTAACCTGGCCCGCAAATCTTGAAAGGTCATTTGGATCCAATTCTACAACGTAAATACCACTAACACCACGCCCCGGATAATATAGGTATAGTTTGTTGTCATCATCTATAAAAATATCCATATCAAAAGGTCCATTCCAACCACCGGAAACATCCGGTGTATTTTTCCATTCTCCCAAACTGGTATAAGGTCCAAGCGGATTGTCAGCTTTAAATAGCGGTCCATCATTGCCGCACATATAAAAGCTGCCATTGTATTTCACCACATGCGGTGCTATAGGAACGTTATCAACTTTCTGGAAAGTCCAGTTGAGCATATCGTCTGAAACCCACGCGCCTCCTCCAGTGCAGAACATGTAGTATTTGCCGTTTTCATGTATAACCGTTACATCGCCGGAAGCACTAGCTCCCGGTGCAGTGATCATAGGCAGGGGATTACAGTAACGCTGTAATTTACCAATCTCAGGTCTCCGCCTGTTACTTTGTTGAGCAATTGCAATGTTGGAAGTGCAAATCATAACCAGCATTAGCAATAAATAATTGATAATTTCTTTCTTCAAATTTTTTTTTCTCTTTAACACATAAATGATTATTTCCATTTTAATTTTTCTTTGTACGAGGAATTTCATAAGGTATAAGTTGATCTTTAAATTTAACAATGAGTTTTTCCAGAGCCTTAAAATCAGTTTCACCCTGTCTTAACATTTCAACTTCCCAGGTTGGGGGAATTCTCATAGCTGTAAGCTCTGCGGATTCAAGAAGATGTGCCGCAGTTTCAGCGATATCCAATCCTTCCTTCCATTTTTTATCCGGATCGTTAAGCCACTTATCACTCTGATCTACAATCTTTGTAACCCAACCCTCTCTATCCGGAACAGCAGGAAGAATATCGGAGGTACGTTTACGAAAAAATCCCATAATTGCGGCAGGTATCGAAGGGTCCCGTACACTGCCGTCCTTATAAAAAACACCATGGACCGGTCCCCACCCTTTACGGACGATCATTAATTCCCAGATATACCATCCAACCTTTGCATTCATATGTTCCTGAAGTGTAATATCATAAGGATTGGCGCGTGCTATACAACCTATTTCACCGTTCATCAAAGGCTTGTGTACTTTCGCAGCAAATTCCTTTGCCCGATTAATGTTATTTCTTATCTCTTCACGAGTCTGCATATAATCATGAAACTGTAAAACGTCGACATAATCTGCAAGCTCAATCATACCATCGACAAAAGCCATTCCTATTGTAACCGGGGTATTAGGGTCAAGCTCGTGAAAAGTTTTTGCCATAAACTTTGCATTTTCAAATTTCCTCATAACCATTTCTTTTGGTTTTGTCGGCCAGTCGGGTTCATTCATAACATCCCAGAATCTGAGTCCAGGCTCATTCGATATCGCATCAATAAGGAACTGAGCCCATTCTCTTGCCAGGGAACGCTTTGTTGTATCCATTAGCCAGGGTCCACTTCCCACAACGGGCATAACACCTATACCCCTTTTATAACATTCACGTACGAAATGTCTTAGTTTAGCAGGAAGCTCTTCCTTATCCTCTTTATAAACTCCATACGGAACAAAAACACGAACTTGATTGAGATTTAAACTTTTTGCAAGATTAAGATCAAAAATTGTTGTTGCGGAATCATAATTTACCCACATATCGATGTGGTGGTGTGGTGAAACTGCATTTGCGGGGGTATAATTGAAGCCCCTTATAAGAGAGGCTTCCCCAGGTCCGGTAAAATCAAATTTTGAATTCTTTTCACCGGAGCTGGCAAATCCTGCTTGCATAAGGATAAATAATAACAATAATGTAAGATTATGCTTTTTCATAAGTTACATCTCTTATTGATATGCGGGTAATTAATATCTTATCAAATAATTATTTGCACATTTTAACATAATAAAATAATAAAAAGTCCAACCACCTTTCCGATATTTAATTCGAATATTAATTCAGAGAAAACAGAAAATTTACGTTTTGAAAGTCTGGCAATTCTCTGATTTTCTCTGATTGATTTATTTCCTAAATTATTTCTTTAATTCAATTGTAACAACCGACTTTGAAGGAAGATCAACTTTAAGAATATTATTCTGAATGCTGAATGAAGAAAACTTCTGGATATTAACCTTTTCAGGCTGACCAAAGTCGTTATAATCATTTTCATGCGGTGCTGTAATTATTTCTCCTGAAGCACTGGATAAATTATCGGAACCTCTTAAATCGATTTCAACATTTTTGTCTTTATG
>Ga0307425_1001064_pt1 | contig 16876 bp, 17 predicted proteins | sample SalMarWE160330MG_FD_202152 | JGI IMG/M metagenome (GOLD analysis project Ga0307425, IMG submission 202152) | Salt marsh sediment microbial communities from the Plum Island Ecosystem LTER, Massachusetts, United States - WE1603-30 | ecosystem: Environmental > Aquatic > Marine > Intertidal zone >... | reverse complement strand
AGTGGTGCTGCCCGTGATGAGCGAATCATCCAGTTCCATATCATACTTCTGCTCTATGGCACCCGCAAGCTGGATAAGATCAAGGGAGTCAAGACCAAGGTCTTTTTCCAGTTCTGCTTTCTTTTTAAAATTTTCCGGCTTTATCTTATGCAGGCTGCTGATAACCTGCATTATCTTATATGACTGTCCGGGAATCTTCGGCACCGCAGCCTCTTTCGGTTTCCTTTTTTGATACAGAGCTTTCAGTACCTCATTCTTTTTAATCTTCCCGGTCGCAGTCCTTGGAAAATCACTGCCTTCCCATATGCTGCAGCTATTTATATGCTGGTATACAGTTAACTTTTTATTTGCACTTTCTACCGCCTTTCCGGGATTATTCCCATACCCGCCCTTCAGTATCAACGCCGCATGAATTTCTATGTTCCCTCCCTGCTTTAATCCCACAACCGCACAATCCTTTACGGATTTGAATGTTTTTAAGACGGACTCAATATCTTCAGGATAAATATTTATGCCATCCTGCCTTACTATAACCTCGTCTTTCCTTCCTTTAAAATACATATTTCCGTTCTTATCCATTTCTGCCAAGTCCCCGGTCCTAAACCAGCCTTCAGAAAAAGTTTTTTTCGTCAGTCCGGGATCCTTATAATACCCGGGAGTCACATTATCGCCTTTTACATATATCTCTCCTCCAGCCAGACGTACCTGCTGGCCTTCCAGAACGCTTCCGATGGATCCTGCTCCGATACGGGCAGGATCTGCCAGGGTTATAAGCGGAGCCGCTTCGGTCAATCCATAGCCCTGGAAAATGGTGTATGCTATGCATCTCCAGAACTTATCTAAATTGCTGTCAAAAGCGGCTCCACCCACAATCATGACTGCCAGCCTCCAGCCCAGCTTCAGGTGAATATTAAGGAAAGCAATAAACCGCAGCGGCCATTTAATTTTTTTAAACATATTATATTTTTTTTCAAATGCTGCGCTGTCCAGATTGAAATTCTTTATTATGTAATCCTTCAGCAGTTCCAATATTACGGGAAGTGTTCCCAGGATCCATACTTTTTCTTCCTTCACTGCTTTTACTAAATCCCGTGGATTGACGCTGTCAGTAAAGACCACGGAACTTCCTATCATTATTGGAACATAGATTCCAATAAGCTGCCCGTACATATGGCTCAGCGGTACCACTGATAGAATCTTTAATTTCCACATAAGGCGGAAGAAATTTTTCCATCTGTCCATAACCGGTAAAATGGATTTCAGATTAGCTTCAATATTACGGTGAGTTATCATTACCCCTTTGGGTTCTGCAGTTGTGCCGGAGGTAAAAACAATCTGTGCCAGGGTACCGGCTCCTATAGTTGCTTTCTTATGTTCAAAAGGCGGCATAGACGATAAGCACTCTTCAAAATCTCTCATTCCGATTGATTTTACGCCAAAAAATTTATTCTCACTGCCACCGCATACTGCCAGTTTAGGATTTACCTTATCCCTGACTTTCCTGTCAAAATCATCACTGGAATTTACATCAAGCGGTACCACAACTACGCCTCTTATCAGACATCCCAGATAAGCCGCTACCCATTCGGGGCGGTTCTTTCCTTTTATTATGACCCTGTCGCCTGCGGCTACCCCAAGCTTCCGGAGCAGCCCTGCGAATCTTAACGCATGATTGTAGACCTTATTGAAGCTCCAGGACAATGTCCTGTACTTTCCCCTGTAGCAGAAATAATTTTTTGTGGATTTAATATTGTTATCGATATAGGCAATCAAACCTGAACTCATAAGATACCGCCTTCTTCCGAAAACAACATTATTAAAAAGGATTAATCATCCTTAAAGGCAACTGTCGGGTAATTTGGTCTTCCATTTTATTATAAGTAGTTAAAGTTCCTTAATCAATAGGTGCAGAATTTAAAACTATTGAATCTACGGGTAATTAAAATAGGAAGCGGTTAATTTAATGCCGCTGTAAATCAAATTATTAAAAATTTCAGGGATCAGGTGCCCTGTAGAATTTTTCTTTTAACTTCCCACCTGACATTATGACCGCCTGAAATTTTTTTCCTCAGGTAAGGTGACTTCCTGAGCAGCCAGTAGCGGACAACGGGTCTTGCTAATTTGACCATATATCTTTTAAATCCCAGCGAAGTTTTGATTTCATCTATATAATCATCCAGAATATGGTTTTGATATCCCAGAAGCTTCTGACTCTCTCCGGTGTCCATCCAGTCGGTGTAGAAAGGCTTTGAGGCAAAAGCTTTCTCCGGCAGCATTCCGATTCCAACAGCATCCAGGACTTTCTCTACAATATCCCTCTGGTGTATCTGGCAATGAGGGCCTCCGCCTACAAGTAAAGTTTTTCCCCATACATCATCTTTACTTACGGCTGCATTGGCAAAAGCAATACCCGCATCACGAGCATGTATTACCTCGATTCTCGTATCAAGCGGCACATCAAAAAGCATGGGGTCAATTTTGTATAATGACGGAGAAAGCACCGCGCCTATTCTGAGAATTGCCCAGTTGAGACCTGATATTTTTATAAGCTGTTCACAGGCTACTTTATGGTGCGAGTAATTATCAGTTGGCATAACCTGATCACCTGCGGTTCTTGGCGGATCGGACTGCTGCGTTTTTCCAAAAACCGAAACAGAAGATGCAAAGACGATCTTTGGCCTTCTTTCAATTGCCCTCATAGCATTCAGGAGATTACGGGTTCCTTCCACATTAATCTCCCACGACCAGTTTGGCTTTTCTTCACTCAGGGAAGGAATCACAAAAGCCAGGTGTATGACTGCATCCTGATTCGCTATCGCCGCGGCCACATCATTCCTGCTGGTTATATCGCCCCAGAATATTTCTATATCTGATTTAAATTTTTCATAAATCTTTTCATTAGCTTTGGTTTTTAGTTCCAGAACACTGACCTTGCTGCCGTTTTTTATAAGTTCCTTTATGGCACATATTCCGACACTTCCAAAAGCTCCCGTTACCAGTATTCTCAATTTAATTTTCTCCTGTCTTAAAATTTTTTCAACGGCCCTTAATTTTATCTATCTGCAATTCCCTTTATTATAACCGCTGCGCTTTCTCCGGCCACTTTATCCCAGTCTGTCCCTTCCGGATCCAGCAGGCCCTGCATTATGAACCCAACCGCAACTGCCACTATCATTCTGGATACTGCATCAGCATTAACTTCCCTTATCAGCCCTTCCTTGATTCCATTATCTATTATTTCTCTAAAAAGCTTCAGGTATTTCCGGTAAGATACTATAGTAATATCCTTCAGCTTTGGGACTCTTGAAGCTTTGATCCATAATTCCAGGAAGATCGGCATCTGGCCCCTGGCTTCCTTAAAAACCGGCTGGGCCTTTTTTGCTATGTCCATAAACAATTTCAGTATATTGCCTGAATCCTGCCTTGCGGAATCAAGATACCCGTCAAGTATTTCCAGCCACTGATTTAAAAGCTCTAAAAGCAGGCTTTGTTTGCTGGTAAAATGATGGTAAAACGCCCCCTTGCTCATTCCGGCACATCTGCATATTTCAGCAATACCTGCTGCGTCAAAACCATATTTTGCAAAGCATTTTCCAGCCGCTTTCATCAATTTGTCTTTAGATTTTCTTCCCTTCTCTTTTAAATTCAAATATGCTCCGTATAATAGATACCAACTGGTCGGTACTATATTAATATATTAATCTCCTCCCGTCAATATTAAATTTAATTATTTCCCCTTTTTGCCTATATTCTATAAATAAGGGGCTGGGAGCAATATTAATCCGGTTCGTACCGGCTGCTTCTATTTGAAGTTATATTTCTTCGCCTTCGACAATAAGGCTGCCGGATCTTCCGCCATGCTTACAAGAGTAAACCACTGCTAGAAACCGATTTTTAAATAGACTTCTTATCCTTTAATCTTTTTACTGCGGTAACCATATTTTTTATAAAATAAGAAGTAAGGAAAACCACCGCCAGAAGCAGCACAATAGTTGCTCCGGAGGCAATATCCAGCAAATAAGAAATCCATAGGCCGCCTATGGTTAGAATAATCCCCGTAATAACCGAGCTGATCATTATTTTCTTTATATCATATGTAAACTGCCTGCATATGGAAGCTGGTATGGTGAGCAATGCTATTACTAGTATAATACCTACAATCCTTATAAGAATAACCACGCTTAAAGCAATCATACAAAGAAGCAGCAAATACAGAAATCTGTTAGGAATGCCGGTTATGGTCGAAAATTCCTCATCAAAAGATGCAGCATAAAATTCCCTGAAAAATAATACCACGATCAGGATTATTGCGATATTCATTATAAGCATTATATACAGGTCAGAAACAGGAATGGTTAAGATATTCCCAAATAAGTAACTGAATAGATCCGGAGCAAAACCGGGGGTCAGATTAATGAACAGGATACCGGATGCCATACCTACCGCCCAGATTATTCCTATGGCGGCATCCTCGCTTAATTTACTTTTTCTGCTGATGACTCCGATAGCTATTGCAGATAGTATGCTGAAAGGGATTGCGGTAATGATGGGATTTACTCCCAGGAAGTAACCCAGTCCAATGCCTCCGAAAGCCGCATGCGAGATGCCCCCGCTTATAAATACGATTTTCTTTATGACCACATAGGTCCCCACTATACCGCAGGTTATGCTCACTAAAATTGCAGCAATAACTGCATTTCTCATAAATTCATACTGAAAAATTTCTATCATTTCCTGTGCCTTCCCAATACCCTGTGCGGTATGCCATGCGCAAGAATTTCTACAGGGCACTTATAAGCTTCCTCGAGTTTGCCCAGGCTTCCTTCTTTAGGACCATGGTAGAATAATTTACGGTTAAGACAGGCTATCCTTTCGACATAAACAGAAATTGCGCCGATATCGTGAGTAACAAACACTATGGCCATCATGCTGCTGAGTTCCTGAAATAATTCATAAACTGATTTCTGCATCTTTGAATCAAGACCAGCTGTCGGTTCATCAAGCAAAAGCAGCTTCGGCTTCCTTACTATAGCTCTTGCCAGGAGCACCCTCTGCAGCTGACCGGTCGATAACATGCTTATATGTCTTTTTCTGTATTCGGACATTCCCACTATTTCAAGAGCATTTATAACAGATTCTCTATCTTCCCGTGAATATCTTTTAAACAATCCGTTATACCTTCCCATAATAACAAGATCGAATACATTAACAGGGAAACTTAAATCAAAATATGCATATTGCGGAAGATAGCCAATTAATTTCCTGCCTTCCCTAGGGTCCTTCCCGAAAACCTCGACCTTTCCCCTGTCCGGCTTTAGCAGTCCCAGTATAATTTTAAGTAAGGTAGTCTTTCCCCCTCCATTGGGTCCTATTATGGCCAGGAAATCATTTTGCCTGATTGAAAAGTTTATATCTTCCAGTACCGGAAATTGATTATAATAAAAAAATATATTTTTTAAATCTATAATAATGTTATTTTTCATCCCAGCCAGTTCCCGTCAATATAATTTTACTCCAGAGCCTGTTTAAAGGCTTCTGCTACTTTTCTCATATTTGTCAGATAATCTTTTTCGAGCGGACTTATCAGAACTACTGATCCTCCGATCTCCCTCGCTATGGTTTCCGCACTTTTGACACTTAATTCAGGAGAAGCAAAAATCAATTTAATATTATACAATTTGGCCTGACTTATCAAATTTTTGATGCCCTCAGCCGTTGGCTCTTTTCCTTCTTTTTCTATAATTACCAGCTCAAGATGGTAATCCCTGGCAAAATAAGTCCATGCCGGATGGTAAACCAGTATTTTTCTATTTTCCCTGCCCGAAAGAATTTTTCTAATTTCATTGTCCAGCTCATCTAATTCATTTTGAAAAACAACTTTATTCTCATAATAAAAATCCCTGCCGTCAGGGTCTGCTTCAATGAGCCCCGAATATATATTCTCGGTCATTATTTTTGCGTTAGCAGGTGAAAGCCAGATATGAGGATCATAATTATGGGATGCAGCCTCACCGGCAAATTCTTCCTCATTTAATTCCCCGTTTTCGCCTTCGTGCTCAGAATTATCGGCACTTTCTATTAGATCTATGCCGCTGCTGCAATCAACCACCAGTATTTCTTTGTTTACGCTTATTATTTTATCCGCCCATACAAGTTCGAATTCAATTCCCGAACCAACTTTTGCATATATTTTGGCTCTGCTTACTTCCTCCAGCTGACCGGGTGTCGGCTCATAGGTATGAGGGTTTCCCCCGGGAGGGACCATGACTGTAACCATTAATCTGTCCCCTCCGATCCTCTCTGCAAATTCAGCCTGGGGCAGTATGCTTACCACGACCCCCATTTTCTGTTCACCCGTATCTTCAGCTGCTTTTCCGTCGCATCCTGCAAACATTCCGGCCAAAAATACTAAAACTAAAAGATAGATCCCCGCAAACCATATTCTTTTCATATATATTGCCTGTGAAGGTTTTAAACCAATAAACATCTATGCTGCCGATCCATATTCTACCGTAATATATTTAAATTATATCACCTCTGGCATAAACACAGCCAAGTCTGCTGCAGCACGGCAAAATTTTAAAAAAATTTAATTACTGGAAATAATCACAAATTATTGGCCGGCTTGACCATTAAGGTCAATATGAATCTTTATATGATTAATTATATCTTTCCTTGGACATAACAAACTTTTCTACCAGCATGGGGTTAAATTGGGTTCCCGAACATCTCTTCAGCTCTTCTATGGCTTCCCTTTCAGAAATTGGTTCTCTGTAGGGTCTTCCGACCGTCATAACATCAAAAGCATCTACAATAGCCGCGATACAGGAATTAATGGGAATGCCTTCCTCTTTTAATCCTTGAGGATAACCGGTCCCGTTCCACCATTCATGATGTGCCAGAATATCCTCAGCTATAGTTGCAATCGGTGGAGTTGATTCAGCAATCTTGTACCCTATTTCGGGATGTCTTTTCATAATTTTCCACTCACTGGCATTTAATTTCCCTTTCTTCATTAGAATCTTGTCGGGTATTGCAACTTTACCTATATCATGAAGAGCAGAGAGCAGCACCAGTTCATCCAATTTATTCTGCGGCAGATCAATAGTGTTTCCAAGCTTCATGGCCAATTTTTTTAAGCGCTCCGCATGTTCTTTTGTCTCCCGGTTTTTCTCCCACAATACTCTCTCCAGTGATGTAATAATAGAATTATGAATACTTTTCCTTTCAAGCAGTTTATTCTTATACATATTATTCTCTGCCTCTTTTATGACATCTCTCAAATCCTGATCAAGGCTCTTTCTTGATGAAACCCCCATGGATATGTTTAGGGAGATCCTCTGGTCCCTGGTCTTTTCACAGATTTTCTTTATCATGTGCTGCACTTCTTTCACGTCTTCTTCCGTAGATCTGGGCATGATAATAAAGAATTCATCTTCTCCCCATCTGGCAATGATGTCTTCTTTCCTGGAACAATATTTTAATATCTTAGCCAGTTTTTTTAATAATTTATCCCCCTCTTCATAGCCAAAAGTATCATTTATCAATTTAAGCCCGTTAAGATCACATATCAAGAAATTCAAAGGCAGCTGCCTGTTACTGTAGATATTTACCAGTACCTTTTCAAAATAAGTTCTGCTGTACAGCTCGGTCAACTTATCATGAAAGCTTAAATATCTTATTCTCTTCTCCGCTTTTCTCTGCTCGTTTATATTATTTAAAATCTCCATTCTGGCTCTGCCGCCCTGGTGGGTTATCGTTCTACCGGTGACTTCGATGCTTATTTTACTACCGGTGCTCTTTAATCCCTTTATCTCATATGACGACCCGTATTCCGATTCTATCTTATCGATCATTATTTTCCGGTATTCCGGAGCTATGAATTCCAACAGATTTCTTCCGATAGGATAGGAAGAGTTGCAGCCGAACATATTCACAAAAGTATCATTTGCTTCAAGAATTTTACCGCCGCTGTGTATAACTACTCCTGAAAGCGAAGATTCAAATAACTTGTCAAATCTATCTTTGCTGTCCCGGAATATGCTCTCTGCTTTCCTTTCCCGCGTAATATCTTTGATAATTACCTTGAAGCCGATGACTTTATTATATTTATTGGCTAAAGGTCCGAAATAAACCTCCCCGAAAAGGACATCCCCGTTTTTATGCCGCTGGGTAATTTCAAACGGCTTGATCTCTTTCCCGTTCATAATAGCCTCAAACATATCCAGGTACCTGGGAATCTCATGGGTGCTCAGGTTAACGCGCTTGGTGAAATACTTACCGATTAGCTCTTCTGCGGAATAGCCAGAAAATTTCAGGACTGCATCATTGCATGATGTAATTATGCCTTTCTCGTCTATGATAAGGATGCCTGCGGAATCTGTTTTAAGTATACTTTCAAACTTGCCTTCGATTTCTGCCAGCAGGTGCTTAATGCGCTTATAATCCTTACCGGATTCCTCAAGATCAATAATTCTCTGGTGCATCTCAACCAATTTGTTTATAAGTTGTTCTTTTGTTATATCTTCAATATTCATTTCTTCTATGTATCATAAAAATAAAAGTCAGAAGTAAAATTACCTCTGACTTTTAAGATGTTAAATTCTCTCCTATACTTGTAATCTATTTTTATCAAAAAATAATAAACCTTCATTTAATCTCTAATTACCCTAACCCACCGGAGATTTACTGCTGAAAATAAAAATTATGGGTCCTATGAGTCATCAGCATTATCGTTTTTCTTTAATTTGAACTGATTTTCTTCTTCTAATTTTAAACCTTTACTGCTTTTCCCACTATCTTCCAATACCAGCGCTTTTACTTCGTCGCTATAGCTGTCCGCTTTGTCTTCCGATAATTCATTGATGCTTTCGCTTATATCCACATCATTTTTAAAATCACTATGTACGATTTCGTCACTCTCTTTTAAATTTTCCTTATCAATCTTTCTCAGGAACATATTAAGCTCTTCTTTGATTAATTTCTTGATTCTATTCTTGAATTCATCATACTCATACTGCAGATAATTTATATCTTCTTCCAGCTCCTGCTTTTTTTTCAGCAGCTCCCTGTAAGATTTTTCCAGAATGGTTCTCCTGCCCATGATCATGCCCCCGGACTCCATTTTTCCCCCGGGATCTTCCCTGTTGTCAACTTTCAATTTGTCTGATGTTTCGGTCCTTTTAACTGCATCTCCGTTTTCCAGATTGCTGAGAAATTCTTCCAGGCCTTCTTTTTCTATTTTTATCGCTTTATCAACTTTTATAGCGGGGATTTTCTTTGATGCTACCATATTTATTACTTCCTGTTCACTTACCCCCAGAATTTCAGCGGCTTGTTCTATTGTATAAAATTTATTATTACTATTCATTTTTCTGCGTTAAAATAAATTCTTATAAATCTATAATACTATTTTTAGACAATTATAACACATTAAAAAGATAAAAAAATCACTATCCTTGCTAAAACTGCAGATTTTCTATCTTACCACAAATGGTATTGCAACAGCTATGGCTCCGGTAAATACAACTGCCAGGATAAAAAGATTATATCTTGTATTATAATTTACCAAAAGTGAAGAATCATAGTACCCTTCCACATTCTGATCCTTATACATCCTTAAAAGGCCGTTTATCAGTTTTGACCTGCTCTGTTTACCTTTAAGCAGTCCGAATATCACAATCAGGTTTACCACTATTACCAGGGATACGATTATAAACATTACAATAAAAAGATTGGCCTCGTCACGTGAATTTTCAGCAATAGAAGAATTAATTCCCAGTGCCAGCAGGTTTAAAAAAATTGCAATTATTATAAAAATAATATCCGTTCGTGTATTCTGCTGGAGTTCCGATATGATATGCTTATGGACCTGTTCAATCATGCCGCACCTTCCTTCCATAAAACTTTATTTTAATTACAGCAGGCAAAATAAGCACCGCATGGCACCATCTGCCTAAATCCATCAGTCTTTATCCCATATAAATATGAGTATATTCTTTTTTATGTGAATTTTAAAGAAAAATTAAACATTATATAATGAGGTTTATCATGAATCCGGCCGTAAGCTATCCCACCGAACATGATAAAAAATGCAATTTCATTAAAATGGCAGTAGAAAAAAACTTTATCCCTTATGCGGGAAAAAGGGAGCTGAATACCATCGAAACTACCATATGCAACTAAAACTTGACTTCCCTGCCTGATATAATCGGTACCAGCTGTTTTAATTATTACTTCATGCCATAGACAATTGCAGTACAAATTAATATAATAAAAAATAATTTCAATAAGAATATGGATTCGCAAATAATAAAACCGCTCATTTTGACTTCAATTGCCGGTCTGTCCACTACTATCGGCAGTATAATCGGTCTTGCATTTAAGAGAGAAAGTTCCAAATTTATGAGTTTCGTACTGGGTTTTACCGCCGGGGTAATGGTCGGAGTATCTTTTTTTGAACTTCTCCCCTCAGGTTTTAAAGAACTGGGATTTACCAGGGCAAGCATAGCCTTTCTTGCAGGGTTCATCTTTATTTTCATAATCGATTCTTTTATTCCGCATGAATATATGGCGGAAAAGGGGAAAGCAAATGGTAAATCCGATAAAAAGCTTCTCAGAACCGGTCTTTTGGTGGCCCTGGGAATAGGTATCCATAATTTCCCCGAAGGTATGGCCACTTTTTATAGCGCACTCTTAGATATTAAAATCGGAATGGCAATAGCTGTAGCCATTGCCATACATAACATACCCGAAGGTATTGCCGTATCCGCCCCCGTATATAAAGCTACGGGCAGCAGAAGAAAAGCTTTCCTGTGGTCATTTTTATCAGGGGTAGTGGAGCCTATCGGGGCCTTGCTTACCGCTGTGGTACTCCTTCCATTCCTGAATTCTCAGGTTTTGGGCTACATACTCTCAGGCATTGCAGGACTTATGGTTTTTATATCCATTGATGAACTGCTGCCGGTTTCCAAATCCTACGGATATTCTCACCTTCCCATAATAAGTTTTTTCCTGGGAATGGGAGTTATGATTTTAAGTTTAATCCTTCTGAAGTGACCGCTTTTTCAACCTTCCCACCACCGGAAATCTCCTCAGAAAGTCCGCCCCATGCGGAGCTTTTTCAAGTTCCGGGGTTAAATCTTTTCCTGCCCGGTGGGTTACCTGATGTTTTCCGTTCTTCCACAGGAAACTGCCAGTAACATCATAGATCTCCCCGCGGTATGCAATATAAGCCGTTCTGCCTTCTCTACCGTCATATTCATTCAGCTCTTTTTCCGTAAATTCCTTCATTTCATGCAACTTATCCTATTATGGGTGATGCTTCAAGGTCAAATGGATTGGTCCTTATGGCCATAGAAAATAAATATGGGTAATTATTCTTTAAATGGTTCATATATGATACCCACTCGTATATCAGAGCGCTATAGGCTCTCTTCGTATCCCTTATCAGGTGTTCATAATCCTCGTCGGGTATATTCTCAAAACCTTTTCTCTCTTCAAGTTCATCGGTTAGATGAAATACGGCCCACAGGAGGTCGGTAAATGATTCATGCTCCAGCAGATTGGGATTTTCCAGCAGCCTTAAAAGAAAACCTCTTTTTTTAACAAGAAAATTCTTTAAATTCTTAAGGTTTCCCTCATTAATGTTTATTTCCGACTTGTAACTTTTAAATTTTTTATTTATATCCCTGAAATCCCTTTCTGTCCACCTGTCAACCTGGGACAGATGCTTGATTAAAATTTTGCAGTTTGCATCAAGATCCGAAAGATAAGTTAAAAGTTTGGTCCCGACTTCGCTGAAAAAAACTCCTATTACCATATTTAGTTTTGTAAGCAGTGCTTTTTTCTCCCTATCGCCTAAAACTCTGTGTATAATTACAGTTACCAAAAACACTTCTATGGGTACAAATGCAATATCTCCCAACAGATAAATAAAAATATGGTGCATATCTTTAAAAATGATAAAATGCAGTACATAAAGCAGTGCAGATGTTAATATTAAAGCTACACCTAGGATTAACTGCCATTTTACTTTTTTCATATAAACCCCTTTCTATAAATAGAAGGCTTTGCATATACCGCAAAGCCTTCTATTGAAAACCTATTTAACCGCAATTATCTTAAGAATTTTCCTACAAATGGAGAAGTTTCACCCCTTCTCAGGAAATGCCCTGACGGACCTTCTCCCAGAAATTCTGAAAACCAGCTCTCATGTTCTATTTCTTCATTAAGAATTGCCTGGGCCAGATCATAGGTCCTGTGGTCCTTGCCTGCGGTGATATTGCAGACATGAGTATAGCCTCTCACCGCACATCTTTCTGCTTCAACCAGTACCTTAAGTATGGCCATAACGTCTGTGGGATCCTTGGGCAGAGATGCAGGCGGACATGCCGACAAATCGTGAAAATCATTCATACGCTCCGGAAGCTTACCTCCAAGTTCATAGATCCTGGGAACAATTGCCTCAAAATGATTCCTATCCTCTATCCTTGCTGTTTCCGCAATTTCCTTCAATCCTTCTCCTTTAAGACCTATCAGGTTTGCTCTTAATATAGTGTAATAATAATAAGTGGTAAGTTCAGCTCCTGCATTCTTAACCAGCAGCTCAATGATTTCATCTACATTTACTCCTGCTTTCTCTACCATCTCTCTTGCTACTCTAGCCATTTCGTGCCTCCTTTTTTTTATTCCAGCAGCTTATAAAATATTTTTATTCTCTTTTTCCATTTGTCAAAAAGTTAACCTTATATATTATTAATTTATTTTTAAGCTTTTAAACTTATTATTTGTACTGAGTTTTACTTTTAAATTATAATATGAGCCATCAAAAAAATCCATTTTCATAACTTTTTTTAATTTTTAAAAATATATTATAAGTCTTTTATAAATAATACTAATAACTATATAAGAATTAATCTTATTTGTCAAATAATTTTTGCGTATTTAAAATATATTAAATCATATGCTTTTATACATCTTCCATATGCATAAATTTATTAAGATAATTAATAAGTTTATGATATAATAATCGCGGTATCTTTAATAACTAAAATAACATTATTCGATTAATTCAATTGACGGTAAAAATCAGCGTAATACATAAAGAGCAGCTAAGCAGTATTAGAACTAAAAAAAAGTTAAATTAGGAGTTTTATTTAAAACTCTGAGGTAAAAAATGACTAAAGAAAATTCAAATAAAATCATATATGTGTCAATTATTCTTGGGATATGCCTGATTATAAGCGCAGTAATCGCTTCCCTTACCTTTTATATAGTAAGATCCCCTGAAGATACGCTTTCCGTAACAGGCTCGGTAAGACAAAAGGTTACATCGGATATTGCCGTATGGAACGCCGAATTTTCAAGAACAGTCTTAGTCGAAGATTTGAAGACCGGATATGAAATGATGCAAAAGGACCAGGATATTGTAATGGATTTTTTTAAAGATAACGGATTTGATGAGGAAGATGTGTCAATCTCACCGGTGTTTATGGAACAACTGTACAGGTATGACCCTGATGCCCCCAAGGAAAATATATTGAGGCAAAATGTAGAAATCCAGTCAAATGATGTTGAAATTATTACTTATATGGCCAAGAATACCCAGGAACTTATAGGCAGAGGAGTTATATTTTCTATAAATTCCCTTGAATATTATTACTCCGGCCTGGCCGACCTTCGAATTGAATTAATACCGGATGCCATAAGCGATGCCAAGCTAAGAGGTGAAAAGATTGCCGAAGGCAGCGGTAAAAAAATAGGGGCCATAAAATCCGCAAATCTGGGAGTGGTGCAGGTTCTGCCCGTCAACTCCACTGAAGTCTCAGACTGGGGAACTTATGATACATCAACCATCGAAAAAGAAGTTATGATACCGGTTACGGTTATTTTTACATTAAAATAAAACAGTATAACTGCTCCCGGCAGGAAGCAGGACCGCATAACTGATATTATAACTGGAATGTTTCACTTAAGAAGAAGAATTAAACTTTTAGTTGCCAGGTCCCCCCAATTGGTGCCGTCCGGATCCATAAGGCCCTGCATTAATAACCCTATGGTTAATGCAAAAAGTATTTTGGATACTTCATCAGGGTTAACTTTTTTTATCACACCTTTTTTTATGCATTCCCTGATAATATATCCGAAGAACTCCATGTACATATCCATGGACTTTAGGACCACTTTCCTTAATCTATTGTCCCTAATTGCTTTAAGATAAATTTCCAGAAAAAGCGGCAGCTGGCTTTTAGTTTCCTCGAAGGCCGGCTGAAGTTTTTTAGGAATACTTATAAGTCCCCTATATATATCCTTTGACTTAAATTCTGAAAGGTTTATCTGGCCCGATACTTTTTTTATCCAGTTATCAAGAAGCCTTAAAAATAAATCCTGCTTGCTTTTGAAGTGATGGTAAAACCCGCCTTTGGTTATGCCGGCTCTTCTGCAGATATCAGTCACCAGGGTGCTCTCATAACCTTTTTTTTCAAAACATTCCGAGGCAGCCTTTAAAATATTATTAATGGTATTTCTTTTTCTTTCTTCTTGCTTCATCTATAAGTTATACAATACCCTAAAACCGGTATATTTATAAATGTCTAAATTCCAAAGATCCAGCCTGGATTAATATAAAATAATCTTTTTTGGCCATGGATCTTCTAAAGCGGCCTTCCAGGTTCTGTCAATATACTGATGGGTGTAAGACTGTTCCACAAGATGAAAAATATATGCGCCCCTCTCAGACAGCTCATAGCCATTTCTGCATTTTTCAAGATATCGCAGTTTCCTGCCCCAGTATAATTCAAATTTAAATACATCTTCCAGTTCCCTGCCGGAAAGCCTCCGGAAATCATTCCGGTCGATATAGAGATTATATGAAGACCAGAATAACCAATAAAGGGCCCTAGTCCTCTGATTGAACTTCAGACCAAGAGCAGTGGGTATCCTGCCGCTGTTAAGGCATTTGATATATTCCTTAACCGAAAAAGTATTTATTTTAAATATTTCTCCAAGCAGACTGGCCGCGCTGGGACCGAATCCTATATAATTATCTCTGGTTACCGAAGAGTATCTTGGTGTGTTCTTTTTGGAAAAAGTCCAGACAGAGGTTCTTACGTAACCCATTTCACTGCTGATATCCATGAGGCCTTCCAGCATCTTTTTTTTTAGCCTTCTGTCAGGTGATCTTTTTCTAAATTCAGCATATGAAAAATAGATAAAGGGATAAGTTGATATTTGAGTAGCACCCGAACTTGCCGCTACCTTGAAGTCTCCCATCAAGTCTTCTGCTGTCTGGCCCGGAATTCCAAAAATTAAGTCGACATCAACTGCTTTAAATCCGGCTTTCTCTGCTATTTTTAGTTTATTTGCACCATCTATTTTTTCCCTGCCCAATGAAGCAATGCACTTATCCTGAAAAGATTGAATGCCTATGCTTATCATATCAAATCCGCAGCTTTTAATCCTTTCCAGCAGAATTTCATTTATATCCAGGGGATGCAATTCTATTCCTGCATTGCCTTTGACCGCAAACAAGCTTTTGACTGCATCCATCAAACCAGATAGGTAATCTATCATCAGGGCGGGAGTCCCTCCTCCAAAATAAACACTTGTAATTTCTTTTTTCCGGTTGGTCTGTTCTGCTACCAGATGCAGCTCTTTTATTAAAGCTTCGTTAAACTTTCCCAAGAGACTGCCGTCAAATTTTATTTTGTAATAAGGACAAAAAGAACAAATCTTTCTGCAAAATGGGATATGAAAGTACAAGCCTGGATTCTCAACATCAATATCCAATCCATACTCAAAATTATTTTTAAAAATAAATGGCTTAATAGATCTTGCCATCAATAATCTTAGCAGATTTGTAAGCATTTACCGTTCTCCTTATAAAATCTCTTACGGCCCTGACAACATTTTAATTAAAACATTAAAGCCAGTAACTGAGTAGGTACTATCAGTTTAACCTGTTTTATATAAGATTAAAACACCGGGGAAAACCTGTAAAAAAAATAATACTAATTGTAATTAAAAAATATATAATTAAAATAAAAATTAAATTGTAAAAATCATTATCGCTATGATTAGTTTTAAAAAAACTTCTAAAAAAATTTTACTGGAAAGCATTTTAAAATTAATCCCGCCCGGCCGGAGGGAATATTTTAAAAAGAGAATATTTTATGGAAACGAGAAGTTCTGTCCCGTCTGCGACAGCAAGATCAAAAAATTCTACACATATTACTTCCCGCCGAATATAAAAATAGGGCCGCGCCCGAATGCATGGTGCCCCATATGTGGTTCTATCGAAAGAGAAAGACTTTTATGGCTATACTTTAAAGAACGTACCAACTTATTCAAAAGTCCCAAAAAGAAAATGCTCCATATAGCCCCGGAAATCGTATTAGCCGATAGAATCAGAAAAAATGAATTTATTGAATATTTAAGTGCAGATATCGATCCGGCTCGCGCCATGGTCGGCATGGATTTAACCGATATAGAAATGGATGATAATATTTTTGATGTAATAATCTGTAATCACGTTTTTGAGCATATCCCGGATCATAAAAAAGCAATGAGTGAGCTCTGCAGGATTTTAAAGCCGGAAGGATGGGCCATACTCCAGGTCCCGATAATCAGTGAATCGACCTTTGAAGACCCCTCGGCCACGACCCCGGAAGCAAGAGAAAGAATCTATGGTTTTTCCGAACATGTCAGGGGTTATGGCAGGGACTACAAGGATTTTCTGGCTGAAGCCGGGTTTTTCGTTAAGGTAGACGATTTTGCTGAAAAAATCGGGAATGAAGCTGTTAAACGTATGGGACTTCCGCAGCAGGAAGATATATTTTTCTGTACAAAACAATCAAGTATAAAAATTTGAGGTTAT
>Ga0307425_1001062_pt1 | contig 16902 bp, 12 predicted proteins | sample SalMarWE160330MG_FD_202152 | JGI IMG/M metagenome (GOLD analysis project Ga0307425, IMG submission 202152) | Salt marsh sediment microbial communities from the Plum Island Ecosystem LTER, Massachusetts, United States - WE1603-30 | ecosystem: Environmental > Aquatic > Marine > Intertidal zone >... | reverse complement strand
GCGAATCCGGCCAGCGAAAGAGTGAAAAGCAGTAGCAAGAAGATAGCTGCCTGAGAAAGGTTGTTCTTCATAGGCGGGTTACCTTCGAAAGGTGGGCTATTATAACAGCAAAGACTCTGGCTTTGCCAACCCCCTCCCACACGCATCTGCAAGTTGTTTGGTAAGCGGTTCACAAGCCCGCGCCCGTTGCGCATTGCGCTCAATCTGCTATCCTAAGAAGCGAATCCAGCAACGAAAAGGAGCTGAACTCATGGCGAAAATCGTAGAATGTGTCCCGAACATCAGCGAAGGGCGCAATCCCGAAATCGTGGAAGCGTGCATTGCGCCCATCAAGGAGACCGAAGGCGTGAAGCTGCTGGACTACTCATCCGACGCCGACCACAACCGCTCGGTTATCACCTTCGCAGGTTCGCCGGAGGGCTGTGTGGAGGCGGTGTTCAAGCTAGCCCAGAAGGCCCAAGAGCTGATTGACCTCACGAAACATGAGGGCGGCCATCCGCGCATGGGCGCGGTTGACGTGATACCGTTCGTTCCCATCGCCGGGGTGACGATGGACGATTGCGTAGAGCTGGCGAAGCAACTCGGCAAGCGGATGTGGAACGAGCTGAAGATACCGGTGTACCTGTACGAGGCTGCAGCATCCAAGCCCTCGCGCCAGAATCTGGCGATCGTGCGCAAGGGTGAGTTTGAGGGGATGGCGGAGAAGATGAAGGATGATAAGTGGGCGCCGGACTTCGGCGAACCTGCGCCGCATCCGACCGCGGGAGTGACCGCGGTGGGCGCGCGCATCTTCCTCGTCGCCTACAACATCAACCTGCACACGGACAACCTCAAGATTGGCAAAAGAATCGTGTCGTGCATCCGCGAGGCCAAGGGCGGACTGGTGAATGTCAAAGCCATGGCTCTGCTGTTGGAGGACCGCCAGCAGGTGCAGATCTCGATGAACCTGGTCAACCCGTTTGACACGCCGATGTATCGCGTGTTTGAGCTGGTGAAGCTGGAGGCGGAACGTTACGGCGTGGCCATTGCGGGCAGCGAAGTGGTCGGACTAGTGCCGATGGAGGCGCTGGTCAAGAATGAGGAATACTACCTCCGGCTGGAGGGGTTTAAGAGCCACCAGATTGTGGAACTGGGGCTCTTCGGCGAGTAGGAGGCCGCAATAGAAGGCGCGAGTGTAGCTGAAAGCCTGTTGCTGCAGACCGTGGTGCTCGTGCTGCTGCTCGGCGTCATCGGCCTGGCCGCGGCGGATGCTTTGCGCGTTCCCAGCATCGCCCCATTGCTGCTGTTCGGTGTAATCGCCGGCCCGTCGGCGCTCGGGCTGATCGATCCCGCATCCTTCGGCGACGGGCTTGCCGTCTTCATCAAACTGGGCGTCGCCATCATTATCTTTGAGGGCGCGATGACGCTCAGCGTAAAGCACCTGGTGGAGCACTACAAAGTGGTGCGCAACCTTGTATCCCTCGGGCTGCTCATCACGCTGACGCTGGGCACACTCGCTTTCATGCTGCTGCTCGGTTCGGACCCGCTGACAGCGCTGGTGTTCGGTTCGCTAATCACTATCACCGGGCCTACGGTGGTGCAGCCGCTGCTCAAGCGCGTGCCCGTGACCGAATCCGTATCGCACATTCTGCAGAGCGAGGCCGTCCTACTTGAGCCTGCGGGCGTGCTCATCGCCGCGCTCATCTTTGAAGTGGTAGTTGCCAGTTCGCCGAGCGCAGGTGACGCCGTGACCTTCTTTCTGAAGTCGGTGGCAGTGGGTGCTCTAGTGGGCCTGGCGCTAGGTTGGGCGTTGCGCATCGGTCTCACCCGGGTGGCGCTGCGCGAGGAGGTGCGCAACCTGACGGTGCTGGCAGTATTGTTGGGAGGGTTTGCGCTGGCGGAAGGCGTTTCGCCCGACAGCGGCATTATGACCGCGGTAGTCGGCGGGCTGATGCTCTCCGGCACCGAGTTCGCCGGCAAAGCTTCGCTGAAGCAATTCAAGGGGCAGATCACCCTGCTCACGGTGGCCTCCATCTTCATCCTCATCTCCGCGAGCATCAGCGTGGAAGAGGTCGCGCGCATCGGCTGGGCGGGAGCCGGCATTGTGGCATTGCTGGTGCTCATCGTGCGCCCCCTTGCGGTGTTCGCCTGCACCGCGGGAAGCGAGCTCAAATTCAACGAGCGGGTGTTCCTCTCGGGAGTCGCCCCGCGCGGCATTGTTGCAGGGTCCGTAGCCTCGCTAATATCATTGCGGCTGGCCGGACACGGCTTCCCCCAAGCGCAGGACGTGATGACGGTGGTGTTCATGACCATTGGGGCGACGGTGCTGGTGCTCGCGCCCATGACGCAGGCCTACGCCGCCGCCACGGGAGTGTTCATCGACCGGCGCAAATCGGTGCTGTTCGTCGGGGCTAACGCGTTCACCCGGGCAATCGCCGCTCGTATGCGCGACGCGGGCTACCGCGCCGCCTTTGTGGACACGAATTTCTACAACTGCTTCACCACCCGCGACGAGTTTGAGCACACGGTGCACGGCAGCGCGCTGGATGAGGAGACTATGCTGGACGCCGGCGCCGCCGCGGCGGGCACGCTGGTGGCGTCCACGATGAACAACGAAACCAACATCCTCATCTCGCAGTTTGCGCTGCGCGAGTTCAAGATCCCGGTGCGCGCCGTGGTGCTCCAGCTCAGCACCGACGACAGCGTCGCTAAACACGTAAAGGAATCCGACCTCAAGGTGGCGATGGGCGGGCGCTTTGAGCTCAACGAGTGGATACATATGGTGGAGCACGGCGAAACGACCTTCGTGCGGTTCACCACGGAAAAGGACGTCGCGAGCATTGAGCCGCTGACCGACCGCATCCGCGGCTTCGCCCTGCCCGCCTTCTATGAAGAAGGGGAAACGCTGCGCCTGCTTTTCCGCAGCTCGCGCCTGCCCGCGGGCACCACCATCCACTTCATGGTGAAGCGCGATGAACTCGGGAAGCTGGAAGAGCAATTCAAGGAGTATTGCGCTTCGCTCGTGAAATAGCATTTCTGCGGTAAGTAATGTATTTAAGATGCCAATGGGGGCTTCCATCCGCAGCGCTTTCGTGCGCGGCTTCACCAGGCTGCTGATTGCACTCGCCCGCATTCTGCCGCCGGCGGCGCTGCTGCCGGTTGCACTCGGGGTTGCGTGGCTGGCGTGGCACCTTTACCCGCGCATCCGCCACGTCGCCATGCGCAATCTGGAAATCGCGTTCGGCGACGAGCTCTCAAGCGCGGAGAGGCGAAAGCTGGCGCGAGGCTGCGCGCGCGAGGCCGCTCTGACAGCGCTGGAGTTCTTCTACTTCACCCACTGGCCGGCGGAGCGCGTGCGCGGCCTGGTGAAGGAGACGGAAGGTTGGGAGCTGTTGGAGCAGGCGCTGGCGCAGGGCAAGGGAGTGCTCGGCCTGGCGATGCACTTCGGCAACTGGGAGATGTCCGGCGCGTATCTCGCGCTTTCCGGCGCGCCGCTGGCGGCGGTGGGCAAGGAGCAGCGCGACGATTTCTTCACCAATCTAGCGTTCCCTACGCGCCAGAAGCTGGGCATTGAGAACATCCCCAGCGGGAAGATGGGAAGCGCCATGCTGCGCACACTGCGCTCCAACAAGGTGCTGGGGCTGCTCGCCGACCAGAACGGCGGAGCGGACGGAACGTTTGTTCCCTTCTTCGGCACCATCGCTTCAACCGCGCGCGGCCCTGCCGTGTTGCACCTGAGGCTGGGCGCGCCACTGCTGCTGATTGTGGCCAAGCGGTTGAAGCCATTTGAGTTCAGGTTGATAGTGCGTCCGGTGGAGTGCGAAGTTAACGGCAAGGGCGAGGAGGCGGAGCGCGAAGTGCTGGCGGCAATGAACCGCGCATACGAGCAGGTGATCCGCGAAGCGCCGGAGCAGTGGTTGTGGATACACCGGCGCTGGAAGACGCGCCCGCCGGGCGAAAAGCCGCTCTACTGATTCAGCTCCGGTTGCGGCGCAACGCCAATCCCCAGGGCTTGGGCCACCGTTCCCAGGTAGTAGATGCTGCCGGCCACCAGCACGCAGCTTCCGCCCTCAACTTCTTCCAGCAATGCGCTCATCTGATCTGCGAAAGGCGCATCCGCCAGGCGCAACTTGAAGCCGGCTTGCTGCACGCCTTCTTTCACGTCCGCGAGCGGCATGGGATGAAGAACAGGCAGCTCGATCGCCACGACGCCGCTGACGAGTCCCTTCAGGGGATTCAGCAGGCGCACTACATCCTTGCCAGCCTGGCAGCCGAATACGAGCGTCGGGCGCACATCAAGGAAGTACTCGCGGAGTGATTCCGCCAGAGCGCGCATTCCTTCAGGGTTGTGCGCCGCATCCAGGATGATGTGCCCCTGCCCCACGCGGCTTACTTCAAAGCGCCCGGGGTAGTTGATGGTCATGCTGGAGGGAATGTAGAACCGGCGCGGCAGATAGCCGCGCTTGTTGAGCTCGGCGCAAACCCTCAGCGCGGTCACGAAGTTGTGCCGCTGATAGAGGCCGAGCTGATTAATGAACAGGCGCGGTGGCAGCTCGAATCCTTCAAGCTCCGCTTCCAGCGCAAACTCCTGACGCGGCGGGAAGGCGGAGCCGCTGATGCGCTCCAGCAGCACCGATTGCTCCACCACCGGCGCGTGCTTGAGCGCAGCGAGCTTGAGCAGAATGGTGCGGCAGTCGGGGTCCTTCGTGCGGATACCGCGCGAGAGTATGACCGGCACGTCCTCGGCCATGATGCCGGCCTTCTCCACGGCGATGCCGGAAAGGTAGGGCCCGAGGTACTGCTGGTGGTCGTAGTCAATGCTGGTGATGGCGGTGAGCACGCGGGGCAGCGCGTTGGCCGCGTCGAAGCGCCCGCCCAGGCCGACCTCAATCAACGCCAACTCCACCTTCGCGTTTTTCATCGCCAGCAGCGCGACGATGAGCGTGGCTTCAAAGAAGGTGACGCTTTCGCCGCTCTGGGCGAGGAACTCCTGCAGCTGCGCGGTGGCGGCGGCGAAGGCCGCATCGGGCGCGGGCTTCCCGTCCAGGCGCACGCGCTCGGTGATGCGGAAGACGTGGGGCTTGACGAAGGCGCCGATGCGCTTGTGCGGGCGCAGCAAGGCCTCGGCAAAAACGATGGTGCTGCCCTTGCCGTTGGTGCCGCCGACGATGACGCAGGGGAAGGGCGGCGGCAAAAGCGAAAGCCCCGCGAGCACGCGCTTGAGCCGCGCCAGGTCCAGGTCAATCTTGCCCGGCTGGAGCGAAAGCAGGAACTTCTCCGCAGCGGCTAGATCCATCAGGGAGATTGTAGCATCTGGGGGGCTAATCCTCTTCCAGGAGGTTTACGTACTCGGTGTAGCAGAAGACGCGGTTTCTCCGCTGACCCGTAGTCTCCTCAACTACTCCCGCGGACTGCAAAACTGACACCAGATTGTTGACAGTGCTGTAGGCGAGCCCCAGGTCACGGCTAGCGCGCCGCAGACTGAGGAACGGATTCTCGTACATGTAGTCCTGGAGCCGCAGCAACGAGGCGGAGCCTCCGAGTTCGGAGACGAGGCGGGTCCGATTGCGTTCGCGCAGCTCGAGGATTCTCGTCGCTTTGCGCCGCGCATCGGCCGCCACTTCGGCGACACCTTCAAGAAAGAACTCCAGCCAGCCCTCCCAGTCGCCCTTGTCGCGGACGGCCTGGAGCCGGTCGTAATACTCCGACCTCCGCTTCGCAAAGAATAACGAGAGGTACAGAAGCGGACGCCTCAAGACCCCGCGCCAACAGAGCATAAGAGTAATGAGCAGCCTCCCCATCCGCCCGTTGCCATCAAGGAACGGATGTATCGTTTCAAACTGCGAGTGGACCAGGGCGCAAGCAATCAGAACCGGCATGACGGAAGGCTCCGCCTGGTGGATGAACTTCTCCAGGTTCCACATAGCCTCGTTCATCTCGCCGGGGGGCGGAGGGACGAAAGCCGCGTTGGCAATGGTTGAGCCTGCAGGCCCCAGCCAGTTCTGCGAACGGCGGAACTCGCCCGGCCCCCTCTCGCTTCCACGCACATCGTGCAGCAGCTTGGCGTGTATCTCCCGCAGCAGCCGAAGCGAGAGCGGTAGCTCGTTCAATCGGATCAAACCATAGTTCAGAGCCGAAACGTAATTAACTACTTCACCCACGTCACTCGGCGACCCCGGTTTCCTCGCGACTTCAGCCTGGTATTTGAGCACGTCGGTCAAAGACGATTGAGTGCCTTCGATGCGGGAAGAGAGCACGGCTTCTTTGTTAACGTACATCGCGACGAAGAGGTCGGGATTGGGAAGCGCCTCGGAGCAACCGTCCAGGCGGCCAAGTTCGGTGTCAGCCTTCGAGAGGAGAGCCGCCAAGCGCCCTTCCAGCTTCACCGGCGGGGTGAGCGAAAGAGCGGTGGGGATGAAGGCGCGGTAGCCGGCAGGTTGGCGGACGTATTCGCCGGTGCGGCGACCGGTGCTACTAGCCATGAGCTTGGCCTCCAGTTGTTGCAGCCCACAATAACATGGCGGTGAATCCGTAGTTATATTACAGGAATCGGGCGATTTCTGCAATAAGAGGGGTCTGCGGGCGGCGTTATTACGAAAATCGGGCGTTTGGTGGAATAAGAACAGGGGGAGTTGCCGCGGTATAATCAAGCACAGGTGCATTGGCGCAATGCAATAACAGGAGGCGAACTATGTCTAACAGCCAGGCGGCAAAACTAGCAATTCTGATTATCGTGTCTCTGTTCGCATCGGGCTGGGCAGCCCATGCCGAAGTCCAGACGCCCCAGGCGCGCGAAATAGCCACCCGTGAGTGGACGGAAGGCGATTACCTCGGATGTGTAACGGTGATTGGATTTGCCGACGGAAGGGGCTACGACCTATTGCTTTGCACGGGAATGAGGAGGAGCGAAGATGGCGGACTATCTCGTGCAGCGGAGGACGGGGGGATCTACAAGATCCTTGTCCGCGAAGGGGCTCTCATAGTCCGTGCCGATATGTACGCGCTTCCGCTTGAGCTAGACCCACACCCGTGGAAGACGGCGCGCACCATCATTGCGCTACGAGAACGGCTGGATCAGATTGCGGATGAGTGGACGCGGGGCGACGAGGATGCGCAAACTGCTGCGGCGGTCTTGCGGCAGGTGGCGGATTTTGACTGGGAGCACCGGGTATTCCGGGTGGAGATCATCACGAAGCTGCCGCCGGACTTACAGGAGTAGCCTTCAAACCTGCTTCCCCCTTGCGCACATAAGCGTCTCCCCAGGGATGCTAGAATCTCCGCATGGGGAGAAAGGGATTATTCATCATTGTTGAAATGCTGGCGGTTTCGCTCGCGTTGATGGTCCTGCCGATTGGGGCGCAAAGCGCGCAGCCAGGACTGGCGGAGAGCTACGGGGAACAGGCGGAGCTGTTCGCGCGGGCGCTGGCGCAGGTGGGGCTCACTCCGGACGACGTACAAATGGACGCCCGCGACATGGCGCTCTGGGGCGGCGACAAGTACCGGCTGAAGCTGCTGGACGTGTTCTTTGACGACCCGTGGAAGATCAGCCCGTACACACGCTCGCTCACCGACGGGCTGCTGCAAAGCGATGAGGACCTCACGGCGATTGTGGTCAGCGCGCACAAGCGGCTGGATCGCGCGGTGCGGCTGGGGCTCATCGGCGACCCGTTGGAGGCGCAGAAGCTGCGCGTGCAGGAGCTGGGCGGGAAGAACCTCGCCGTGGCGCTGGCGGAGCTGACGGGCCGCCCGGACGCGGAGTTCAAGACCGTGGAGTACCGCGCGCTGCCGGACGCCGTGCGGGACGCCGCGGCGCTGGTGCTCTTCACCGTGCCGGAAGTGATGCGCTACCGCGAACTCGCGCTGGAGGCGCCGCTCAAGCGGCTGGGGCTGGACCCGGAGGCGACATACCGCGAAGTACTGGACTACGTCATTACGACGTGGGAGGAAGATGTGTCGGAGGAAGCGGAGGACCTGGAGCAAGTGCTGCTGATGGAAGCGCTGATGGACAACTGCGACTGGACGCTGCTCAACGCCGGCGCGACGCTGCTGGCGATTGCGGCGCAGGAGGCCAAGCGGATGCTGGCGGAGGCGGACGCGGAAGCGCTGGCGCAGGACTTTGACTTCATCGCCAATACTCCGATGGGGTACGTGATGCTGGGCGGGATTGGCGGTGGTTACTACGGCGCGGACGACCACCTGCTCATCATTGACACCGGCGGGGACGACGCCTATGCGAGCGGCGCGGCGAACCGCAGCTTCGCGTGCGGCGCGAGCGTGTGCCTGGACCTCGCGGGCAATGATACATACAAGAACGAGGGCGCGAAGACACCGGCTTTCGGCGCGGGCGTGTTCGGCTACGGCATTCTCATAGACTGCGCGGGCGACGACACTTACGAGACGCCCTATGTGGGCGAGGGCTGCGGCGTATTCGGCACGGGGGTGCTGTGGGACTGCGCGGGGAACGACCGCTACGACGGAATGAAGAACCTGCAGGGCTGCGGGGTGTTCGGCACCGGCATACTGATAGACAATGCGGGTGACGACGTTTACGCGCTGTACGAATACGGCCAGGGCTACGGCTACACCATGGGCTGCGGCTATCTCATCGACACCGAAGGCGACGACAAGTACATCGGGAAGATGGAGCCGCAGGAGTTGTCCAACGGCGGGCCCTTCGGCGCGGAGCGGTTCATCCACTTTGCGCAGGGCGCGGCCTTCGGCCGCCGGTCGGACTTCACCGACGGCCACTCCTGGGCCGGCGGCGTGGGCATTCTGACGGACGGCGCGGGCGATGACGAATACACCTGCGACGTGTACGGCCAGGGCACCGGCTACTGGTACAGCGTGGGCATCCTCGCCGACAAGACCGGAGATGACAAGCACCAAGGGGGCTCGTACAGCCTCGGCAGCGCGCCGCACTTCGCCGTCGGCGTGTTGCAGGACGAATCTGGTGACGACCGCTACTACATGCGGCAGATACAGTGCCTGGGCAACGGGCGCGACTGGAGCATCGGCTGGTTTGAGGACGCCGCCGGGGACGATTGGTACCAGGGCGGGGCGTTCAGCTTCGGCACCGGCGACGTGAACGGCCTCGGCTTGTTCTGGGACCGCGCGGGCGACGACACCTACATCGCCAAGGGCATCAGCTTCGGCCAGTCGCGGATGGAAAGCGGCGCGGGCCTGCGCGACTTCATGCTGACGCTGGGGCTGTTTGTGGACGGCGGCGGGCTGGACCGCTATCTAAGGCTGCCGGGAGACGAGGCGCCGAGCGGGACGCCCACGCCGGAGCTGATGGACGCCGAAGGGCTGGCGCCGCTGGAGCTTCCGTACAACGGCGCGTGCTGGTCACGCGAGACGCAGGGCAGCGACGTGCCGGGCGCATGCGGCGCGGGCATTGACGCCGAGTAGCGACACCGCGTGCGAACGCTGATGCCGGTCAGCTGCCGGGCTGGTGAGACGCAGTTGTCGCCGATGCAGTCTAGGTCTTCGGACGAGCTTCGTTCACCCTTAACTGCCTACCGTCCACGTCCTTGCCGTTCAAGGCCTCAATCGCGGCCTTGGCCTCCTCGTCGTTCGGCATCTCCACGAAGCCGAATCCGCGCGAGCGGCCGGTGAACTTGTCGGCAATCACATTGGCCGAGGTGACCTCGCCGTAGGGGGCAAACGTCTGGCGAAGGTCGTCGTCGGTAGAGTTGTAGGGCAGATTACCCACGTAAATGTTCATACAAGTCTCCAAACAAAGATACAGGGTACCCGGAACTGAAGCCAGCGAATCCTCCGACTTGCACCGGCAGCTTGGTCCACCCCGGGTGGGTCAGCGGCCTCGTAGCAGGCAAAGGAGCAGGCATTAGCAAAGTGCACCCGCGCCTTGGTGGCGCAATACGGCGGGGATTATATCACGGCAGGCGGCCTTGACGCACTACCCATGCGGGTCTGAGCGACGCGCGGCCATTCCGCGCGCGGGGAGAACATAGGGGACTATAGGACGATTTGGTTTTACTACTAGCGCGGGCGGGCTGCTAAAGCGCTCGCGGGAACGCTACCGGACCATCAGGCGTCCGGGGGGGACAGCTTCCCGGTGATTACGGGATGGACGATCCGCTCTTCAAGCTCTACGCCGACGATGGACTTCACGCGGTCAAGGTCGGACTTGCCCTCGGAGCTGAACTCGGGGTTGAGGCGGTGCCACATAATATCGCTGTGCAGCAGGATGCTGCGCCAGGGCTCGGCGAAACGGTAGAAGATGCGCTTCCCGTCACGGCGGCGGCGCACGTAGCCGTGCTCGCGCAGGCGCGCTAGCTTGTGCGAGATGTTGGGCTGCGCCACCTGCAGGGCTTCGGAAAGCTCGGTTACGCACAGCGCGTACCGCGAAAGGAGCAACCCCATCCGGTAGGTCGTTTCATTACTCATCACGGAGTAATATGTCACTAGCGGCATATTGTCAGTAGACATTTGCGCCTTCTGATAATAGCGCGGGAAGACCATTTAATCAAGAGTGTGTGCGGATTCGTTTGAATCCAGTGCTATTCATAAAAGCGCATACGAACTCTATTGCACCAGCATAGGTGTTTGGTATATAATGTGTTACGGCAACGTCATATCCCGCCGGGCGGCAGTTTAGGCGGGCTGCACCTGAAACAAGGTCATTGGGGGAGTTCATGAAAACACGACGGACTTACGCGTTTGCCTGTCTGCTACTTGCCTGCGCGGGAGCGGCATTCATCACCGGTTGCGGCAGCTGGCACGCTCAAGTGCTCGATCTCCATCCCATCTCCGGACCGCCCTCCAAGGCGGTCGGACCGGCGGTCACGCTACCCTCCAGCCTGCACGGCACCTCGCACGGGATGCAGTGGTGGTATGAGCAGGAAGATGGCGCGGGTGCGCTGTTCGGCGTGGACTACGCCGAGACCGGATGCGGCAATTGCCACACCACTGGCTGCAGTGATTGCCACGAAGATGCCGCCGGCACGCTGCCGGTCAACGAGCCGGACAAGTGCCTGGTGTGCCACAGCCGCATCGGCAAGGAAGCACAGCTCACAGTAACCGACGTGCACGTACAAGCTGGGATGGTTTGTTCCGACTGCCACAGCGGGCATGAGATCCACGGCGACGGCACCGAATACGACAGCATGTTCGCCGCCAACACGCTGGATCCTGAGTGCACCGACTGCCACGAAGGCGGCAGCGCGCCCGAAGTACCCGACACGCGCGCTCACACGGTGCACGGCGACGATCTAGCCTGCGACGCCTGCCACATGTCAACCTCCATCACCTGCTACAACTGCCACTTTGAAACCTTGCTGGATACGCACGAGAAGAAAGCCGCGGCCGCTTTCAAGGACTTCATAATCCTGGTGAATGATGAGAACGGGCAGGTGCGCGGCGGCAGCTACCAGTCGGTGGTCTACGGCGACAAGGCGTTCGTGGCCTTTGCACCCTACCACGGGCACGCTATCTCGTCCGAGGGACGCGACTGCGACGAGTGCCACGGCGGCCCGCGGATGCAGGAATACAACGATACCGGCCGAGTCCAGATGACCTGGTGGGACGACGCCGAGTCCAAAGTCAAACATACGACGGGAGTGATTCCGTTCATCCCCGACCGGATGGACTTCCAGTTCCTCAACCTGGAGGGCGGAACCTGGGCGCCCATCACTCCGACCGAGAACGGGGTACAAGCCGAGTTTTGCTCACCGCTTACGGAAAGCCAGCTGGTGGTGCTGGCATCGGCTCCGCCCGGTGATGAGCTGGCCACCAGCCTGCACGGAACCGCCAGAGGAATGCAATGGTGGTACGAGCAATCCGACGGTGCCGGCGCGCTCTTCGGCGTGGACTATGCCGACACTGGCTGCGGCAGCTGCCACATAGACACTGCCGCTCCTGACGGCGGCTGCAGCGAGTGCCACGGCGAGGCCAGCGTAAATGACCCAATAACCAACCAAGCGGAGGTGTGCGGCAACTGCCACAGCCGAATCAACAAGGAAGCACAGCTTACGTTATCCGACGTACACAAACAGGCCGGTATGGTTTGCTCCGACTGCCACAGCGGGCACGAGATACACGGGGACGGCAACGAGTACAACAGCATGTTCGAGGCATCGGCGCTTGATCCAGAATGCACCGACTGCCATGGCGGAGGCAGCGCGCCAGAAGTGCCTGCCACCAGCTCGCACACGATTCACGGCGACACGCTGGAGTGCGACGCTTGCCACATGTCGTCTTCCATCACCTGCTACAACTGCCACTTCGAGACCTTGCTGGATACGCATGAGAAGAAGGCGGCGGCAGGCTTCAAGGACTTCATAATCCTCCTCAACGACAAGAACGGGAAGGTGCGGGGCGGCAGCTACCAGTCGGTGGTTTATGGCGACAAGTCCTTCGTCGCCTTTGGGCCATACCACAGCCATGCAGTCTCGTCGGAAGGCCGCGACTGCGACGAGTGCCACGGCGGGCCGCGCATGCAGGAGTACCGCGATACCGGGCGGGTGCAAATGACCTGGTGGAACGACGCCGAAGGCAAGGTGGAGCACACAACCGGGGTGATTCCCTTTGTTCCCGACGTGCTGGACTTCCAGTTCGTCACGCTGGATGGCAGCACCTGGAGCCCGATCACTCCCACGGGCAGCGGCGTGCAGTACGAGTCCTGTTCGCCGCTGACGGAAAGCCAGCTCGCGATACTGGCGTTGGCCCCGCAGGCCGACAACCTGGCGACCAGCCTGCACGGCACCGCCGCAGGCATGCAATGGTGGTACGAGCGCCCGACCGGACTGAGCGGCCTCATCGGCGCAGATTACGCTGCCACCGGCTGCGGCAACTGCCACGTGGACATTGCGGCGGCGGACGGCGGGTGCAGCGACTGCCACGGTGACGCTAGCGTGAGCGAACCCATCACCAACCAGCGGGAAGTGTGCGGAACCTGCCACAGCCGGCAGAACACCGAGATCACCTTGGGCGCGGAAGACGTGCATTTCCAGGCCGGAATGCAGTGCTCCGAGTGCCACATGGACGACATCCACGGCGACGGGACTGCGTATAACTCGATGTTTGAAGAGGGCGCGGTCAACGCTGACTGCGAGAACTGCCACGATTCCGTCTCCACTTCCATCGCCGAGCATGCCATGCACCTGGACGAGCTAGCCTGCGACGCGTGCCATATGTCCACGTCCATCACCTGCTACAACTGCCATTTCGACTCGCTCATCACTTCAGGAGTGAAGAAGCCGTACAAGGCGTTTAACGGATTCTTGCTGCTGGTCAACGACACGCAGACGGGCAAGGTCCGCGCGGGAAGCTACCAAGCGGTGATTGAGGGTGGAGACAACACGTTCGTTGCGGTGGGCCCGTTCCACGGGCACTCGGTCACCGCGGCAGGCCGCCACTGTGTGGACTGCCACGACAATGAGCGCATCACCGAGCTGAACGACAGCGGAGCGATACGGATGACATGGTGGGATGCGGCACTGACCCCGCCGGGCATTGTTCACACGACAGGCGTCATCCCGTTCTATCCCGGCGTGATGGAGTTTGAGTTCGTGGACTACGACTCCGGTTCAGACACATGGTCTTCGGTGGGCACTACGCTCAACCAGATGCAGTGGGAGTTCTGCGAGCCGCTCACCGACGCGCAGATGACCGCGCTGGGGATGGACTAACCAACCAGACTACGCAAGGCTCAGCGGGCGGGGAAACCCGCCCATTGCGGCCACAAGCCGCCAGTGGTTAGCGCTGGGCGGCGCGGGCAATCGCCTTGACCAGGTCGCTGAAGATCCTGCCGTGGATGGGGTAAAGCGCCACCCAGTAGACATAGCCCCAGAAACCGTTGGGCGCGAACAAGGCGGTCTGTACTAGCCGGGTTCCGCCGTCTTCCGGCAGCGCTTCCCATTGCATCCAAGCTCCTCCGGGCAGCTTCATCTCCGCGCGCAACCGCAGCAGCCGGCCGGGCACCACCCGTTCCACCCGCCAGAAGTCCACGCTTTCGCCCGGCAGCAAGTCGTGAGCGTGGCGGCGGCTGCGCCGCAGTCCCGGTCCTCCCACCAACTGATCAATGAATCCGCGGATGCTCCAGGCCCAATTCCACACCAGCCAGCCACGATCCCCGCCCAGGCTGGCGAAGGTGCGGTAGACCTTTTCCGGTTCTGCGGGAACCCGCACCGATCTGGTCTCGCGGTTCAGGCCCTCCCACGCCACCAACTCGTAAGTGGGCCCCTCTCCCAACGCGAAACTCCAGGTCGTTTCCACTTCCCCTCGCTCAATCTTGCCCAGCGCGAGCTCAACGGCGTAGCGGTACGTTATCGGGTGCACCTCCGGGAACAGCTCAGACGCGCGCCTGGTGTCGGCGGTCAGGTTGCTGATTATCCCCTGGCACAGGGGAAGCGCCACCGTGCGCGGAATCGGCGTCACCAGATGAATCCACTCCGCCGCCAACGTCGGCGTCATCACCGGAATGGGTATCACCTTGCGCGGATAGCCCTGCACCTGCGCCACCACTTCCAGTATTTGCTTGAAGGTCACGATGTCGCCTCCGATCTCCACGATGCCGCTCGGTCCTCTCGCCACCGCTCCCACCAGGTACTTCAGGATGTCACGGATGGCAATGGGCTGGATGTCGTGGAGAATCCACCTGGGCGCAATCATCAGCGGCACGCGTGCGACCAAGTAGCGCACCATTTCAAAGGACGCCGAGCCCGAGCCGATGATGGGGCCGGCGCGGAACTCGGTGGTGGGCAAGCCCTCGCGCAGGATTTTTCCCACTTCGGCCCGGCTAGTGAGATGTTTACTACCCTTACCCGCCCGGGGCATCAGCCCTCCGAGGTAGACAACATGGTTCAGGTGCTTGCCGGCGGCAACGAAGTTGGAGGCAATCAGCCGGTCGCGCTCGGCGTAATCCACGCCCGAGTGCAGCGAGTGAACCAGGTAAAAGGCCGCCTGGCAGCCCGCCAGTGCCTGTTGCGCGGTGGCGGCGTCTTCCAGATCTCCCACCGCCACCTCCACCAAGGCCGCCCAAGGCCGCCCCTGAATGCGCATGGGATCACGGACGAGGACGCGCACTTGATAGCCCTGCTCCAGCAACAGGGGGACGAGCCTGCCACCTATATAGCCGGTTGCGCCTGTGACGAGTATCTTCATCGCACCATCGTCAGACCTTTCGCCCTACTCATCTTAATACACAAACTGCGGCGGCGCTGATTGCGGGGGCGAGCCCGCGTGGTGGGCGACTGCATCCGCCTTAGAGAATAGCCCCAACGGGAGTCGAACCCGTGTTTTAGCCTTGAGAGGGCTACGTCCTGGGCCACTAGACGATGGGGCCGTGCACGGCATTATACCGGAATGCCTGCGGCGCGCAACAACCCAGGCAGGCAGGCCGCTGGTATAATCTCCCACCGTGATGCGACTGATACAACGGATGGCGGTTGTGGGAGTGGTGGCGGCGGTACTGCTGGCCACGCCTGCTTGCCGCGAAAGCAAGCAGGGCGGCGCTGCGGCCGGCAAGGCGGCGAAAAGCCCAGCCGCCAGCGAGGCGTCCGACCGGCTAACCAAGCCGCTGGGCAGCCGGCTGCTGGATACCGCCTGGTCGCAGCAAACGGAACTGCACCAGATCTTCACTCGCAAGTACGATTCCACCGACAAGGAAGGGCAGAAAGGGTTGCGCGGGGAGCTGGACAGGGTGTACTTCACCAAGAACTCGACCATCTCCGGCTACTTTGAGAAGGCCATTGAGGACGACCCCGGGGAGCCGGCGAATTACGTTTCCTACGGGTACTACCTGCAGCCGCGCCGCGACGAGTTTGAGAACTCCCTGAAGTACATTGAGAAGGGCATCACCCGCGACGAAGAGAACGGCGCCTGGCACTTCCTGCTGGCCAATGCGTATATCACTCCCTTCCGCAGCGGGGACTTCACCCGCTTTGGCACCGCCGACCCGCTGCGGTGGGTGCGCTACAAGGACAAGTACGAGATAGAGATTGCGCGCGCCGGGCGGCTGCTGCCGGAAAACTGGTTTGTCCCCTACTACGATGCGGTCTTCCGCTACAACCGCGACGAGGATTTAGCGAAGGCCTGGGAGCTGGTGGCGGAGGGCAACCAGCGGCGGGAAGGGTACTTCATCTTCGTGCCGCCGCTGCCGCTGACCATCACCAGCTGGAACCTGGTGCCCGACCGCAACCAGTTTTTTGACTTGCAGTGGAATTTCGGCTTCTACCGATACCAGCTGATTGAGCACCTCGCGGACTCGCTGATTAAGGACGACGGCTTCTGCGCCGACCCGGAGAAGATGTTCGGCGTGATGCAGTTCCTGTACAACGCCGGGGCGACCCGGCCCTTTGACCGGCTCTACCACTTCCAGCTGGGCCAGGCGCTGGACGCGCTGATTGAGCACTATCGCGGGGCGGACGACGCGCAAACTCTCGCTAAGCTGGAGGAAGCCAAGAAGCTCTACGACAGCATCACCGAGACTTTCGTGCGCAGTTTCGACCGGGCGAACCTGCCGGTAACCGGCGCATTCACGCCGAACGACCCCAAGCTGCTCATGCTGGAGCGCAGCGCCCGCCGGCAAGACTACCTCATCGAGCCGATACTGAAGCATGATCTCAGATTGCTGAAACAAGTGCGGGAGGCGCTGGGCCTGAGCCCCGAGGAGCACGCGCTCTCCAATACAATGTGGGAACGTGAGTGAACCGCGCCCGTGAAGCCGCAGAAAACACGCGATGCGCTCGGCCTCACCCTCCCGGAGTGGGAGCAGGCGCTCGCGGCCATGAACGAGCCGGCCTACCGCGCGCGGCAGGTCTACCACTGGCTGCACGGCAGGCACGCCATGAGCTTTGCCGAGATGACGAACCTGCCGCAGGCATTGCGCGGGAAGCTGTTTGAGCGCTTCCGGCTGCCCACCGCCGAGCTGGTGGACGCGGCCAAGAGCGCCGACGGGTC
>Ga0307425_1001059_pt1 | contig 16920 bp, 13 predicted proteins | sample SalMarWE160330MG_FD_202152 | JGI IMG/M metagenome (GOLD analysis project Ga0307425, IMG submission 202152) | Salt marsh sediment microbial communities from the Plum Island Ecosystem LTER, Massachusetts, United States - WE1603-30 | ecosystem: Environmental > Aquatic > Marine > Intertidal zone >... | reverse complement strand
AGTGTCTTGGTGGCTGAAGACACACAGCCAAGCTTGGAAAGTTCTCAAATGGGTCTATACATCGGTACAGGCAAGAATATGGAACCCGGAACCTTCTTCTCCGGCCTGATTGACGAGATCCGCTTTTACAACCGGGCCGTAAGCCCGTAGCAAATCGAGACTTTGGCACGGTAGGTCAACTAAGAAAGAAACAAAACAGCCAATATAATCCAAGGGCTGACAGCTTGAGATAGCTGTCAGCTTTTTTTAACGCCGTCCTTGAATCCGGCGACGATATAAAATTCTTATAAAATATTTGCTTTTTTGCAAAAAATGGATGTCCATCCATGCTCGATTTAGGCAAAATCAGCATTTATAGTGTCAAAACGGAGACATAAAGTCACCGTATAAATCGCGGTGTTTTAAGTTCCTGAAAAAGGTTACTTATCGCCGTTCTTTAGCTTCTGTTTGCGGCAGTTTTGCTCACCACCTCTCAGCCTCTTCAGGCTTGTACCAGGATTCGTAGAGGCTTACAAACTGATCCAACATATTAATAGTGTGGGGATGTTCCGGTCCGAACTGGTTCTCTCTTCGTTGAAACTCCTGAAAAGCAGTGGCTCCACGTCTCCACATCGAGTTTGCTTGACGTATTCTGAATAGTGAGTTCTTGGCATAATAATTGCGATATCCTGGCAATTATTGGTATGCTGAGCCACTTGGCCGACTGACCTGAAGGTATTTCCATAAGAATCACGATTTTCAAGATAAAGCTTGCATTTTTCAAATCCAAAGGATAATATTGGCAACTGAATTGGCAACTGGTTGGATGTTGTCCTTTGATTTTATAATTTATTAACAGTTTAGGAGCCAAGATCATGTCAAACATTACACGTCGTCAGTTTATCAAACGCACTGCTGCCGTTGGGGCCGCGTGCTCTATCGGTTTCCCGAGCCTCATCCGTGCCCAGGGACTCAACGAAAAACTCCATGTGGGGTTTATCGCCGCTGGTGGAAGGGCCGGTGCCCATACGGGCTATTGTCATGATGCGGGCCTTCAGTGCATCGCTTTTGCCGATCCCGACAAAAACCAATGGAATGGCGTGCTCGGCAAGAAAGGCTGGGAGAATGCAATCGGGTATCAGGATTGGCGGAAAGTCTTCGAAAAGCACGCTAAGGAAATCGATGTGGTTTTCGTAGCGACCCCGGACCACAGCCATTTCGCCCCGTCGATGACCGCCGTTTCTATGGGCATTCACTGCTACACGGAAAAGCCGCTGACTTGGTCGGTCCGCGAGGCGCAGTTGCTGGCAGCCGCCTACGCTAAAAATACCAAGGTCGTGACTCAGATGGGCAACCAGGGCCACGCCGGAAATGGATGGAGGACCGCTTACGAATACGTTAAGGCCGGCGCGGTCGGTGACATCACGGAATTTCACACCTGGACGAATCGTCCAATTTGGCCTCAGGGCGGAGACCGCCCGGAGGGGTCGGATCCGGTACCCGATGAACTCGATTGGGAAGCCTGGATCGGCCCGGCCCCGATGCGGCCTTTCAAGAAGGGAGTTTATCATCCCTTTGCATGGCGGGGCTTTGTCGATTTCGGCTCCGGGGCGCTGGGTGATATGGCCTGCCACACCACCGACGGCATCTACGCAATCATGAAACCAGGTTACGCGGCCACCGCCGAGCCGATCATCATGACCGGGCCCGTCAAGGACCAGTTCCCGTCCGGGATGGTTATCAAGAGCACCTACCGGGCCAAGGACGGGCGTCCCGGATTCACCACCTACTGGTACGAGGGTAAGGACAAGGACGGCAACCGCATTTTCCCGGAGGCCCCCGAAGAACTCGCATCACAGGAACGTCGAATGAAGTTACCAAGTACCGGAAACCTGGTGTACGGCACCAAGGGCAAGATGCTGGTTGAAGGGGATTATTGGGACAGGGTACGACTGCTCCCCCTGGAGAGGCACAAAGAGTTCGGCGATCCCCCCAAGCTGCTCGAGCGCTCTCCCGGACATCACGAGGAGTTCCTAATGGCCTGTCGGGGCGAGAAGCCTCGTGAGTTTAGCCAGTCCAACTATAGCTATTCCGGCCCGATGGCCGCGAACATTCAGCTCGGTAACCTCTGTGCCCGCGCGGGAAAGAAGCTCGAGCTGAACGAAGCCGGCAAGATCATCAGCGACCCAAAGATTAACGACCTGGCCTGGCGCGAGCCGCGTGACGGCTGGGGACCGATGGAGATGAAGGTCTAAGTACACTTTAAGTAAACTAACTTGAGACAGCAGGGACAGCGGGGCTTTTTCAAAAGCCCCACTGTCCCTAATAAAGCCCCTTTCGAGTTAGTGACATAGTTGTTTTCAAAGTAGATAGGAGTTCAACTCCGTAGGTCCTATTTGAAGATTGAGGGGTGGGATTAACGTCACTGATGGGCTACGTGAATGACACTTACTGGTTCGAATTCCATTGGTCTGACTCACCTATCCAAAGGTAAACAAACAACTATTTGCCGCTTCGAACCGTTTAGAAGCATGTTCGCCCCCCCCAATTCCCCTGGCGATGGAATGGACGCACGCTTGGCTTGAAAGAGGGATCCTCTGGCTCAGTGCGTTTGCGTGGGCGGCTTTAGGAATCCCTGATGTAGCAGCCAGGTGGCACACGCCTGCGTCCACGTAGAGCATGGGTGATCGCTCGGACGGACGCCGAAGTCATGGGCGGCCGTTGCATAGACGTGCAGCTCCGCCGGGACTCCGGCTTTCTTCAGCGCAAGGTACATCAACACGCTGTGCTCCGGCGGGCTGATGATATCGGCCCCGCCGTGTGCGAGGAAGATCGGGGGCGTCCCGGGCGGGATACGAAGGCCGGGAGCAATCTCGTCCTTGTCCTTCGCTTTCAGGTAGCCCGAATAGACTCCAATGGCAAAGTCAGGCCGGCAACTAATTTTGTCCACGTCATCGACGGGCTCGTAGGTTCGCTGCTCGAAGCTCGTCGCCGTCGCAATAGCCAGATGGCCGCCTGCCGAGAAACCTACCATTCCGATTTGCTGCGGATTGATGCCCCACTGGCCGGCTTTGCTCCGCACCAGGCTGACGGCCCGCTGCGCATCTTGGAGCGGGCGCCGGGCCGGCTCGCCCTTGACCTCGTCGGGCCGGCGAGGCACACGGTACTTGAGGATGATGCCGGTAGCGCCGATTGAGTTCAGCCAGGCGGCCACTTCCTCGCCTTCCAGTTGCCAGTAGAGGTCCCAGTAGCCGCCGCCGGGGCAGATCAGCACCGCGGTCCCGGTGTCCTTGTTCTTCGGCGGTCGATAGATCGTAATGGTCGGTTTGGTGACGTTGGTGATCAGCCTCGTGGATTCGGTGACCTCGACCTGCTTGTGGTCCAGCTTCGGCGACATGCGTACCATTTCCTCGCCGATATTACCGCTCTCCTCCGGAACTGTGCCCGGCCAAATCTCAACGACGGGTGGCGTCTCAACCCCAACCGCCGACCAGGCCACGCACAAACAGGTAACCAGATAGACCATTAATCCGAATCGCATGATTGAACAATTCTCCTTTCTTTGCATTGCTCGATCAACTCACTGTTCACCCTCGCCTCAGCGAGTCGATTAGAGCGGTTTATTCGATTTCTTCTGTGCCCTATACCTGAGCCGGTCCCGGGTATCGTACCGCAGTTTCCGAAGCCACTGATATGCCTTCCCACCTTTTGGCAGATAGATGTACTGAGTGCGGCCGCTCATGTGGCGAGGCATGTATTGGGCCTGATGAAAGGTCACCTTGAGTCTTTCAGAAGGATCCGATACAAGCTGGATAGACACGCTCTTGGCTGAACAGATACCCATAGAGCCCATGCCAGGGCATAGATTCACAAGCACGTACGGTTCCTTTCCAGACTCGCCGCCTGCCTCCAATACCAGGCAATCGCCCTCCATCCGAGCCGTTTGGGCACGGATGTCTATTCCTTGAGATTTCGATACCATACTATGGCCTTGACGATTGATTTCCTTCTGAATGCGAGCGAGTATGTCCTCATGACCGGCCATTGCCAGAGCAATGACCAGGACACAAAGGCAAAGTGCAGACAGGCCCAGAACGGCAATTATCCTCTTTCTGCGATTCACGCTCTCACCTCACCGTCCGCAACCAGGTCGCCGCGTTCTGATAACGGATCTTCTCTTTTTCCGGCTCGCCCGCGTCCAATACTTCCAGCTTAACTAATGCGGGATCGGGATAGTTGAAGGGCATTCCGGTCCCGAACATCACGCGCTCGGCGCCCAGGTTCGTAATTAGCTGCCCAAGCTCATTCGCCAGCACAGCGCTCAAGCGGGACAATCCGATGGCATAATTTGACGGCAGGCCGTTGTCCTTGAGACCGAGCGGGCACCTTGTATAGCCAATGCCGTTTAGCAGGATAAAGCGTGCTTTGGGGTGAGCTTTCACCAGCTCGACAATCTCCTCCAGCGGCACATCGGGTACGTTCAGCAGCCAGCTCCGCTCGCGGTTGTCCTCCACGCGGATAGGAATGGAGATAACCATGCCTCGTTCGGTCGCCGCGTCCACGAGTTGCCGGCAGCACTTCTCGGAGAGCTGATAATTATGCCACTTGGGATAGAGGCGCAGGCCCGTCATGCCGAACTGCTCGTGGCAGATTTTCAGATCGTCCTGCCAGCCGGCGTAGAACGGATTGATGACGGCAAACGGAATCAGCCGGTCACGATGACCTTTGGTCTCCTCCGCCACCTCCTCATTGCCGGCCTGTGCGTTACGGTAGGTGATGGCGCTCGCGCTGGAAACGACCGCCTTGTCGATGTGTTTGGAGTCCATCAGCACCAGCAGCGATGCGGCCGTATTGTTCCGCAGCCGGCGGAACGCAAAATGGCCAAGATAAGCATTAACATCAACAATCATGATTTCCGCCTCCGTAAGAGCCTGGTCATGTTGCCGCCCAGTATCTTCTGCTTGTCCTGTGCGCTCAGGTTCGCCCCGCGAATCTTGCCGATGCCTGCCGTCATGGATGAGTCACAGCCGAAGACGACCCGGTCCACACCCACCACGGCCACGGCCATGTCCACGGAGCCGTCATCCGTGACACTGCCGCTGGTGTCGAGCAAGACGTTCGGAGCGTGGCGCGCAGCCTTGACAGTCCACTCCCAATCGCCTCCGCCGGAGATGTGCGCACAGATGAGCATGGCCTCAGGATAGCGGCGGGCCAGCTCCGCGAGGTGGCCGCTGTCGGTGAGACGCGGTTGGTCCTCCACGAAATAGTGAGAGTGGCTCGCGTGGTGGAGGATCGGCACGCCCAGCTCAATAGCCAGCTCTACGACGGGAAAGACCACTGGCTCGGTGCAGGTGTACTCGTTGTAGAGCTTGATGCCAATAAATCCTCTGTCTTCCACGCAGCGGCGGATTTCCTCCAGCGCCTCTCGTTGATAGCCGGGATTGACGTAGCAGTAGCCGAGCACCCGTCCGGGGAACCGGCGCATCCCATCGGCCGTCCAGCGGTTGCATTCCCGAAAACCGTCGGCGGTCGCCGGCCGTTGCGGTGTCAAAATCGAGCAGCACAACTGGTCAATTCCCAGCTTGTCCGCCGCCTCAATGAGTTTATGGTCGTCCGCCTCCCATGTCGAGCGGCTGCGATGATTCAGGTGCGCATGACAGTCGATGACCTTGCCTTTGCTGAGTGTCCCGCTCAGAGTGCCGGCCTCAGGTTTCTCAACAGCCTTGCCATAAGCCGGCGGCAGCGCCGCCGGTCCCATCGCCAGGGCCGCCGAGCACTTCAGCAGCGTTCGCCGCGATATGCCCGACTTCGGCACCGGAGGACATGAGGTTGTCTGTGGGATGGCCATACTTTCCACCTCCTATCCAATGGAGATAATATACGCCCAACTTCAATAATCTTTTATATATACCCCCGCATTATCCGCAGGTACTCCCGGCAGGTGTCTTTTATATCGGGATCGCCGGGATGCCGGTCCTGCTCGATGGAGGCGAAGCCGTCGAAGCCGACCTTCTTGAGGGCCGTGACAATCGCCTCGACGTCCATCACGCCCCGGCCGAACGCCGGGAACTGACGCATCAGGCCGTCGATATCGCGCATGTGCACGTTCATAAGGTGCCTGCCCACTTTATGGATTGCGACCGGGGGATATTCCCGCTGGAGCAGCGTCCAGCCCACGTCGATATTGTAGCCCAGATCGTCGTCGCGAATCTGGTCCCACAGCCGCAGGAACGACGCCGCATCCGGAACCAAACAATGCGTGTGCTGCTCGATGGAGAACTTCATGCCGTGGGCTTTCGCCCGTGACAGGCAGGCTTTGGTGGTCTGAACGTAGGCGTTCCACACCCGGTCCCAATCGAATCCTTCGGCAATGTCGATGTGATACTTCTGGCCCGGCTTGGGATTGGCGATCTCGTAGTAGCGGGGCAGATAGTCCGTCGGCCCTTTAAGCTCGCGCGCCCAGGGAGCTACGATATTGATCATCGGCGCGCCTAACTTTTTGCCAATCCGGCAGCCGGCCTCGAAGTAGGCGAGTGCCTGCTCACGGGCGGCCCGGTCCGTGCTCGAGAGGTCCTCGACCACCGGCTGGAAAAGTACGAACTGCGAGACGAGCAACTTGTTTCGCTGGAGCTTCTGATTGAACCGGTCGATCCGGGCATCCGTCCAGAACTCCTTGAGGTCCCTCTGTGCGTTCACGATCAATTCGACGCCGTCAAAGCCAAGCTCACCAATGACATCCAGGGCCGGCTCGGGGTCCGCGCCGGGGCTCAGACTGTGAAAACACCAGCTCAGGCAGCCAACTCGGGTCTTACCTTGCGGGCGTGACGGCGGTTCTGTCGCCGTTGCCGGCAGCGACAGTCCGGAGGCCGCGATCGCGGCGGTCTGGAGAAGCTGACGGCGGTTCAAATTATTTCGAATCTTCATAAGTCTACTCCTTCTTATTATGTTGGACTCCAGAGACTAATCTTTTCTTGTTTATTTTAACCTCTTCTTAATTTTGCCCCAAGACTCTGTAATGAGGAAACTTTCTTCGATATTCTCAACCATTGTAACAAATTTTTCCATCGGCACTGAAAAGCCCAAAACATCTTCAGGCACGAATGGACGTGCGGAAACATCAAACATACCCAATACTGCTCTCGGAAAATCAGATCCTTTTTCAAGATAAGGATATTGAACAATAGAACCACAGCCTGCAGAAAAAGGTGTGAATACTCCATTGAGGTCACCGACATCGAAATTCGCGAGAGTAAAAAGGCCGGACAGCACATCAGGGGGAGCAAAAAACACAACGACATCAGGCTCATCTGACTCTTCGAGCGTATCGAACCTCTTGAATACGATAAATCTGCCGGGAGCTTCTAACTTTGGAACGTTGTTCATAATTTCTTTTACCAGCTCCGGCGTTTTCTTGTAACGCTCTCCTTCCAGTTGGCCTGGAATACCATAGGAAAGAAAATACTCGAAATTGGGCGTGATTTCATGGCTAAATCCCAGGTACCTTTTTCCACCAAAACAACCAATGGAATCATCGCCGAAACAAATGAGAATACCCGTCCTTACTTTCGATAAATCAGCCATTATGCACCGATGCCCGGAAGGAGGTTTCACCAATTCCACTTCTGAAATTTCGTTAGAGTAATAAAAAACTATGGGCAGCTCGGCTCCTTCAAAATATTGCTCCCAAAGTGCTAAGAACTTCTCCTTTAATTCAATATCCATCTCATATACCCTTTCAAAGTGCAGCATCCTTTTGGACTGCATTCTATCATCGTGCGACCATCCGCGAAAGGAATTTATAATTGTAAGCCGATGATATTGAAGCCGGCAGACCATTCAAGTAAAATACTATAGTACAGTGTGTAGGAATGTTGTTTATGAAAATATAATAGAAGGGCAAAGATATTGAAAACCTGTGTGTGCATGTTGACCCTGCTCGCTACTTCTGTGGTTCTAGCAGAAGCTCTCGATCCGGCGAGTCCTGCCGTTGCCGGCGATGCCTGGTATCCCCGGTCAACAGATACGCACCCGACCGATGTTGCCAGGTCGCACATAGAGGAGATCAGTGAGAGGATACACAGGTATACGATCTTCCAGGGCGGCACGATGGATGGCCGTAATTGCCGGTCGCCCATGGGCTGCGGGATAGCGAGGGAAGGGGCCTTCCTTCAGACATGGGAATCTAATCGCTCGGTTCGGTTGGAGAACGTCGGCGACGTTGACGTGGTCAACCCGTGGCTCTCCAACGGCCGCAACAATTTCCGCAGCGTCGAAGAAATCGTTTCCTCCGCCGTATCGCCGGGTATGACGGACGCGGACAAGGCCTTTGCCCTCTGGTTCCAGGAAATCCGGTATCGGCACCATTCACCGGGCGACAATAATGAGCTGGGCGACCCCGTGAAGGTCTTCAATATCTACGGGTACAACACTTGCGGCAACGATTCTATTTGCCTGGCCACGCTGTGGCTCAAGGCCGGACTTAAAGTGGCGCCGGCCCGGGCCCTGGGCCATTGCATCTCCCAGGCATTCTACGATGGCGGCTGGCACTTCTATGATGGCGACATGCACTCCGTGTACCTTCTGCGGGACAACCAGACCGTGGCCGGCGAGCAGGACATCGTGTGCGACCACGACCTGATCAAGCGGACCCATTCCAAGGGAATCCTTTTTCCGGATACCTGGTGGTCCGAGCCGGAAATGTGCTCGATGTACTTCTACGAAGGACCGGTCACGGGCGACCGCTCCGGCAAGCCAGATACCACGATGAACATGGTTCTGCGTCCCGGCGAGGCGCTCACCTGGCGATGGGGGCAGCTCCGCCCGCTCAAGTATCACGGAGTGCAGGGATCGACTCCCACATACGAAGGCGTGATTTACAATGGTCTATGGGAGTATCGTCCGGATTTCTCCAAGGCCGTATGGCGTAAAGGGGCTGTGGCTGTGGAAAACATCACGATGAGGCCGGATGGTCTGGCTGCCGACGAGGGTAAGACCGGCACTATTGTCTGGTCGATGCGCAGCCCGTACATCTTCGTGGGCGGCCGGCTTGAAGTGGAGGGCGCAGGAGCTAAGTTCTTCATTTGCCAGGATGGCAAGAACTGGAGGGCCGCACAAGAAAACCTTGACAAGTTCTTTTCGATTGTAGGTCCGGCCTGCTACGAGTACCAGCTCACGTGCCAGTTGGAAGGGCCGTCGCGGCTTCGACGTTTGGCGGTCATCAATGACGTGCAGATGGCCCCCTTGGCACTGCCGGAAATGGTTGTAGGCCAGAACGCTTTCACGTACAGCGACCAGTCCACCGGGGATCGCAAGGTGCAGATTACTCACAACTGGGTCGAGCGGTCGACCTCAAGACCGCCATCCGCACCGGCCGGCGCCGTCTGGCCGACCGATGGCGGCGAGACGAACGGCACTGACTTCGTCTTTCAGTGGACAGATTCCAGCGACCCTGATGGTACTGCAATTGCCGACTACCACTTTGAACTGTCCACTCGCGCCGATATGAAGTGGCCTCTCTCGATGAGCTTCTACAAGCTCATCTCACTGACCGCCGACGCCACAAAGGAAAAGGACAAGACCACCGGCAAAGAGAGAATCGTGGTCAAGGCCCAGTATACCTTATCCCAGCCGGGCCTGCTGACGCCGGACTGCACGTACTACTGGCATGTGCGGGCCCAGGATGACAAGGGCGTGTGGGGACCCTGGAGCATGACCTGGAGTTTTACAACCCGCGGCCCCTCGCACCCGCTGGATGTGACCGTGGACTACGACCAGGCCGGGAACATTGGCACTCTGCGATGGAAAGCTAACCCGGCGGGCCGTGCACCGATCAAGTACTGGGTCTATGGCAGCGATGAGAAAGGTTTTACAATTGCAGACCAGAGGCACCAGTGCGTCGTAGGTGTGACCAAGGATGAGATGGCTGACTGGAATCCGTGGTTCCCGGCGAACTTCATCGCTGAGACCACGGCAATAGAAATGGTAGTGCTTGGCGGCAACGTGGACCTGCCCGCCGCCAACAAAACTTACTACCGCGTGGTGGCGATCGACGAACTGGGTAAGCGCAGCGGACCATCCGACTACGCCGTTGCTCCACGGCCCGTCATCTATAGCAAGCCTGTGGTGACCGCCCGGGTTGGTACTGAGTACCGTTATCAGATGCGTGCCAATCGGTCTCTGGGTGACCTCGGCTCGCGGATGGTGGATGACCGGCAGATAAGCGGCTACTTCGACATTGAGAAGCCCCGATTCACGCTTGTTCATGGGCCGGCGTGGCTCAGGATGGACGAAGCAACCGGCCTGCTCTCTGGCACGCCCGATGTCCCGGGCAGGACCGACGTGGCTGTCACCGTCACCATTGATCGCCAGGTGCGTAAGCTTGACGAGGCTGTACTCCGTTGGGGTAGGGAGAAGGTGCTTTCCATGGAGGTTGAGCGCGTCGGTGCAGCGACCCAGAAGTTCGCCATCAATGTTGTGAAGACGATTGATTAAGGTCGTTCACAGCACGATTATGCAGAAGTTCGATTGTAGATAGAACCTGCAAATGAAAACTTCTGTCCTCCACTCTCTTCCGGATTCATTTGATGAGGTGATCCCGATGATTATAGACTTCCCAACCCAGATACTTGTCGAAAGCCTCTTCAAGAACGTCGGCGTAGTTGCCTCTACTCATAGCTACATGGTGTTCAAATCCATTCTGACAGAGGAAATCAAGGAGAACTTGAAGCTCGGGCACCTCGCACACTCCGACGCCACCGTCACATTCCAGCGGGTCGTCGGTGAATCTGCCCTGGCCGACATAGGCCTTGATTGTGCCGAGTGTATCATCCGTGCTAATCCGAGCGAATGTCATATCACCGGGGGCGATTCTGCCCTTGATGCCGGCAAAGCAATTATCCCGGCCAAGGGATTCACCCAGAACGTCGAGCTCCGATATCTCGATATCGTCGCCCACGAAACTTTTCGGATAGTTGCTGCAATGTGTCACTACGCATTTGTCCCGCTGGCTGCCGTAATCGTTGTTCCAGTCCACAAATCCGGAGGGCTTACCGCCCGAAGCCAGATTAAGCGCGTACATGGAGACCGTCCCCGCCACGTCCATTTCACAGGCACTTGGTTTGCCCTGTTCGCCCATCATGCTCATCGACAGGCACGCAGCGCAACCGTAATGCTGCTGTACAGCCGTCCAGCACTGGATGGCGCTGGCGACACATTCATTTTCCGCCATCCAATTGTCAATGGCAACCGACAATTTCGCCTGCCTGAGAATTTTGCCCTCGGATACGGATGATGGAATCTTTCCGTACTCCTTAATGGCCTTCACCTTGTTGCGGACTTCGGCTGTATCGCCTACAAGGGCGTCTGCGGCGGAAAATATCTCCGACAAATCCACGGTCACGACCTTGATTCCTGATGCCTGCAGCAGCTTTTCGCTGAAGCGGACGGTATGAAAGGCCTCCGGTCGGGCGCCGATTGCCCCGATCCGGGCGCCGCACAGACCATTGACTATCCGGCACACGGCGGCGAACCTATTGAGGTCTTCCGTAAAGACATCATCCGTAATGTTACACGTATGATAAGTCGTGTTCGTAAAGGGTATGTTGTACTGGTATAGATTGTTGCACAAAGACAGCTTGCCACAGAAGGAATCACGCCGCTCACTTAATTTAAGCCTGGTCGGATCCGATTCGCCGCACGCTTGAACCAGAACCGGAACGTTCAACTGTGACATGTCGATCGTCTGAGTGATGGCCTGTTCATCTCCGAAGTTGGGTAGTACCACAATGACGCCGTCAATTTCATCGCTTCTCGCCTTAAAAAGAGCCGCACACTTCTTGGCATCACTATATGTCTCCACAGCGCCGTTCGGAACCTCATCTTCTCCCAGAAGAACGCTGCCAAAGCCCATCTTTTCCAGCTTGGTTGTGATGTTTCGGCGTTCGGCTATTGCCAGTTTAGCCGGGAATATATTGCGAGATGTTACAATCACTCCGAACGTTTGTCTCTTTTCCATTTCATATTCCAATTGACAAATTCATGACTGTCTACTAATGTTCATATGTTCAAAATAGGACAAATTATTATACGGCTTCCGAATGTAAAGGGAAGGATAAAATGGCTAATACAAAACAGTTCATCCTGATGTTATTGCCGATATTTGTTTTATTCATGAATGGTGGTTGTTCTCGCAAGGATAAGGAACCCGGTCAGGTCACAATCTGTTTTGCCTTCCAGGACCTTGAAACCGAATACTGGGTCGCCGCCCACAAGGCGATAACCGAGACACTGAAGGACAAAAACATCACAGTCCTGCAACACAATGCACATCAGGACGCCAACCGGCAACTCGAGCAGATTCGCGATGCCATCGCCCAGGATGTGGACGGCATAATAATGATTCCACAGGATGGAGAGAGTGCCGTTACGATTATCGGCGAAGCGAACAAAGCATCAATACCCATCGCCGTTTTCAATCGTCCGCCTGCCAACAAAAGCAATCCCGCACTTGTAGTTGTGGCTGATAATACAAAAATAGCCGAAGAGACCGTTGCATATATGGCTAAGACTGCCCGGAATCTCAATCGCAAGATGACACCTTTGATTCTGGTCGGCGACCTTGGAGACCAGAACTCCATTGAACGAAAAAATGGTTTTTACAATGCAGTCAACGCAAATCCGGATTTGTTCAAAAAGCCCATTGAGGTTCCGACGAAATGGGATGCCGCCACGACACTGGCCAATCTTGAGGCGGCACTCCAGGTGGAGTCTGCAGTGGACTTCGTCTTCACATCGTCGGATTTTCTGTATCCACAGATTAAAGCAGTTCTCGAACCGCTGGGAAAGTGGAAACCCATCGGAGATGCCGGCCACGTGATATTAGGCGGGCTCGATGGCGATTCTACAGCCTACAAGCTGATGAAAAAAGGTTACGTCGATGCCACCGGCGTACAGGATTTGTTCTTCGAAGCCGATGCAATCATGGAAGCCCTGCTCGATTCAATCGAGAAAGGCCAAACCAAGCCCGAGAAATGGATACAGGATCCCGGCTTTGCCCTGACGCAGGAGAACATGGCCGAACGCCAAATGGACATGTGGGGCTGCAGAATTCTTAAGCAAGCAGAGGCCGGCGCAGCACCATGAGAACTCGAAGGATATTACTTCGACTGCCGGAGGAGATTGTCTTGTCGGACCACTTTGTCCTTGTGATAACAGTTCTTTATTTCCTGTTGATCTGGGCGATCTACCCGCACATGGCAGGCCGTCGCAATATCGCAAATCTCTTCAGCAATGTCTGGCCGTTGCTGGCTTTGGTAATCGGCCAGATGTTTGTGCTGATTGTCGGCGGCATCGATTTATCTCAGACCTCGATCATGGCGGTGACGAGTGTTCTCGGTGCGATGATAATGGCCGGGCGATTCGACCCTGCTAAGTTCGAGCAAAACCCGCTCTGGAGCGTGGTATTCTCGGAGCAGGGTGGATTGCTGGCCGGCAGCGGATGGGCGGTGCCGGCAGCGATCTTGATTATGCTCGTCGTCGGTATCGGTATCGGCCTTTTTAACGGTATGGCTGTGGCGAAACTGAAAATGCCGCCTTTCATGGTGACTCTCGTCGCGATGTCCTTCTATAGCGGACTGGCGATTTACCTGACAAGATCCGAGAATATAATGCACCTGCCCGATAGCTTCATCGCGATCGGGAAGGGAAGCTTAGGCCCCGTTCCATCTGCGATGCTGATTGTGGTGACGCTGGCAGTCCTTGCGTTTGTAATTCTGAATCTGAGCATTCTCGGCCGTTGGTTTTATGCCGTCGGCCAGAATATCCGGACAGCAAGAGTCTCCGGCGTCCCGACCGAGCGGGTGGTGATTGTGGCTTATGTCTTCAGCGGTTTTTGTGCCGCTATAGGATCGATTCTGTATTCGGCCAGACTGGAGGCCGGCCGGCCCACCCTCGGCAGAAATCTACTGCTTGATGTAATAGGAGCCGCTGTGATTGGGGGAATCAGCCTCTATGGTGGTAAAGGCAGAGTTCTCTGGGCGGTGTATGGCGTGCTGTTTTTCGTCGTGCTCGACAATTCTCTAAACAAAATGCCGCTGGAATTTTACTCGATAGACATAATAAAGGGCGGCGTAATCCTTATGGCTGTACTGCTGGATTCTTTACGCACAAGCATCGCTTCGAGACAAACAGCAGCGGAGGGAATATCCTGATATGAACGAGTGGGAAGTAGAATTTGACCATATCAGTAAAAGCTTCTTCGGTATTCGAGCGCTGAGCGATGTGACCTTTTCTGTCGGAAAGGGACAGACGCTGGGACTCATCGGTGAAAACGGTGCCGGCAAAAGCACGCTGATGAATATTCTCGGTGGTGTTTTTGAGCAGGATGAAGGGAGCATCAGGCTCTTTGGTAATGAGTATAATCCTTCATGTCCCGCCGATGCGACGCATGCAGGCATAGCATTCATTCACCAGGAGCTGAATCTTTTTACCAATCTAAGTATTGCAGACAATCTCTTTATCGACAGCTTCCCACGACTCGGCAAATCGCCGTTCATAGATAAAAGCAGATTACATAAGCGGGCGGTTGATCTGTTGTCTTCCGTGGACTTGCACATTTCTGCCGGGACACCTGTTGAAATGCTCACTCCCGGCGAGCGGCAGCTTGTTGAAATAGCCAGGGCTATCAGCCAGGATGCCCGTGTTATAATCTTCGATGAGCCTACAACGTCACTGACCGCAGTCGAGAGAAAACGCCTTTTCGATATCATAAAGAGACTGCAAGATCAGGGAAGGACTATCATCTACATTTCCCATACCCTCGAAGACGTTCTGCAAGTATCTGATGCCATTGCTGTATTGCGGGACGGATGCCTTGTAAGCATAGGACCCGCAAGGAAATATACGATAGACAGGATGATTTCCGATATGGTCGGACGTCGGATAGAGCAAATGTATCCTGCCCGGAGAACAGCTCCCGGAAGCGCAGCCCTCCTGGAAGTTGAAGGTGTTACACAGCCCGGGATAGTCAGGGACATATCCTTCAAATTGCACGAGAATGAAGTGCTGGGCATCTTTGGCCTTATGGGTTCCGGCCGAAGTGAACTGGCGAGCATAACATTCGGGCTCGATTCCCGCAGAACCGGAAGAATCAGCATAAGAGCAAAAGATACGGCAGGCTCTTCACCCGTCATGAGCATACACAATGGCCTGGCCTTTGTAACCGAAAATCGACACCAGGAGGGGCTTTTAATGGAGGCGTCCGTCTCCGAAAACCTATATCTGACCTCACTGCGGAAATTCACCAGATTAGGTCCGGCCCGAATCATTAACCGATCCGAAGCATTGGAATCAGCAAATCGTATTGCCGAGACATTAAGAATTAAGAGCGGCCCGATTAACAAACAAAAGGTCAAGAATCTCAGCGGTGGCAATCAACAGAAAGTAGTAATCGGCAAATGGCTGCTGACCGAACCGGACGTGTTGATTCTCGACGAACCGACGCGCGGCATCGATGTCGGCGCCAAGTATGAAATCTACGCTACAATCAACAAACTGGCCGAAGAAGGCGTCGGAATCCTGTATATCTCATCGGAGCTTGAGGAGCTGACAGGGATGTGTGACCGGATACTGGTAATGAGCAACGGTGAGATGCGGGCCGAATTCGCTCGGCTGGACTTCGATCAGGAAAAAATTCTCCAGGCGGCATTTAGCGGTCGTGCCGGTTATTGCACACCAAGTGAAAACGGCGAGAATTGATTTTAGAAAATGAGCTTAAAACGAAACAAACTAACGCATGTAGTACTCAACAATACACCTTTGCTTCTGTTCACCCTACTGTTCATTATCTTCGGGCTGGTGGCGCCGAAGTCGCTTGACTATCAGAGCCTCGAAAACGCAGTCAAGCAGGCCTCCTATGTCGGTATTATAGCCGTCGGTATGACGTTTGTCCTGCTGACAGGGGGGATCGATCTTTCTGTAGGCTCGAACATGTATGTCTCGGCCGCGGTTGCTGGTCTGGCGATGCAGCATTATTCCATCGGGCCATGGCTTGCCCTGGTTTTGTGTTTGTTTGTCGGCTCGGCGTTCGGGGCGGTGAATGCGTTTGCCGTCGCGAAATTGAAAATCATGCCCTTTGTCGTGACCCTTGCTATGATGGTAACAGGAAGGGGCATAGGACTGATGTTCTCCAAATCCCGTGCCGTCAATTTCCCCGATTCAGTGACGGGTCTGGGCTCTGCTGAACTGTTCGGCCTCATTCCGTATCCTATCGTGGTCTTTGCCGGCGTTGTTTTCTGCGCATGGTTGCTGCTGGAACGCACGGCGCTGGGCCGGCAGATATATGCGGTGGGTTTCAGCAAAGAGGCCGCCCGCAAAGCCGGCGTAAGCACCGACAGGGCGCTTGTCACAGCATACGTTCTCTGTGGAGTTTTTGCTTCGCTGGGAGGTTTCATCTCCGTCGCTCAGCTCGGCAACGTCAATGCGGGCTTCGGCAAAGGCGATGAGTTCGATGCCATTGCGGCAGCGGTCCTTGGAGGAGTAAGTCTGTTCGGAGGGGCCGGCAGGGTCTTTCCAGGAGTTGTGCTGGGAGCGGTCTTCATTCAGGCGATATCCATTGGCCTGGTCTCGGCTCGCGTGGATTTGTACCTTCATCCGCTTATCGCCGCAGCTTTTATCTTTCTCGCCGTCCTGATAGACAGTCTGCGAAACACATACCTTGCGAAGCTGAACCGCCGTAATATAAGGGTGGAAGAATGATATTAAATAATCGTACATATATTTGAGGTGACAAAACTATGGCAGAAGTGTCCGGAATACAATTGCTTGAAAGAGCGCGAGAAGTGATCGAATCAGAGGCCAGGGCTGTGGGCACGCTAAAGGAACAATTGACCGAAGATATGGCCGGAATTGTCGATATAATAATCAACTGTAAAGGACATGTCCTGA
>Ga0307425_1001058_pt1 | contig 16926 bp, 12 predicted proteins | sample SalMarWE160330MG_FD_202152 | JGI IMG/M metagenome (GOLD analysis project Ga0307425, IMG submission 202152) | Salt marsh sediment microbial communities from the Plum Island Ecosystem LTER, Massachusetts, United States - WE1603-30 | ecosystem: Environmental > Aquatic > Marine > Intertidal zone >... | reverse complement strand
ATGGAAGCCGGGGGTACCCAAAGCCAGTATCCTAACCGCAAGGAGGGAGCTGTTTAAGGTAAAACCGGTGACTGGGGCTAAGTCGTAACAAGGTAGCCGTACCGGAAGGTGCGGCTGGATCACCTCCTTTCTAAGAGTAATCCGAAACCGAAATTGGCAAAACAGCTCACTCTTTCTTTTTTTGTTCTTTAGTTATTGATGCACAGGCTAAAAATCATCCTTCACAAAAACAAGGGTGTTTTTTATTGTCTCAACTTATTATTTTTATTAGTAGGGCCTGTAGCTCAGATGGTTAGAGCGCACGCCTGATAAGCGTGAGGTCAGTAGTTCAATTCTACTCAGGCCCACTGATTTAATGGGTGTGTGTTGATGATTAACCGATACCCCCATAAACTTAATTAGTTTCTGGGGCTATAGCTCAATTGGGAGAGCGCCGCCCTTGCAAGGCGGAGGTTATCGGTTCGATCCCGATTAGCTCCACTAGGGTATTATACCCTATAATTGTTCTTTGAAAGATTGAAAGAGTAAAAATCAATGTTTTATGCAAAGATTTTACTGAGCTTGTAATAATAGAGAATGCGAATCTATCTGTTTATAAAAATTTTTGGTTAAGTTATTAAGGGCACACGGTGGATGCCTTGGTACGGAAAGGCGATGAAGGACGCGACTACCTGCGATAAGCCGCGGATAGGTGGAAATAACCTAAGACCCGCGGATCTCCGAATGGGGCAACCCATCCCAAGTAATGTTGGGATATCTGCAACTGAATTCATAGGTTGCACGAAGCTAACCCGGGGAACTGAAACATCTAAGTACCCGGTGGAAGATAAAACAATAGTGATTTCCTGAGTAGTGGCGAGCGAAAAGGAAATAGCCTAAACTGTATGGCGTGTTAAAGGAGGTAACCCTTGCGTCAACAGGGTCGCGGGGCTTGTTCGGGCTGAATTACCGATAAGCCGGAGAGTAAAAAATTATGTTGTTAGCTGAAAGTTCTGGAAAGTTCTACCACAGAAGGTGATAGTCCTGTAAGCGAAAACGACATAACTCTCTGGAACAAGTTTCCAAGTACCACGAAATAAGTGGAAGTTTGTGGGAATCTGCCAGAACCATCTGGTAAGGCTAAATACTCTTCCGTAACCGATAGTGAACAAGTACCGTGAGGGAAAGGTGAAAAGAACTCCTTGTAGGAGAGTGAAATAGTACCTGAACCCGTGTGCTTACAAACGGTTGGAGTCTCGATTTATCGGGATGACAGCGTGCCTTTTGGATAATGAGCCAACGAGTTACTCGTATGTTGCAAGGTTAATTCCTTTAGGGAAGCAGCCACAGCGAAAGCGAGTCCTAATCGGGCGATTGAAGTAACATGCGGTAGACGCGAAACCGGGTGATCTACCCTTGTCCAGGATGAAGTGAGGGTAAAACCTCATGGAGGTCCGAACTATTGTGGGTTGAAAACCGCTTGGATGAGATGAGGGTAGGGGTGAAAGGCCAATCAAACCCGGAAATAGCTCGTATTCCTCGAAATAGCTTTAGGGCTAGCCTCGATTAATAGTATGCAGGAGGTAGAGCACTGATTGGGCTAGGGCTGTCACAACGGTACCAAACCCAGACAAACTCCGAATTCCTGACATATGTTTTTCGGGAGTCAGGCTGTGAGGGATAAGCTTCACGGCCAAAAGGGGAACAACCCAGACCACCAACTAAGGTCCCCAAATAATAGTTAACAGAGAAAGGATGTTAAGTTGCTTAGACAACTAGGATGTTGGCTTAGAAGCAGCCATTCATTTAAAGAGTGCGTAATAGCTCACTAGTCAAGCGACTTAGCGTCGACAATACACGGGACTTAAACTATTTACCGAAGTTGTGGACTCCGACTTGTCGGAGTGGTAGAGGAACATTCTATATGCATCGAAGGTTAACTGCGAGGTTAACTGGAGCGTATAGAAAAGCAAATGTTGGCATTAGTAACGATAATCCCGGTGCAAAACCGGGACGCCGAAAATCTAAGGTTTCCTGAGCAATGTTAATCATCTCAGGGTTAGTCGGATCCTAAGCCGAGGCTGAAAGGCGTAGGTGATGGTAAACAGGTTAATATTCCTGTACCTGGTGAATTTCGTTTGACCGTAAGGAGGGACGCAGAAGTGAAGGTCAGCCGCCTGTTGGATTAGGCGGTCTAAGCAAGTAGGCTGAAAGCGTAGGCAAATCCGCGCTTTCTTAAGGCCGAGATGCGAACGGGAGTCCTTTGGACATAAACTGACCGTAACCACACTGCCGAGAAAATCTTCGTACGGAAGAAATTTATCAGACCGTACCGCAAACCGACACAGGTAGATGGGATGAGTATTCTAAGGCGCTCGAGTGAGCCGTGGTTAAGGAACTCGGCAAATTAACCCCGTAACTTCGGGATAAGGGGTGCCTCAAGTAAGTGATGTCCTTCGCGGGCAAAGCAGAACGAGGCCGCAGTGAAATGGCCCAAGCGACTGTTTAACAAAAACACATGTCTCTGCGAAGTCAATCAAGACGATGTATAGGGACTGACACCTGCCCGGTGCTGGAAGGTTAAGAGGAGAGGTTAGCCGCAAGGCGAAGCTTTGAATCGAAGCCCCAGTAAACGGCGGCCGTAACTATAACGGTCCTAAGGTAGCGAAATTCCTTGTCGGGTAAGTTCCGACCTGCACGAATGGTGTAACGATTTGGGCACTGTCTCAACCACGGGCTCGGTGAAATTGTGGTACCGGTGAAGACGCCGGTTACCCGCATATGGACGGAAAGACCCCGTGCACCTTTACTGCACCCTAATATTGGGTTCGGATAGGGCATGTGTAGCATAGGTGGGAGGCTTTGAAGCCGGGACGCTAGTTTCGGTGGAGCCAACGGTGAAATACCACCCTTGTTTTATTTGGATTCTAACCTCGATCCTTGAATCAGGATTAGGAACAGTGTTAGGCGGGTAGTTTGACTGGGGCGGTCGCCTCCAAAATTGTAACGGAGGCTCTCAATGGTTCCCTCAGCATGGTTGGTAATCATGCGTCGAGTGTAAAGGCACAAGGGAGCTTGACTGCGAGACATACAGGTCGAGCAGGTGCGAAAGCAGGACTTAGTGATCCGACGGCTGCGAGTGGAAGTGCCGTCGCTCAAAGGATAAAAGGTACGCCGGGGATAACAGGCTGATCTTACCCAAGAGTTCATATCGACGGTAAGGTTTGGCACCTCGATGTCGGCTCATCGCATCCTGGGGCTGAAGAAGGTCCCAAGGGTTTGGCTGTTCGCCAATTAAAGCGGTACGTGAGCTGGGTTCAGAACGTCGTGAGACAGTTCGGTCCCTATCCTATGCGGGCGCAGGATACTTGAGAAGGGTCGCTTCTAGTACGAGAGGACCGAAGTGAACGTACCTCTAGTGTACCAATTGTCACGCCAGTGGCATCGTTGGGTAGCTATGTACGGTTGTGATAAGCGCTGAAAGCATCTAAGCGCGAAGCACGCTTCAAGATTGGGTATCCCTTACGTAAGTAACTTAAGACTCCTCGGAGATTACGAGGTTGATAGGCTGCAGGTGTAAGTGTAGTAATATATTTAGCCAAGCAGTACTAATAAGTCGTGCGACTTAACCATTTATTTTTATAAACAGGTTACGTTTGCCATTCTCTATTGGCTCAGCTCTTTCAATCTTCTTTATTTTGATTAGATTTTGGTGACTATAGCCCGGGTGATACACCTCTTCCCTTTCCGAACAGAGAAGTTAAGACCCGGTACGCCGATGGTACTGCATGCGCAGGTGTGTGGGAGAGTAGGTAGTCGCCAACTTTTATTTTAACCCCGTTCGCTTTGCGTTCGGGGTTTTTTGATTTAAATAGAAAGTGAAAAAAGCTTTTGATTAAAAAATTTCCTAACTTAATTAAGACCTTTGTATTAGTTTGTTTTTTCTAAGTTGAATTAGAACAGGAAATACATTACTATAATACTTACTCTATGGGTAAAAGTATTGTTTAAAATTCAAAAATTAAAAACGGAGGGAAACATGAACAGATTTACTATTTTTCTATTGCTCTTCAATCTTTCAATATTTGCACAACAAAATTTTATTGGGAAACATTATCTTTCCAGCGAATACCAGGGAAAAGAACAAAGCAGTTTCGTTACAGTTCCGGAAGTAAATTATTCATCGCCGACATCTTTCTTACAAGCAAATGAACAAAATTTTACAGATCTGTTTGGATCGATGGTACGCTGGAATTTTACTGATGCTGCCGCTATCGGATCAAAATGTGCAGTTAGTGGAAATGGTCAGTATAACGCAGTCGGATGGGATCTGAACAATCAGAGAATCTCACTTTATGGGAATTCTAATTCCACACCTATCTGGGAATATTCCCTGCCAAATTTTCTTTCAACAAATTATGTCTCGTTAAACTACGATGGTGATTTAATTGCTGCAGGGTCAGACCTAAATGTTTATGTGTTTACTAATACTAGTAACGTACCATTCTTTGATTTTGACGTTACTTCACTTGGCAGTACTCCTACAGCAGGTCCTGTTGCTCTTACACAAGGCGGAGAATTTTTAGTTGCAACTGCAAGTTATACTGACTCGTCCACAATTTTAGGTTTCAATACATCATCAACAACCCCCGTGTGGTCAGTCACTGTTGTTCCTTCTACCGGCGGTGGAGGAATTCAAGGTATAAGATTATCCGGGAACGATTCTCTGATGATTGTAAATACGTACGGTGTGTTCTGGATTATTAAAACGTTCACCGGAGAAATTGTCTATCAAGATCTCATCAATCCGGTTAGTACTTCAGGCACACAAACCAAGCAGGGAATAAGTTTTGACGGGAGTGTTATTGCAACAGTGAATTACAGAGGTTATGTAAGAGTTTTTGAATGGAACGGTACAACATATAACTTCCTCTGGCAGGATCAGGAACCACCAGGAACATATTATAACTGGGCAAATGCAGTCGATGTATCGAACGATGGTAATTATATAGCTGTTGGAACTTTGATCTTTGTTACATCATCCGAGTACAATGGAACAGTTAAGCTTTATAAAACTTCAGGTGGCGGCACAGTTTTATGGAAATTTGAAGATTGTGGTGATGCTGTGACTGCTTTATCATTTAATGATCCGGAAAATGTTCTTGCAGCAGCATCATGGGGTGCCCTTGATAATTCTACACCTGATTTATACGTTTTTAAAGTATGGGAAGGAAACACTCCTATATTTACCATAAATACCAACGGTTCTTTTTTTGACGAGTCAATTTCTTCGGGTGGAAGCACACTTATCACTTCTGGAAAAGCTGTTCATGCAAGAGCATTTGGAAATGGTGGGCTTGCGTATAACGTCTTCGTCGATACTTCGGATTCTAACATACCGGTCGAGTTGGAAAGCTTTACCGGAAAAGCTTCTGATGGAAATGTAACTCTCGAATGGACTACAGCTACAGAATTAAATAATCGTGGATTTGAAATTCAGAGAAGCAGTGGCTCCGAATTCCAGAAAATCGGTTTTGTCGATGGACATGGAACAACTACTGAATCACAATCATACTCTTTTATTGACAAGAATATGAATGCTGGTTCATATAGTTATAGATTGAAGCAGGTTGATTTCAACGGTAGTTTTGAATATTCACCTATTATTAATATTGATGTTGCGGCACCTGATGAATTCAGCTTAAGTCAGAATTATCCTAATCCATTTAATCCAAGTACTAAGATAAACTTTTCCATTACGGTTGATTCAAAAGTTACATTAAAAGTGTTTAATGTACTCGGACAGCAGGTTGCATTGTTGGCAAACGAGGACCTTAAAGCCGGTTTGCATAGTGTGGATTTCGATGCCTCTGGTTTTAACAGCGGCGTTTATTTTTATATTATGAAAGCAGAAAATCCTGAAGGTAAAAGTTTTATTTCTACAAAAAAGATGATATTAATGAAATAAGCTTTTGCTATTATATTATCTATCAATTATAATCAAAGGGAAAGTAGAAATGCTTTCCCTTTTTGTTAACTCCTGCTACCCAAAAAAATATTATATCATTTCGTATTTTTTAAAACCGAAATAAAAAATTAAGAGGATAATATGGTTTACTTTATTCTTGTACTGATACATGTAATGGCGGTAATAATTTTTCTTGGCAACATTACTATAACACCCTTCTGGAAATCCCAAGCTGAAAAAACAAAAGACAGATTACACGTGCTTAATACCTGGGAAGGGATAATTCGAGCTGACAGATATTTCACAATGCCCGGTGTTACAATTCTATTAATTTTTGGTATTGGTGCTGCTCTTCATGGTGGTTTTAATTTGATAAAAACCGGCTGGATCTTTTGGTCAATAATTATGTATATAATTTCCGGGGCAGCATTTATGGTAAAGGTGATCCCAATTCAGAAAAAGGTCGTTGCTCTTGCAAAAGATGAATCCAAATTTGGCTGGGAAGAATATTACAAACTTGCAAAGCAATGGGATATCTGGGGTTCAGTAGCAACTATAATTCCGTGGATTGCCGTAATCCTAATGGTGCTTAAACCAAACATTTAGCATTAAAAATTACGATTGAATTCAGAAAAGAAAGTTGAACAAAAATTAGCTTGCTATCACTGCGGTGATGAATGCAAGGATGATTCCATCAGAATTGATGAAAAAATTTTTTGCTGCAATGGTTGCAAAACAGTTTTTGAAATTCTTGATCAAAATAAACTTTGCAACTATTATAACCTTGACCAAAGTCCCGGCATTTCTCCCAATCTTAATTTCGGAAACAGGTTTGATTATCTTGATGACCCTTCAACTATCCAAAAGCTTTTAGATTTTCAAGATGAATCTATCAGCAAAGTAACCTTTCACATTCCACAAATGCATTGCAGTTCCTGCATCTGGCTGCTTGAAAATCTTTACAAGTTTAACAGTGGAGTTAGTAATTCGCAAGTTGATTTCTTGAAAAAAGAGTTAAATGCGACATTTGATCAAAATAAAATTTCATTAAAAGGATTAGTTCAGCTTTTAACTTCAATTGGATATGAACCTCAAATCCTTTTAGAAAGTGTTGATAAAAAAAGTGAAGATAAGGTATCGAAGAGACTTCATTACAGGATAGGTATAGCTGGTTTTTGCTTTCTGAATGTAATGTTATTTTCGTTTCCGGAATATCTGGGAATAGATGTAACCGATGCATTTCTTAAAAACTTTTTTATTTCTTTGAACCTGATTCTTTCCCTGCCGGTAGTTTTTTATTCTGGTTGGGAATATTTCGGATCTGCATTAAAAGGACTTAGGAAAAAAATAATCAACATTGATTTTCCGATATCTCTTGGAATTCTGGCTTTATTTATTAGAAGCATTTTTGAAGTTGCTACTCAAACAGGTAGTGGTTACTTTGATTCACTCACAGGTTTAATTTTCTTCCTTCTATTGGGCAAACTTCTTCAGGAAAAAACTTATTCGTATTTAAACTTTGAAAGAAACTACAAGTCTTTCTTCCCACTTTCAGTAACAATAAAAATTGAGGAGATTGAAAAGTCTATTCCGATTAACAAACTAATGGTTGGAAACAGAATTATTGTTCGCAAAAATGAAATTATTCCGGCTGATTCCATTCTCCTTAATGGTGATGGCAGAATAGACTACAGTTTTGTAACAGGTGAATCGAAAGCTGTCAGTAAAGTCTCCGGTGAGTTTGTTTACGCAGGTGGAAGACAACTTGGTAGTGTAATAGAACTAGAAGTGATTAAAGAAGTATCCCAAAGTTATCTTACTCAGCTTTGGAACAACGAAATATTTAACAACCCGGATAAATCGGTAGAGAGTTACTTTACAAACTTCTCTAACGCTGTTAGTAAATATTTTACTTTTGTTATTCTGCTAATTGCTTTTGTTGCAGCAGGTTTCTGGTTTCAAACTAGTGTTGCAACAGCACTAAATGTTTTCACTTCTGTTTTAATTGTTGCCTGCCCTTGTGCACTTGCACTTTCAACTCCGTTTACACTTGGAAACGCAATGAGAATTCTTGGCCGGAACAGGCTCTATTTGCGCAATACAGCAGTTATTGAAGATCTTGCAAATGTTGATTCAATAGTTTTTGATAAAACGGGAACAATTACTCAACTTGGCAAATCTGATCTGATTTTTACAGGCAATGTGCTGAATTCATTTCAGCAGAAAATGATAAAATCTTTAGTGCGAAATTCAACTCATCCCTTAAGCAGAAAAATTTTCAACTCGCTTGAAGCCGATGAATTCTTTCCTGTAACTAAATATGATGAAATTCCCGGGCTGGGTGTCACAGGCGTAGTCTATGGACATAAATTAAAGATTGGTTCTAAAGAATTTGTTAATGGATCGTACGAGGATGATAAGCTTGCCACAAATATTTTTGTCTCAATCGATGATGAGTTGATTGGTCATTTTTTGGTTACAAATTCATACAGAGAAGGAATTAGTACTATCATTAGATCACTCGGTTCAAATTATAAATTGTCATTACTCTCAGGAGATAACGAAGGGGAAAGATATAACCTGTTGAAATTTTTCAACGACGAAAAGGAACTGTACTTCAATCAATCACCTGAGGATAAATTAGAGTTTGTAAAATCTCAGCAGAAATCAGAAAAAAATGTACTTATGATCGGTGATGGATTAAATGATGCCGGTGCTCTAAAACAAAGTGATGTCGGGATTGCGGTAACAGAAGATATCAGCAGCTTTTCTCCTGCCTGCGATGCAATCCTTGATGCTTCCAACCTTAACTTGATTCCAAAATTTCTTAAATATTCACAGTCGGCAATTAAAATTATTTATATTAGTTTTGTTATATCATTTTTATACAATCTTTTTGGATTAACTTTCGCAATTCAGGGAATGCTTTCACCAATTATAGCTGCAATACTGATGCCTTTAAGCTCAATATCTGTTGTGTTATTTGCAACTCTATCGACGAACTTTATTGCAAAAAGAATGAAGCTTTTAGGCAAAGGAGGGTCCTAAAATTTCTGTGATAGTTTTGTTGATTAGTGTAAGTCTTCTTGTTGCAATAGGGTTTTTGATCGCATTTCTGATTGCAGTAAAGAAAGGTCAATATAAAGATACACACACACCCGCCATCAGGGTTTTATTTGATGAAAATACTGAAGAAAAAAATAAAGAAGAAAATAAATCTGAATCCAATTGAAGGAGTAGTATATGGCGTTGGAAAAATTCAGTTATGATAATGAGATAGTTAGAAAATTTACCATCGCAACTACCGTGTGGGGGTTGGTTGGTATGCTAGTCGGATTAATAATTGCAACTCAGCTTTTCGTGCCAGCATTAAATCTGAATATTCCTTTCTTAACCTTTGGTAGAATAAGACCTCTACACACAAACGCTGTGATTTTTGCTTTTGTTGGGAATGCAATTTTCATGGGAGTTTATTACTCTCTGCAACGTTTGTGCAAAGCCAGAATGTTCAGCGATTGGCTTAGTAATTTTCATTTCTGGGGATGGCAGTTGATTATTGTTGCGGCTGCAATTACACTTCCTTTAGGATATACAACAAGCAAGGAGTACGCAGAACTTGAGTGGCCAATTGATATTGCAATAGCTATTATGTGGATTGCATTCGGAATTAATATGTTTGGAACGATTATTGAGAGACGTGAAAAACATATGTACGTTGCAATCTGGTTTTACATTGCAACCTGGGTTACGGTGACTGTTTTGCATGTTGTAAACTCGATTGAGATTCCGGCAAGCTTTCTAAAGAGTTATCCAGTTTATGCCGGCGTTCAGGATGCACTTGTGCAATGGTGGTATGGACATAATGCTGTAGCTTTCTTTTTAACTACTCCTTATCTAGGATTGATGTATTACTTTCTCCCGAAAGCAGCGAACAGACCAATATATTCATACAAGTTGTCAATTCTACATTTCTGGTCTTTAGTTTTTATTTATATCTGGGCTGGTCCTCATCATCTTTTATATTCTGCATTACCAGATTGGGCTCAATCACTCGGAACAGTTTTTTCAATTATGCTCATCGCACCTTCGTGGGGAGGAATGATAAACGGTTTGCTTACACTTCGTGGTGCGTGGGACAGAGTGAGAGAAAATCCAATTCTCAAGTTTATGGTTGTTGCTGTAACTGCATATGGCATGGCTACATTTGAGGGACCAATGTTATCGTTAAAGAATGTAAATGCAATTGCTCACTTTACTGATTGGATAATTGCTCACGTTCACGTTGGTGCACTTGGCTGGAATGGCTTTTTAACTTTTGGAATTCTTTACTGGCTGGTACCAAAACTCTGGAAAACGAAACTCTACTCAAATAAACTAGCGAATTTCCATTTCTGGATTGGTTTCCTCGGTATAGTTTTCTATGCGTTCTCTATGTGGTTTTCAGGAGTCACACAATCACTGATGTGGAAACAGTTTACTCCGCTTGGAGTTTTACAATATCCAAATTTTCTTGAAACTGTTTTGCAAATCGTTCCAATGTATATAATAAGAATGGTTGGCGGTTCGTTGTATTTTGTTGGGGTTATTGTGATGGTTTATAACCTTGTTAAAACGGCAAAGCAAGGTGCATTTGCAAAAGAAGAGCCAGCCGAGGCTCCAGCACTGGAAAAATTCAAAGACCCGTTAAAGCGTGGAGTTATCCATCGCTTTTTGGAAGGGAAGCCTGCTCTTTTCATTTCACTTACTTTAGTTGTTGTTTTAATTGCTTCGGTATTTGAATTTGTTCCGATGTTCTTAATCAAATCAAATATTCCTACTATTGCTTCAGTAAAACCTTACACACCTTTAGAACTACAGGGCAGAGATATTTATATCCGTGAAGCTTGTAACAGCTGTCATTCACAGTTAGTAAGACCTTTCCGAAGCGAAACTGAAAGGTACGGTGAATATTCAAAAGCAGGCGAGTTTGTTTATGATCATCCTTTCCTCTGGGGATCGAAACGAACTGGTCCGGATTTGCATCGTGTCGGTGGAAAATATCCAAACCTCTGGCATTACCTTCATATGGAAAATCCAAGAAGTATGTCACCCGGTTCTTTAATGCCTTCGTATCCATGGTTGCTGACAAACGACCTTGATATTTCAACCACTGAATCAAAAATTAATACAATGCGAAGTGTCGGGGTTCCCTATACTGAAGGTTATGAAAAAGTTGCTAATGATGATTTGCAACAACAAGCTGAGCAAATTGCAGTTGACTTGCAAAATGCCGGCGCACCAGCTGAACCTAATAAGGAAATAATCGCACTTATTGCTTATTTACAGAGATTAGGGACAGACATTAAAGCGAAGAATAACCAGGCGAGTAAATAAAATGTTCAAAGAAGTTTTACAATCAATTGAGGGAGTTGAATTTTACACTATCGTATCGATGATAATTTTTATTTTATTTTTTGTGGGAATGACAATATGGTTATTCAAAGTTGATAAAAAATATATTAAGCAAATGAGTGAACTTCCGCTTAATGAAGAAAACAAAGAAATCTAAAATTTTACAGGTGGAAAAAATGATATTTAAAAATCTCCACAAGAATATTTTAAAGATAAAATCGATAATTATTTTTTCACTTCTATTCATCTCTAAAAGCGTTGCTGCTGGTGAATCAGATTTTCCTCCCAACTACTATGATACAGTTGCATTGATACTTCTTGTAATTATTGTCATTGCATTACTAAGTATAATTTATTATGAAGGAAAGCCTAAAGCTGTAGTTGTAAAGGAAAAGAAAGCGTCGGTATTGTCAAAAATTCGACAGGCACTAACTAAATCTACTCCTATTGAACGTGAGCAGGAAATTATGTTAGATCACGATTACGATGGAATAAGAGAGCTCGATAGCAAAATTCCACCATGGTTCGCCTGGCTTTTCGTACTCACAATTCTATTTGGTGTTTATTATATGTTGAACTACCATGTATTTGCGACAGGTAAACTTTCTCACGAAGAATACGAACAGGAAATGTCAATTGCTGCTGCGGAAAAAGAAGCACTTATAAAATCGGGTGCTTTAGTAAATGAAGAGACAGTAACTCAGTTAACGGATGCTGCAGATCTACAATCGGGAAAACAAATATTTGAAACTAATTGTATTGCCTGTCACGCAGCTGATGGAGGTGGAATCGTTGGTCCCAATCTAACAGACAAGTATTGGATTCACGGCGGCGGAATTAAAAATGTTTTTAAAACAATTAAATACGGAGTGCCCGATAAAGGTATGATTAGCTGGCAATCACAGTTGAATGCAAAACAGATTCAGGATGTTGCAAGTTATGTTCTTAGTCTGCAGGGTACAAAACCTGCTAATCCGAAACCGCCGGAAGGAACGATCTGGTCAGATGAACAACATAATAACGGTAAGGAAAAACCGACTGAATGACGATTGATCGATAATTTTGTCATTCCGGCGATCCCGACTTTAGTTGGGAGAGTCCGGAATCTCATTAAGTATGAGATTTTGATTCTGGACAAGCCAGAATGACTTGCAAATTTTTATTTGAATTTATGAACGAAGAAACTCTTGAACAACAGCTTTACGATGAAGAACTTGAAACATTTAGAAACCAGCTAGCTACAGTCACTGCTGAGGGGAAAAGAAAATGGGTCTATCCTAAAAAGCCTTCAGGAAGATTTCACAGAGCACGTATAGTTGTTTCGGCTGCTTTACTTTTAATTCTATTCATTACTCCATTTATAAAAGTAAACGGTCATCCGTTTATGCTATTTGATTTTATTAACAGAAAGTTTATTCTGTTCGGAATTCTTTTCGGTCCACAGGATTTTTATCTCCTCGTACTAGCTTTAATTTCAATGATTGTTTTTACAATTCTGTTCACTGCGGTATTCGGAAGAATTTTTTGTGGGTGGGCTTGTCCTCAGACAATTTTTCTGGAAATGGTTTTTCGCAAAATTGAATACTGGATTGAAGGTGATTCAAAAGACCAGCGTAAACTTAAAGCAGCACCCTGGACATCAAATAAGTTTTTCAAGAAACTTACAAAGCATATAGTCTTTTTTGCAATTGCATTCATCATCTCGAATATATTTCTTTCTTATATAATTGGCATAGATGCACTCCTTAAAATTATTTCTGATCCACCCTCTGAACATTTACAGGGATTGTTTGCCATAATAGTTTTTTCAGGAGTGTTTTATTTTGTCTTTTCAAATTTCAGAGAACAAGCATGTACTATTGTTTGTCCATATGGGAGACTTCAGGGAGTTTTACTTGATCGTGATTCTATTGTTATAGCTTATGATAATGTCCGTGGTGAACCAAGAAAAAGATATAGAAGAGATGAAGGATGGGAAAATCGAGGTGATTGTATTGAGTGTTACCAGTGTGTAGAAGTTTGTCCAACTGGAATTGATATAAGAAATGGAATTCAGCTTGAGTGTGTTAATTGCACTGCTTGCATTGATGCCTGCGACGATATAATGGATAAAATAAAAAGACCGAGAGGTTTGATTCGATATGCTTCGTTAAATTCAATTGAGAAAAAAACTAAGTGGAGACTTACTCCTCGTGCAATTGGTTACTCTGCACTTTTAACAGTACTTGTTTCAGTACTTGTTATTCTTTTGCTCAACAGAACCGATTTTAGTGTAACGGTTTTAAGAACACCAGGACTTCTTTACCAGGAACAGCCAAATAACATGGTAAGCAACCTTTACGATCTTAATATTGTGAATAAAACTTTCGATAAAATCCCGGTGTCATTAAAACTTGAGGGTATCGAGGGAGAATTAAAACTTATCGGTAAAGACATTGTAATTGAACCACAGGGAAATGTTGATGCAAAGTTTCTGGTTCTTCTTCCAAAAAATGAACTGACCAAAATGAGCACTCCGATTGAGGTTGGCATTTATAGCGGCGATAAATTGATAAAAAAAGTTTCAACCTCATTTCTTGCCCCATTAAAGAAAATTAAAAAAGATGAAAAAGAAAATTAACTGGGGTACTGGTATCGTAATCGGGATAATAATTTTTATAGTCATTACTGTTACGATGACAGTAATCTTTATGAATCAGGATGTTAATCTGGTTACAGATAAGTACTATGAGAAATCACTTAAATATCAGGATGAGATTGATAAGCAAAGTAGGACCAATTCTCTTAATGAAGAAGTTAAAATAAATTTCAATGGGCAGGAGCTAAGTGTTCTTTTCCCGGAAGATTACAAGAATAAAAACATCAGCGGTGAAATTTATTTTTATCGTCCGTCAAATCCGAAATTGGATTTTAAAATTCCATTGTTGTTAAATGTAGATGGCAGCCAGATAATTCCAACTCAAAGACTTGAGAAAGGCTTTTGGCGATTGAAGCTGAACTGGACGATGGATGGGAATGGGTATTATAATGAGAAATCAATTACGATTGAGTGATAAATACCGTCATTCCTGCGAGCAAAGCGAGTCAGGAATCTGACGATTGTTTTTTAGATTCCGGACAAGCCGGAATGACAATACAAGATTAAAAATTTATGTCACCAGAAATATTAGCAGCATTTTTTATCGGGTTAGTAGGAAGTTTACATTGCATTGGTATGTGCGGACCAATTGCAATTGCTCTACCTGTTCCTGATTCTAGTAATATTTCTTTTTTTACAGGAAGAATTTTATACAATCTTGGAAGAGTCGTTACTTATTCTTTTCTAGGTGCTATACTTGGTTTACTGGGTGGGAGAATTGCACTTGCGGGTGCGCAGCAAGTTGTCTCGATTATTCTCGGAGCAGTAATTATCATCGCTGTTCTTCTTCCACAAAAATATAAAAACTACTTCGCTCAACATCCAATCACTCAAAATCTTGCACAACCATTAAAGTCGAACATTGGAATGCTTTTTAAGAAAGGAACCTCTTCGGCAATGTTTCTCATTGGAATTCTAAACGGGTTTCTTCCCTGCGGACTTGTATACGTTGCACTAGCCGGTGCAATTGCAAGTGGCGATGCAATCTCAGGTGCTGCGGTTATGATTTTGTTCGGACTTGGAACTGTTCCTGCAATGTTTGCTGCTTCTGTGTTTGGAAAATTCATCAATGTAGGAATTAGAACTAAAATCAGAAAGGCAGTTCCTGTTTTAGCAATTATTCTCGGAGTCATTTTTATTTTGCGGGGGATGAATCTCGGAATACCTTATATCAGTCCTAAACTCTCCGCTCACGCTGAAGTTTCATCTGAGATGGAGTGTCATTAATTTTAGGAGGCTAAGGCAGTATTGAAAGCAATTCAAGAAAAATAGAAACTAAAATTGAAAGACCTCTATCCATTCATACACTCATCAGTTCTCTTCTCTTTCGCCGAATTGCAGAAATCATAACACTCTGCGATCGTAATCGAAAAATATCATAAGAATTTGCGATTATGATCGAAATAACTTATGTTTGAGCTCAAAAGTTCGGTAATCTAATGATATCAAGAGAAATTCAGAAATCCATTGAAGCGAGACTTTTTAAAGGAAAGTTATTAGTTATTTATGGTGCACGTCAAGTTGGTAAAACAACTATGATTAAAGAGATTGGTAATAAATATCCTGATGAAAGAATTTATCTCAACTGTGATGAGCCCGATGTAAGGGAACTATTAACCGATTCGACATCAACAAAACTTAAAAATATTGTTGGACAAAAGAGGCTTGTCCTCATCGATGAAGCACAGCGGGTTAAAAATATCGGTATAACGCTAAAACTTTTTGTTGATCAAATAAAAGAAGTCCAGGTTATTGCAACAGGCTCTTCTGCTTTCGACCTATCAAATGAAATTAATGAGCCACTAACCGGCAGAAAAATTGAATACACTCTTTACCCTTTTTCAATGAGAGAACTTAACAATGAATTTGGCTGGTTGGAGACTAACAGACTTTTAGAGGAAAGAATATTATATGGAATGTATCCGGAAATCGTACTTAATCCAAATGAAAATAAAAATCTTCTTAAAGAAATAACCCGCAGTTATCTCTTTAAAGATGTTTTAAGCTATGAAGGAATTCGAAAACCAGAAGTTTTAGAAAAGCTTTTAGTTGCGCTGGCTGCACAGATTGGCAGTGAAGTTTCTTATAATGAACTTGCAGGAACAATTGGTATTGATAAAGATACAATTAATAAGTATCTAAATATTCTTGAAAAGGCATTTGTAATATTTAGACTTCATCCTTTCAGTAGAAATATCAGAACAGAAATTACCAAGATGCGTAAGATTTATTTTTATGACACTGGTGTACGAAATGCGCTTATCTCAAATTTTAATAGTCTTTCCACAAGAAATGATAAAGGAGCTTTGTGGGAAAATTTCCTTATTGCCGAAAAACTGAAAATGAACTCCGCATTGGACATTGACGTAAAAACTTATTTCTGGCGAACCTCTCAGCAACAGGAGATAGATTACATCGAGGAAACTGATGGTGGCTTATCAGCTTATGAGTTTTCCTGGAATGTCAATAAGAAGAAGAAGATCCCGTTGACTTTTTCAAGAGCTTATAAAACTATTGCCTCGGATATTTTTACTACCGAAAACTACAACAGATTTTTAGGAATTGTATGAAAAAAATCCCATTAATAATATTCTATGCAAACCTGGCTTAAAGTTACAATTGGAATAGTTGTTTCGTTGATAATTATCTTCGTCGTAGGCGGTTATATTTTCTACCATACACTCACTGCATCATTACCTGCTTATAATGGTGAGCTAAAAGCTCCTTCGCTCAAATCAGAAGTTAAAATTTATTTCGATAGCCTGGCTGTTCCTTACATTCTTGCAGAAAATGATAATGATGTCGCATTCGCTCTCGGTTATCTTCATGCAGGTGAAAGAATGTTCTCGATGGATTTGATTCGTCGTGCCGGTGAGGGAAGGTTGAGTGAAATATTTGGTGAAGAGACTGTTCCTTTTGATATGATGTTCAGAACTGTCGGTATTTACAG
>Ga0307425_1001055_pt1 | contig 16948 bp, 12 predicted proteins | sample SalMarWE160330MG_FD_202152 | JGI IMG/M metagenome (GOLD analysis project Ga0307425, IMG submission 202152) | Salt marsh sediment microbial communities from the Plum Island Ecosystem LTER, Massachusetts, United States - WE1603-30 | ecosystem: Environmental > Aquatic > Marine > Intertidal zone >... | reverse complement strand
AGGGCCACCCTCGAGCAGTTCGCCGAGTTCGACTACTGATGCCTCGTCCAGCGGGCGGATCACACGACCTTGATAGTCCAGGCGCTCGGGAACCTCGAATCGAAGCTTGCGCGGCACAATCGGCCGGGGGCGTTGTGCCGTCAGATCATAGATATGAGGGCGGTTCTGTCGTCCGATTTCGAGAACGTCACGGAATCCTTCGGTGGTGATGAGGGCCGTGCGTGCCCATTTCCCTTCCAAGAGAGCGTTCGTCGCCACTGTCGATCCATGGATAACCCGCTTAGCATCCTGAATGCGCAGCCCCATGTCTTCTCGCAGCGCCTCCAGCCCACGCACTACTCCTTCTTCCAGATGCAGTGGTGTGGATGGGGTCTTCAGAAAAGCAAGGCGTCCCGTCCTCGGCTCCAGGACGACGATGTCCGTGAACGTTCCTCCGATGTCGATCCCGATCAACATGTTGCAGAGCTGTCCTTTGCGGGTAGCGATAGGCCGCCCGAGAATGTACGCGACGCGAAACGCCTCATGGGATACACGCATCAGAGCGATGGTAACCGGATGCAACGGACACGACAACCGCCAGAAGCGGCGACATGCGAGTGCTCGTTATCATTCCCCATTCTTGGCGTTGGAGAGTTGCCGACCTAGTGAGGGGTATCCTCGATGGGGTCTCGATAGAGATGCCCCGTGCCCTCACGCAGAGCTCATGCTCAGTGAAAGTATCCGTTGAAGTTGGTCATTCCAGTCAGCGAGGGAATTCGCTCTCTCCCAGTTGGTCGACCTGCCGGCAGGGTCATGCGGCGGCTTGAGGGCTAAGATTGGGTCGCAACTGAGGAACTGGTGAGGTCAGAGAGGAGAGCGCGGACGTCATCGACTGACTCCAGGTTGAAACGGGCATTCGTTGGAACGAGGCGGACCCGGATCGAGTAAGCGGAGCTCGGTAGGGCGCGGAAGGTATCCTCGTCGGTCCAGTCGTCCCCGATTGCGAGGATGAACTCCCACCCTTGTCGATTCAGCCACTGGGAGGCGGCGCGCCCCTTGTCGATCCCCGTGTTCTTGATCTCGATCGTCCTGCTGCCCTCCCGTACCTCGAGTGCGAGGTTCGAGGCAAACTGGAGCAGGGTCTCCTTGATCTCCATCGCCCGCACTCCGGCGAGCGCCGGATCAACCCGCCGGTAGTGCCAGACCAGCGAGTATTCCTTCTCCTCGATCAGCGCGCCGGGGGTGCGGTCGGTGTACAGCTCGAGGATCGGCCGAACCTCCGCTTTCCAGGTGTTGGTAAGCGGCGCGACGATCTGCCAGTCTGACCCTCGCGCTCTCACCCACACACCGTGCTCGGCTATGCACCCAATGTCTAGGTCACCAAGCCAGCCGTCCAGCGTCTCGCGGTCCCGGCCGCTTACCAGGACGACCTCGTTCTTCGGATCGGTTATGAGCATTGCGAGAAGGCGCTTCACCCGCTGATCGGGAGCGGCGGCCTCCGGTCGATCGGCGAACGGAACGAGTGTGCCGTCGTAGTCGAGGAGTAGAAGCCGCCGATTGGCTGAACGGTAGGCAGCGATAAGGTCCTCGCGTTCCTGCGGGTCGATTACCGAAGAGAGGCGTTCTTTCTTGACGCGGCAGATCGCAAGCAGCTGTTCAATGAAATCACTTGCCCAGCGGACGACGTCGTAGCGACGGAGCCTCGCCTGCATGGCACGGTTGCGGACGATCTGCTCCTCCTTGGGCATGGATAATGCCGTTTTCAAGGCGTCGGCGACCTCCAGCCGGTTCAGTGGGTTCACGAGCAGCGCCTCCCCGAGTTCGCTTGCCGCCCCGGCCATCTCACTCAGCACGAGGACTCCGGTGCCGTCGGTCTTGCTCGCCACAAATTCCTTTGCGATGAGGTTCATCCCGTCGCGGAGCGGCGTGACTAGGGCCACGTCTGCCGCCTCGTAGAGCGCCCGTAGCGGCACAAATGACTGAGTCTGATAGAGGTACCATACCGGCACCCATCCCACGGAGCCATACCGTCCATTGATTGCGCCAACCCGCTCATCGACCTGTCGCTTGAGCTGACGGTAGTCCTCCACACGGGTACGCGACGGAGCAACAACAAGAATGAGGACCACGCACTCGTGGCAATCGGGATTGTCCGATAGAAACTGCTCGTATTCTGCTAGTCGCTCGAGGATGCCTTTGGTGTAGTCCAGGCGATCGACTGATACGATAAGGGTTCGATCATGAAGCTCCTCTCGGATCCGGCGTGCCTGTTCCTTCACCGCGGGGTCCTCCCCGGCGGAGGCGTACTTCTCGTAGTCAATCCCCATCGGGAACGCCTCGGCTTTCACGACGCGGTTTCCCACGGAGATTTGCCCAAATGTTTGCTCGTAGCCGAGAAGCCGGCGAGTGGTGCTCAAGAAGTGACGTACGTAGTCGTAGGTATGGAAGCCAATCAGATCTGCGCCTAGAAGCCCAGTCATCAACTCCTTCCGCCAGGGAAGCAGCCGAAACAGCTCGTAGGAAGGAAACGGGATATGCAGGAAGAAGCCGATCTGTGCGTTGGGCAGTCGTTCGCGGATGAGCTGTGGAAGCAGGAGAAGATGGTAATCCTGGATCCATATGATGTCATTCGGCCGCGCTTCCTCTACCACCGCGTCGCAAAACGCCTCATTTACCCGCCGATATGCCTTCCAGTACCGCTCCTCGTACATTGTGTACTGCGTGAAGTAGTGGAACAACGGCCAAAGCGTGTTGTTGCAGAAGCCGTGATAGTAGTTCTTCACGTCCTGTCCGGAGAGGAAAACCGGAACACACGATTCCTCACCGAGTCGTCGTGCAACCGTCTCCCGGTCGGATTTCTTGAGCCTGTCCGACGGAATCCCAGGCCAGCCGATCCACAGGCTCTCCGTGGAGGTGTAGTATGAACCAAGCCCTGTTGCCAAGCCACCGACGCTCCGCTTAAATCGCAATGTGCCACCGCGCCGCATAACGTCTACGGGAAGCCGGTTGGATGCGATCAACAGGCGATGTTTCATATCTCTCCTTTCAACGCTGGGCTCACAATGGATAATCCGCCGTCTCGCCGCGCGACGGGCCGCTGTAAGTGGGCGTTGCCCTACGAGGGGCGACACGCCCGCGCTTCAAGAGGCGTAGGTCAGTATTGACAAGGCGATGCGCAGTGGCGACTGAAATACCAAACCGTGATGCAATTTCGCGGTAGGACTTCCCACGGCGGTGAGCGCGCTTCATGTCGACGATGTGTTTCATCTGAACGGGGTCCTCGGCGAGCCGGCCATCCACTACGATGAATCCGTATGGGACCCGGCCCAACCAGTCACCTCGAGACCGCTTTGTTTCCATCTGCGCTCGCACTTTCCTCGCAGCGACGATACGATGGAACTGCCCTAAACCGGAGAATATATCGGAGATGGACATATTGTCGTCGTCCCTTCCGGCAATAATCAACGGTCGATCATTTAAGAAACTGACGCAGGCAAAAGCTACTCCTTCCTCAATCCACCGTTCGAGGGTCGCTACGGCGTCGGCTACAGAGGAGAATGCCTGTCCCAGGTTCCAAACCAGTATCCCTTGAGCTTCTGCTTCCCGGATGAGGCGTAACGCCTCTCTGCCACCGGGGCGTTCCTCGAATGGCTTAGCGGTCTTGGTAGGCTGTTCGTGCACCGAACCCGCGAGACGAAAGCCCTGCTCGGCACAAAATGCTGCTAGCTCATCAAGATAATCGGCGGTTAGCTCGGTTCCTTCGTCCCACTCACTGCGTGTGTAGGCGACAAGCGACAAATTCAGCTTATCCGTCTTACGAGCCGGTGGTGCGTCACTCATCCCGGTAGTCCCTCCGTCACTGTTTGTACTCGGCTCCAGTGGGTGATTCAAATTGCGATGTCATCCGGGTGGGCGAGAACCTGCTGGGACCGGCCCGTGCAGGGCCGGTCCCCAGAATGAGAAGCTACTACTGAATCAGACCCTTGTCTTGCAGCCACTGCTGGGCCACGTCTTCGGGCTCCATGTGATCGATGTCAACCTTGGCGTTCAGTGCGGTCATCTCCGCCCTCGCCGCTGCCGGATCCTGCGGAAAGGCGGCGATGAGTTCATCGAGTACGCTCTGCAGACCGGAATTGGCTGTGAGTGTCTGTGAGCGCACCACCGGTGCAAGATCGTACGGAGGCCAGAAATGTTGGTCGTCCTCCAGCACGGTCCAACCGTATTTCTCGATGACTGGGTCGGTACCGAAAACCATCGTTGCCACGCTTTTCCCGCTATGTAGGTACTCGAAAGTGAGTCCTGGCAATACCGTTGTGATGTAGTCGGGTTCGAAAGCGAAGTGGTAGTGGAGCTGCAGCCCGAGAATCCCGTCAGGGCGGGCGTAGAACTCGAAGTCAGAGGCGAATGGCACCTTGCCGTCCTTAGAGTTCACATATGCGGCGAACTGCGTGAGATTGTAGACATTATTGTTGTCGGCGAAATCTTTGGTGACGGCGATCGAGTAGGTGTTGTTGCACCATATCGGCGACAGCCATACGAGCCCGATCTTCGCGTCGCTATCCTTTGCGTTCTGATACATCTGTTCCGATGTTTCGCCGTTGTACTCGTGGCCGGTGTAGGTGAGCCATTGGGTGCCTGTGTATTCCATACAAAGATCGATATCACCGCTCTCCATGGCTTCTCGGAGCACGGTGCTGGACATCCCGGTCTTCAATTGAACATCAAAGCCGCGATCCTTCAACAGGGTTGCCATAAGGTTACCCACTACATATTGTTCCGTGAAGTTCTTCGTCCCAATCCGGATCGTTGTGGCAAATGCCGCTGTTCCGATAATCAGTACCATCAACAAACTGACTGCAATCATCCACTTCTTCATGCTAGCAACTCCTTTAGCTTGTGTTTTGCCGAAATAAGTGAGGTCTTTCCCACTACCACCTCCCGGCGTATACGTTCCATTGACTCGCTTTTTGCGTCCGCGACGGGCGGGCTTAGCTTCTCTGCGTGCGGCGCATCCCGCGTGGCGTGAACCAGGTTTCGATTGCTCCAAGCAGAGCGTCGAGCGTGATCGCCAGTGCCGCGGCCGGTGCCGCGCCTTGCAGGATGATTTGCGTCACTCGCACTGCGATTCCCGTCATGATTAGGTCGCCCAGACCGCCGGCACCAATCATGCCGGCCACCGCGGCCGTGCCCACGTTCACCACTGTTGAGGTCCGAATTCCTGCCATGATCACAGGCCGGGCAAGCGGTAGTTCCACCCGCATCACAATCTGCCAAGGTGAAAGCCCCATTCCGCGGGCTGCCTCCTTGACCTCTGGTGGCACGGATCGGATTCCGGCGTGGGTGTTGCGAATGATCGGCAGCAGAGCGTAGACGAAGAGAGCAACAACTGCCGCCGTGTAGCCGAGTCCAAGAGCGACACCCGCGATCCCGATAAACGCGAGAGTCGGGATAGTCTGTCCGATATTTGCCAGTCCGATGAGAATCGGTGAGACCATCCTGAGGATTCGTCGTGTCGAGAGGAACCCGATTGGGATGCCGATGAGAATCGCCAATCCCTCGGCGCTGGCTACGATGTGCAGATGGCGCAACGTCGCACTGAGTACTTTCGATGGACTTGCCACGCGGAAGATTCCGACAGAGCCCAAACTGGTGACCCAAATCGTCACTCCGCATAGAACGGAGAGTAGCAGAACCAGAATCACGTACCGTCTCATGCAACACCCCCGTCGGCGTCACTCTTGGCGGCCATCTGCGAATCCGCTGCTTGTTGTCCGAGTACGTCGCGTAGAATGTCGAACGAGAGCACGCCGATCATCTGGTGCTTTCCGTCCACCACCGCAAGTGTGCCTATTGCGCTGTTGAACATCATCGACAGCGCCTCGTTCAAGGGCGTGCCGGGCATCGCCGTCACATCGGGCGGAATCAGAACCTCTCCCACCGTTTTCCCGGGTTCTAGTTCATCAGCGGTGATCCAGCCAAGAAAGCGGCCCTGTGCGTTCGTTACCATCGCCCACTGCATCCCGGCGCGATCGAGCTCGTCTCTGACCGTTGCCGCATCGTCATCGTCACGCATAGTCACAGGTGGATCCTGCATGACATCGCGTGCACGCAGGAGTCGGAGCCCTTTGAGGACGCGATCGGCCCCAATGAAGTCGCGCACGAACTGATCCTTAGGAGCGTTCAGGAGCGTGGATGGGTCGGCGTACTGCATCAACTCACCGTTTCGCATCAGGGCGATCTTGTCTCCCATCTTGATTGCCTCGTTCAGGTCATGGGTGACGAAGACGATCGTCTTCTTGAGCTGGTCCTGGATCTTTAGAAACTCATCCTGAAGGCGGTTACGGGTGATCGGGTCGATTGCCCCGAAAGGCTCGTCCATCAACAGGATAGGTGGGTCACCGCCGAGGCACCGCGCCACGCCGACGCGCTGCTGCTGGCCGCCTGAGAGTTCGCACGGATATCGATCGATGAACGTGTCCGGTTCGAGACCCACAAGATCGAGGAGTTCCTGCGCTACGGAGTGTTGCTTCGCCTTTGACCAGCCTTTTAGCTTCGGAACGGTGGCGATATTCTCGGCGACTGTAAGATGCGGAAACAGACCGATTCCTTGGATCGCATAGCCGATGCCGCGGCGTAACTCGTTAGGATTCTGTTGCATCGTGTCGACGCCGTCGATAAGAATCTTGCCGCCGGACAGCGGGATCAGACGGTTTATCATCTTCAGGCTCGTGGTCTTGCCGCATCCCGACGGGCCGAGAAAGATGCAAAACTCTCCCTGTCCGATCTCCAAACTGAGATCCTTCACCGCCGCGGTCCCGTCCGGATAGACCTTGCTTACTGATTCCAACCGGATCATTGCCGTCTCCTCATGCGAATTCCCTTTGGGGTGAGCAATCGCTCCACACCACCCATGACACCATCCATTACGATTGCCAGTCCCGAGACGCACAAAGCGCCGATCATGATCAGGTCCTGACGGTAATTGGCGATTCCGCGGAAGATGGGCTGACCGAGACCGCCGGCACCGATGTACGAACCAATCGCCGCAATCCCGATGTTCATGACAATCGCCTGACGCAACCCTGCCATGATCACGGGAACGGCAAGCGGCAACTCCACCTTCAGCAGGATCTGCTTGCGGCTCAATCCCATCCCCCGTGCCGCCTCGACCATTGCCGGATCCACCTCACGAATTGCAGTGTGCGTATTGCGGATGATCGGCAAGAGGCCGTACAGGGTGAGCGCGATCACGACCGGCAAGAAACCGATCGATGGAAGGAGCAATGCATGCAATATGCCCATCAAGATTCCATACAATGCGAGCGATGGCACGGTCATCATGATGCTCGCGAGGTAGATCACGGTTTCGGCGATTCGCTCGCGTCCCTTGCCTGAGATGTAGATGCCGATCAGTACGCCAAGAACCATCGCCGCAGCGTTTGCAACTAGTACGATGTACAGGTGCTGGAGTGTCCAGGCGACGATCTTATCGCCATGAGCGACCATAAAGTTCCCTACGTCTTTCCACATGCGAGGGCACCTCTCTTCCTGCAGCTTTCGCCTCGTCCAAGGGGAGTGTGTTATATGTCACCGACCGCCTCCGGCCATGACACGGTATAGGACGGTTCTATTCTTTTCATGTCCAACAGGATGTCCATTATATACCATGCAATCAGGACTGGCAAATAATCACTGTTTTCTTGAATATTCACATACGAACGACACAAGACGCGAGCATGCCTGCCAATATGGAACAATAGCGGCATGATTATTAACGAAATCAACGCCCAGTGGAACGTGCCGACGGACCCCGATACACTGACGCAACGGCGAAGTGTGCATGCTGGGAGGGATCCGCGCATGAATAACAGCACTGTAGGCGAATTGCCCCGGGGTGCTGTGCGACAGCGAGTGAAGCGGTTGCAGACATGGAATCATCAAGCGTATATCTTGCGACGGAGCGCCTGATCCTGCGACGGTTGACCGAGGCCGACGCCGACAACCTGTTCGAGCTTGACTCCGATCCTGAGGTGATGCGCTACCTCACCGGCGGTATCCCCCATACGCGCGAAGAGATCGTTGACCGGGTGCTGCCACGTTTCCTTGGATACTACGAGCGCTATCGACAGTACGGATTCTGGGCCGCGATCGAGCGGACAAGCGGAGAGTTCCTGGGTTGGTTCCACTTCCGCCCGTACCGCAACGCGCCGGAGGAGATCGAACTCGGCTATCGGCTCAAGCGATCGGCTTGGGGCAAGGGGTACGCCACCGAAGGCTCGCGCGCTCTTATCAAGAAAGGCTTCACGGAGTTCGGTGTCGGCAAGATTGTCGCCGATACCCTCGCGGGTAATGTTCGCTCACGCCGCGTGATGGAGGCCGTTGGGATGAAGCTTGAGCAGGCCTTCGTCTGCGACCCGGATGAGTTCCCGGCGTGGAGTGAGGAGGAGCGCAGGGGCGTGAAGTACGCGATTTCCCGTGTACAGTGGGAGGCTGGCGCGCAGCGTCTAGACAATGGGCTGGCAGGTGGGGCAGATGAAGCTGGACGTGCTGCCGGTTTTGATCTTCTCGATCGTCGTTCCGCATGTAGGGCAAGGCTTTCCCTCGCGGTACCCGACGAGCAGGTCATCGGCCGTGAATCCGCCGCGCTCGCCGTGAAGGTTTACCTCGTACCACGCCCCGCCCTTCTCGATGCTTCGAGAGAATTCAACTTGAATGGCTTCGTAAAGGCGTTTTACGTCGGCGCTTGTGAGTGTTGGGATCGCTCGCAGCGGGTGAAGGCCGGCGCGAAACAGGATGTCGTGCACGTAGGCATTTCCGATGCCGGCGATCTTCGACTGGTCGAGAAGGAACGGCTTGATTCTACCGCGCCGGTTGGCGAGCAAGCCGTGAAACTCATCGTGAGAAAGATCGAGCGCGTTCGGTCCCAGCTTAGCCGTCTCCTTGTGCTCAGTCAGCCTATTGGGTTCCACGTAGTGCATATTTCCGAACCACCAGAAGTTGGCCGTGAGAGCCATTTTGTTGTCCAGATCGAACTGCACCCGCCACTTCTCCGGCAGTCGATCGCGCGAAACGAGAAGCAGCTCACCGCCCATCCCCATGTTGATCAGCAGATGCCCTTGGCTTGTCGCGACGAACAGCCACTTGCCGTGGTTTGTCACCCCCCTGATCTTCGCGCCGACCAGTCCGGCCCTGAACGCCTCAACCGGAACATTGAGGCACTTTGGCTGCAGCACCTCGACCGCCTCGATCCTCCGGCCGGGAAGCGCCTGATTCATCTCCCTTGCACGACAGACAATCTCCGGTAGTTCAGGCATGGCGCCTCCTTGATTGATGGATTGATTATAGCGGCCGCACAGTGTCTTTCCGGGTGGGCCGCGGCCTTGCATTTCTGCAAGAGATTCACTGATGCCGGCCAGCTACCAGGACCCACTCGCTATGCCTACGGCACTTCCTGAAGGGCAGCCCGTAGTTCAGCGAGGAGTCCGGCGATCAGTTCCTTGACTGTGACGATCTTGTCAATCCGGGGCGCGTTCTGCCCGCAGAATATGAGGCCGTGGTCGACGTCCCCCTTATAGGCGTTCAACAAAGCCTGGGCGATGCAGAACTTGGCTTCTGCAACCTTGCACGCGGTGAGACAATGATACGGGCAGTTGATCTTCAGTCTGTCCACTTTCTCCAGATTCTCGAGGAATTTGTTCCGGATCGCCCGTCCCGGTAATCCGACCGGGCTTTTGATGATGACGATGTCCTCTTCGCAAGCATCCAGGTAGGCCTGCTTGAACTCTTGCGACGCGTCGCACTCCCGCGTGCAAACGAAACGCGTTGCCATCTGCACACCGGCCGCGCCGAGCGACAACATGCGGGCGATGTCTCCGCCGTCGAAGATGCCACCGGCGGCGATTACCGGTATCCTACTTCCAAAGCGGTCCTCGTATGGCTTGACCGCTTCCAGAACCTGCGGCACGAGAATCTCCAGAGAGTAGTCTTCCGTATGACCGAGCTGTTCGGGCGAGAAGCCGAGATGGCCTCCCGCGAGCGGTCCTTCGAGGATGATCGCGCCTGCCGTTCTCTGATATCGCTTGGCCCATCCGCGGAGGATCAGGTCGCCGGCCCGGGCCGAACTGACGATGGGGACGAGATTCACCGATGGATCGGGCACGAGTTCGGGGAGTTTCATCGGCAGACCGGCTCCGAAGACTATCATCTTGATGCCTTCCCGAACGGCGGTCTGTACGAGATCTTCCACATTGCTCAACACGCCCATGAAGTTGACGGCGAGAATCCCCTCGGTCATGGCTCGTGCTTTTCGGATCTCCTTCTGCAGGGCCTCCCGCGAGATCCGCTCATACTCATGCCGGGCCGCTTCGAAATCCCCCAGTCCGATGCTCGAGATGGTGCCGATTCCGCCCTCCTCGGCCACCGCAGCCGCCAGGGACGCCAGCGACACTCTCACGCCCATCCCGCCCTGGACGATGGGGATGTTCGCGGTAAGCTGTCCGATGTGAAGCTTAGGAATTTCCATGATTACCTTTCCTTTTCGTATCGTTTGACGACCAGGCAGACGTTTCCTCCCCCGAAGCCGAAGGACTGACTCATGGCGACGTCGAGCTTGATCGACTCGGCTCCCGTGGTGACGTAATCGAGCGGGCAATCCGGATCGGGCTTTTCGTAGTTGATGGTGGGCGGGATGCGGCCGGTCGAGACGCTGAGTGCGGTGGCCGCGAACTCCACTGCCCCGGCCGCAGCGAGCAAATGGCCGATCATCGACTTGATGGAACTTATCTTAAGTCGCTGGGCGTGGTTGCCGAATACCTTGATGACGGCCGCGCTTTCGGTCTTGTCATTTAGAACCGTGGAGGTTCCGTGGGCATTGATATAGTCGACGTCCGCCGCGATGACGCCGGCGTCGCCCAGCGCCAGCTGCATGGCGCGGGCCATTCCGTCACCGCTTGGCTCGGGCGCCGTGAAATGATACGCATCAGCCGTGTTGCCATATCCGACTAATTCAGCGTAGACGTGCGCGTTCCGCTCGAGCGCATGCTCCAGCCTTTCCAGCACTACAACGCCCGCCCCCTCGCCCATGACGAAACCGTCGCGGTCTCTATCGAACGGACGGCTGGCTCTTTCCATATCGTCATTACGGCAGGACATCGATCGTGTTGCGCAAAAGCTGGCGAACGGCAACGGAGTCACGCTCGCCTCGGCCCCTCCCGCCAGCATGATATCGGCGTCTCCACGTTCCAGGATGCGATAGGCGTCGCCGATGGCGTTGGAACCGGTGGAGCAGGCTACAGAAGGCGCGGATAGCGGCCCCTTGAGGCCGTGGGTTATGGATACGATGCAGGCGGGCGTGTTGACGAGGACTTTGGATACGACAAACGGCCCCACGGATCTCGGCCCCTTCGCCAATAGATCGGCGTACGAATTCTCGATGGTATGAGCTCCGCCGATGCCGGACCCAATGATTACGCCGGTACGGCAGCTATCGAAAGGAAATGTATCCAGCCCGGAATCCTTCATCGCCAAATTGGCGGCAACCAGTGCAAAATGAGTGAACCGGTCCAGGCGTTTCGCTAGCTTGGCATCGATCCAGTCCTCGGCGTGGAAATCCTTCACCTCGGCGGCCATGTGGCAGCGGTATTCAGACGGGTCGAACAGGGTGATGCGGGAAACGCCGTTCCTTCCGGTGAGTAATGCTTCCCAGAAGGTCTCACGCCCGATGCCAATCGGTGTGACGACTCCGATGCCGGTAACCACAACGCGATGTTGATCCATGATGAAGGCACATCTCCCGACGGCTGCGCGAACGATTCAACCCAGCCGGCCTCATTGTTTCCTAAGGGAGAGTATCAGACAACGCCGGGGCGAGGCAACCTGAACCTAACTACCCAACTTCTCTGGAACCAACGCATTGGGCGCCTATTCCGAAGAGTCCGGTCGTTGCGTGCCCGTCTTTGTGTCGCGGGAACCGGACTGACGTATGTCGGGTTCCCGGCTGGAAGTGCGGTGTTGTACCGCGTTGATGCCCCGATCTGGAGTGTTCTCCGCCGTTAGGTTCCGGATTGCAGTGCCTGCCGGGCTGCCGCCATGCCGTCGAGCGCCGAACTGACAATGCCCCCGGTGTAGCCCGAGCCTTCTCCTATTGGATACAGGCCGCTTGCGCCGGGTGACTGGTACGTGTCTGGGTTGCGCGAAATGCGCACCGGGCTGGAACTGCGTGTTTCGGCGCCATAGAGAAGGACGTCTTCGTGTCGGATGCCATTCAGTTCGCGAAGCATCTTGGGAAGGGCGCTTCGGAGCGTCCGCGCGACTTCATTGGGCAACAGGCTCGCCACGTCGGCCGGCACGGCGCGTGTGCAAGAGCGGGCTTCAGGAATCCCGTCGGGCTCGCGCTCTTCAAGGAAGTCGATCAGCGGTTGCGCCGGCAGTCCGTAGTCACCGCCTCCTGCGAGGAATGCCGCACGTTCCATGCTTCGCTGAAGATCGATGCCGGCGAGGAAGGCGTGCTCTCCACCGATCGGATAATCGTCCGGCCCGACCGGCACGAGAATGGCCGCGTTTCCGAACGGCTTGGCTCTGCTCGAATAGCTCATTCCGTTGGTCGTCAGCAGGCCATCGGACGATGCGCAGGCCATTACGAGTCCGCCGGGGCAGGGGCAGAAACTGTAGCAGCCGCGCGTTGTTTGACCGGGCTTGCGAGTCAATCGAAAGCCGGCGCTCCCCAGCCTCGGATGATTCGTCCAGCGGCCGTACTGAGCGATGTTGAGCCGGCTTTGCGGCATCTCGACTCGCACGCCGACCGCGAACGGCTTGGCCGCCAACGGCACGCCCCCGTTGGCAAGCATCTTGTAAACATCGCGTGCGCTGTGTCCGGTGGCGAGGAAGCACGTTTCGGTCGCGATCTCCTCTCCCGAAACCGTAACGCTGCGCAATGCGCCGTCTTCGATGTGCAGGCTGTCAAGGTGCGCACCGAACCGAACTTCGCCTCCGAGTTCTTGGATCTTGTTTCGTAGTGTTGGGATGATTTGGCCCAGCACGTCGCTTCCGAGGTGCGGTTCGGCGTCGATGAGAATGTCGGACGGGGCACCGCAATCGATTAGAATCTGAAACAGGCGACGGATTGCGCCCCGGTCCTTGGAGCGTGCGGTCAGCTTGCCGTCGGAGAAGAGACCGGCGCCGCCTTCGCCGTAGAGGACGTTACTTTCGAGGTTGAGGACGCCCTCCGACCAGAACGTCTCAACCTGGTAGCTGCGAATCTGAACCTCGGCTCCCCGTTCGATAAGGAGAGGTTTCCATCCGGCTTCGGCGAGCGTCAGCGCCGCCATCATGCCGGCCGGCCCGGCCCCGACCACAATCGGGCGATGTTTGCTCGTTGCAACATGTGGGACCACCGGCGTCGACTCCGGCTCGACGGCCAAATCGATACGACCTTGTGCAAACGGCGGAGCGGCCTCGCCGAGATAGTCAACCTCGGCCAACAATACGAAGCGTGGCGGCACATCCTTGCCGCGGGCGTCGATCGATCGTCGCAGGATGACCAGCCGATCGAGCTCATCCGCGCTGCAGTTCAGTAATCGGGCGATCGTTGCGAGCACGTCAGGCTTCTCGTAGTCAAGCTTGACTGTGATCTGGTTTACTCGTAAGCGCATAGTGGGCCTTTTGAAAGTGAGAGTCTATGTCCATTGTACAGCGATGAATGGCGACGCACATTGTGACCGGTGACACTGCTAGGGAGACGACACCCTTGACCGATTCGAACTACTGCGGATCCCCCTTTGATATGACAACACGAGATCGTGGTGCCATTCTCCTTGTGCGAAGCCCGCGCTTAACTGCGGGAGCTCTGCGAGAGACGTAATCCTCTCATCGACCATGCGCAGTACGTCCGTAGACATCGCCCCAACGGTGTCCGTCCCGGCGAGGAATGCCCCGGCTGTCTCGTACGTCAGACCTTCGTGCCGATCGTAATCCACGGTGAATCGTCGTGGCCCTTGTAGTTCGTATGCTTCCAGTGCCGCGCAGGCGTCCTCCAGGTCATGCGGTCGGGTTCCCGACGCGGCGACGCAAAGCTTGATGGCAATCAGCAGGCAAAGGGGCGCGACAGGCACCGCGTGCTCGCTGATGCTGATCGATGTGGCGTGAACCACCGCGTCGGGGAGGCCGAGGGCCTCAATTCGCCCTCCGTCCGCCAGCAGGACCTCATGCAGTGGACGCCTCTCCGGGTCGATCGCCAGAACGTCGATTTCGTCACCATCAACGGTTCTGAAGCGGTGCTCGATTCTCGTATCTTCGAGGCCTGCGTTGTGCAGGAAAGGGCGGACCGCCTCGAGACCGCCGACCATTGCGACTGCCAGGTCGAGATCTCGCGTTGTTCGTCGAAGGTCGATACCGTTTAACAGAAACGCAGTGGCCCCCACGACGGCGAACGAGAGTCCCGACGCCTGGAAGCTTTCGGCGAGGCGACAGAGAAGGTCGATGATACGAGGGCCGAGTCGATCTATAGGGTCCAAGACAAGTAATCCTGTCGCAGTCGAAGCGCCGTTTCCGCCAATCGATCGTCCCCGCCAGCCATCAACTCACCATAGACGAAGGCCGGATCCGCGACCGCGGCGCCGAAGGCATCGCGCTCGCTTGCGATATCCGTCGAATAGAGCCGGAGAAGTTCGACAGTGCCGCGCTCGGAAGGCGCAAGCCTCAGTTGACGACGGACGTTGCTTGCCCGTTGCGGCGGGATATATAGGCGAAGAGTCGCCGGCCGCAGATGTGAAGTGAGAACATCTGCGGCCAACTCTCCGCCGACGACGAGATCGGCCTTCAGCTCATCGACCGCCTCGCGAACCAGGTGTTCGAAATCGGGTTCGCCACCGACTGCGAATCTTCCGATGAGCAATTCGGGCAACAATCTGGCGTCGAATGCATCGACCCACAATCGCAGGAGACGATCGCCGTTCAGAATCTCATAGTCGCCGCGCCCGTGTACGCGCAGGGTGCCTTCTCCCTCCAACTCCCGAATCAGTTTGCCGATCTTGTCGATCGAAACGCCGACGGCCTCGCGGATGTCGCGATACGTGGCGCGGACGCGAGGCCCGTGCTTCAGCAGGTAGTGGAGGGCCTTCGCTCCCGGGGCGCTGAAGTGCTGCCCCTTAGGCGCGGCGATACGAGCCGGTCGCTTTCCCGAAACGTTTAGGAGAAGCTTCGGCGGAATCGAGACGAACGCGTTTCCTTGCGCGTCGGCGAACCAAATCTTGCTCTGCTGGAGCCGTTCAGCAAGCGCGGGTGCAACATACTCCGTGAACAGCATGCGATGATCGCACGAAGTCGACGGAACGCGGGTAGCGAGCTGCGCTACTTCTGCTGGTCGAAAGCGGCTGCGGACATACACGCCCACCCGTGCTTCGATGCCGCCGCCGGATAGTCGGTACGCGGCTTCCATTCCGGGAGGCTTGCGTGTCTACGGCTTCAACTGCACCGGCTCCTGTATGAGTTGGCGGAGAGTCCGTTCGCAGATCTTCTTAAGCTCATTCTTGTCCATTATGTACGCTCCTGATATTTGTACGCGCAGAACGTACAAACTATATCATCGTACAACATTGAAGTCAAGCGCTCGCGCGCTGGAGAGTATACACGTATCTTTCCCGCTTACGCACTGACGTTCGAAGATCAGAGCGTTCGCTCCGTGATCGCCTCGACTTGTTGCACAAATGGCTTGCTGCCAAGTTGGTTTCGTGTTTCTAGAGGAAACCGAGATGGGCGAAGCGAGCATCATTGGAGAAGAAGACACTCATCTGTCTCATGCGAGATGTGGTAATTCGAGCGGAAGCGTGAGGCCCGGAAGGTGTTCATCATCCGAGCCTCGCGCACACGAACCTGCTCTCTCCGCTCTAAGGCGGAGGTATCACTTCAGTTCACAACCGCCGCCTCCTACGGCGTGTAGTCAAACGTAAACGCGAACCACGCGTACCATCCATCCGTCCAGATCGGCCGATCGTCGTTGGGTGCGTCGAACTTGTAGCCGCGTATAGTCCGGTCCCACGTGTGAAGGGTGACAGAGTACGCGCAATCGTCGATGGATGCGGCAGGAAGATCGTTGACATTCACGTAGTGGAGGTCGACCAAGCCCGGACCCGTCCCTGTGGAACCCACATTGTCGAACGGGTCGTCGTCGTGAGCGATGTATCCGTAGTCCTTGATCCCCAAGGGGTCGCCGCCGTAAAGAACTAGCTTGTAGCGACCGAAATGCGCATCGTAGAAGTGGCCTTGAACCATCATCGGCATGTCGAACGGGCCGAATTCCCCGCACGGGTTCCCAAACTTCGGACCGACGTCCAGTTCCTGAGGTGCTGTGTTGTCGAGTTGGATGTAGTGGTTGAACATCTCGCGGTCGACAATCGCGCCGCGCCGAAACTCGAGCCACACAACGTATAATCCTTCCGGATCCGGTGCGGCGGCGGAGTTCCACATGGTAAGAGGTAGATCGGGAGTGCAGTTTCGAAGTGTCCGGTAGGTTGCCGCATCGAACCATCCATCGGAGTCGGAATACCACTGACAGTCCGACGTGCACCCGCCCATCCCATCAGAACAACTCACGTGCCAGTTCTTTGCCGGCATGACTTCGATCCCATCTATATCCATTGAGCTGCACGGCCACGAGGCAGCGCTGCAGTGGACCACACGAAAGGCGTCCACATCGTCGGGAATGTATCCGTGGATCTGGATCCACTGACCAAACGGCTGTTGCTGAGCGTATGCCAGCCCAATCCCGCTGATGTCATCGACCGCCACCTGATTGAAGTGCGTAATCTGTGGACGTAGCGTCACGCCCTCGCGCGATATGGATAGGGCATCGAGCCCGAGAAAGTCGGCCTTCGGCTCGAAGCAGCGGACAAGGTCGGCGTTGGTCCATACGACGCCGTCGTCGATCTTCAGGACGTCGCCGTCCGTAAAGACCAACTCGCCGTCGTACAGAATT
>Ga0307425_1001053_pt1 | contig 16974 bp, 18 predicted proteins | sample SalMarWE160330MG_FD_202152 | JGI IMG/M metagenome (GOLD analysis project Ga0307425, IMG submission 202152) | Salt marsh sediment microbial communities from the Plum Island Ecosystem LTER, Massachusetts, United States - WE1603-30 | ecosystem: Environmental > Aquatic > Marine > Intertidal zone >... | reverse complement strand
ATCTTTCTGCCGGCCACAACACCCTGCCTAAAACACAGGGTCTCTGGTAAAAAATAACCCACCGGCTCAGCGCTGTCAAGTTAATCCCGGTGGTCGAGGGCCGTCAGGTCCAGGAGCATGGGAATCTCGTCGCAGTCGGGAAACTTGACGCAGTTGACGCAATCGGCCCAGACAATCGGAAGCAGGTCCTCCCGGGAGACCACCCGGAAGCCGAAACGCTGGAAAAACCCCGGATACAGGGTCAGGAGAAAGATTTCGCTCAGTCCGATGGTCCGGGCTTCGTCCAGGCAGGTCGAAACCAGGGCGGAGGCGATCCCCCGGCCGCGGTGGCTGGGCACCACCGCCACGGAGCGGATTTCCGCCAGGCCGGCCCAGGTGATGTGCAGGGCGGCGATGCCCAGGAGGGGTCCCGCCTCTTCCCGGAAGACGTAGTAATCCCGGAGCTGACTGTAGAGATCGGCCAGGGTCCGGGGCAGGATGCCCCCTTCCTGGGAGAATTCCACCAGGAAGCGGCGGATTTCCGGGACTTCGTGAATCTTGGCCTTGCGTATCATTTTATGACCAAAGGGTTACGGAAAGATCGGTTATTCGTTATAATTTATTATTATACCATCAGCATAAAGGGAAAACCATTATGTCCGTCATTGCCAAAGATAACTATGTTTCCCTGGAGTACCGCATGTGGCTGGATTCGGGGGAACAACTCCGGGGCACCCCGGAGACGCCGGCCCTCCTCACCTTTGTGGCCGGGTACAATGAAGTCCTGCCGGGCCTGGAGCGCCGTCTCTGGGGGCTCAGGGAGCACGATGCCCTGGAGTTCGTGGTGCCGGCGGCCGAGGCCTTCGGGGATTACGATCCCAACTTTGTTCAGAAGTGGAGCCACAAGGTATTTCCCCCGGGCATGGAGGTCAAACCGGGCCAGAAGGTGCTCCCCGCCCGCCTGCCGTTTCCGCCGGAATATCCCCTGACCGTCAAGGAAGTCACGGAGGATACCGTGATTCTGGATATGAACCATCCCTATTCAGGCCATGACCTGCGCTACCAGTTGCGGGTCATCGAAGTGCGTCCGGCTACCCCAGAGGAACTGGAACCCCTGAAGCTGTGCCAGTCCTGCACGGAGGAAATGACCTGCGAGGTCTGATAACCAGTTGGCAAAAATGATAAACGCGGTAGGGGCGGTTCGCGAACCGCCCCTATAACTCATGCCAAGACGCAAAAAGGGGAGGAGGACCAGGGTCCCGCCTCCCCTGTCGTTTTTGGGGTACCAGCGGCGCTTAGGTTTCCGTTATGGTAATCGCGCCCGTGGTACAGACCTCAATACAGCTCTCACAACCCAGGCACTCGTCCTCGTCTACCACGACGGCCTTCTCGTTCTGCATCTCGAAGACGCCGGTGGGACAGACGTTAACGCACTCTTCGTCGCCGATGCATTTGTCCTCGTCAACTTCAACCCGCCAAGCCATTGCCGCATTACCTCCTTAAATTTGCACCATTATTCAAAATATATCAGAAAAGGTTCCGGGTGAAAACCGGCGAAAAAAGGTGGGGAGGGAAAGGCGGAAGGCTGCCCCGGGGTTAGAGGCGAACCGGTTCCGGGACTTCGAACTCCGGCCGTGGGGCGTTTTCTTCCAGGTCCGTATCGCCGCGGTACTCCCGGGCCCGGCGCACCAGCGCCCCGGCCCACTGGGGGCAGCCCAGGGCGTGGAGGTGGGTGTAGGTGGCCAGGACGTTTTGATAGAGGAGGCCTTCCCGCTGCCCGCCGATACCCGAGCCCCGGCTGATCGTAAAGGCCATGGGGACCTCGGGGGCCGGGTCGGGCACTATCTGGGAATAGTGGAATTCGTGGCCCTGGAGCACGGTGCCCCGGGGGAAGTAGGGGTTGTCGCGGACCACTTCCAGGATAGTGTAACCATGTCCCTGGGGTTTTTTGCCCATGACGAAGTCATAGGGAAACAGGCCCACCATGGGGAATTTCTCCCCCCGGATCTGAATATGCTCGCCCAGGTACATGAGCCCGCCGCACTCGGCATAGATGGGCAAACCGGCCTGGGCTGCGGCCTTCACCGAGTTGCGAAAGCTCAGGTTCTCGGCCAGGGCCCGGGCATGGGTCTCGGGGAAGCCGCCGCCGATATAAAGGGCATCGAGACGGGTGGGGAGCACCGGGTCCTCCAGGGCGCTCAGCTCTACGACCACCGCGCCCTCTCGTTCCAGGGCTTCCAGGTTTTCCGGGTAGTAAAACTGGAAGGCGGAGTCCCGGATAACCCCGATGGTCACCCGGGGGGCCGTTTGGGCCAGGGGCGCCCTCAGGTCGGGGGCTGCCGGCAAGGGCGGGGCCTGGGCGGCCACCTGCCAGAGGCCTTCCAGGTCTAAGTATCTCTGGGCCAGGTCCCGGGCGGTGGTTACGGCCCGGAGGGCGGTGGTGTGCTCCTGGGGGGGCACCAGCCCCATGTGGCGTTCGGGAAAGACTTCACACTTGAGCCGGGGGATGGCCCCCAGCACCGGGGTGCCGCAGTAGGTCTCGATGGCCTGGCGGATGATGGCTTCGTGGCGAGGACGGGCGATCTGGTTGAGGATTACGCCCCGGATGGGCACCTGGGGGTCGAAGTGCTGGCATCCCAGCACCAGGGCGGCGGTGGTGCTGGTGCGCATGGTGCACTCCACCACCAATACCACCGGGGTGGCCAAAAACTTGGCCAGCTCGGCGGTGCTATAAGTGCCCTGGGCATCGAGGCCGTCATAGAGGCCCCGGTTGCCTTCGATCAGGAGGGCATCCGCCTGAGCGGCATGGCGGGCCACTGAGGCCAGAATCTGGTCCCCCTCCATGAGGAAGGGGTCCAGATTATGGCTGGGGCTTCCCGCCGCCAGGCAGTGCCAGGCCGGGTCGATATAATCGGGGCCTTTTTTGAAGGGCACCACGCGACGACCCTGGTCCCGCCAAGCGGCCAGGAGTCCCAACGTCAAGGTGGTCTTGCCGGCCCCGCCTCTGAGAGCTGCCAGCAGCAGTCGGGGACAGGGCCGAGACATCAGATATTCTTGGCGGCGCCTTCTTCGTGGGGAATCTCGATGTAGCTCCCGCCGAAGTAGGTGTACACGCAACGGCTGGTGTCAATGAGCTCCTTGATGGCGAACTTGATGTCGTTCTTGGGCTGATCAGGATGCTCTTTGAGCACGGCCCTCTGCACGTCCATGGCCTTGAGGTTTTTCTTCCCCTGGGCCTTGGCCACCATGTCGTAGATGTAATTGCACAAATCTTCTTTGGATAGAGCCATTTAACTCACCTGCTTAGAACTTAAAATGCATCGACGTCCGGTAAGTGTCATAGGCCCACTTATAGTCGTCAATGTGCTGGAAGGTAAAGGGAATTTCGCAAATTTCAAAGAACTTTTCCCAACCGATGCGTACAATCCACTCGCCGACCCGCTCATACTTGTTGGCGCCTTCGGCGTACTTGGTGACAATCTTGCGGATGGCAGCTACGGTCTCCGGCCACCGGGGCGGGTTGTTGGGCAGATAGGGCACCCCCAGTCGGGAGAACATGGGCGCGCTCTTGGCGTTGGAGACCTTGCCGCCCACCAACAGGGCGACGCCGCCTTTCACGGCGTCGAACAGCGGCATGGCCGGGCACATGGTGTAGCAGTTGCCGCAGTACATGCAGCGGGGTTCGTTCACCACCACGCTCTTGATGCTCTTGTCCGGATGCGGCCGGATGGCGCCGGTGGGACAGGAAGCGATGGTGGTGGGAATTTCGCACAAGTGGCGCAGCTTGTCGTGCATGATGTGGGGCGCCGTGCGGTGAATCCCCAGGATGGCGATGTCGGAGCAGTGCACCGCGCCGCACATGTTGAGGCAACAGGCCAGGGAGATGCGCACCTGGGCCGGCAGCTTATGACTGCCAAAATACTCAAACAAATCATCCATGACCGCCTTCACCACGCCCGAGGCGTCAATGGCCGGGGTGTGGCAATGGATCCAGCCCTGGGTGTGGACGATGTTGGTGATGGAATGGCCGGTGCCGCCTGGGACAATTTTCAGCTTAGCCAATTCGGCCCTCAAGGGGTCCAATTTGGCCTTGTCGGATACCAGAAACTCAAAGTTATGGCGGCTGGTGAAGCGCAAATGGCCTTCACAGTATTTATCGGCAAGGTCACACAGGTCCCGGGCTTGAAGAGTGGTCAAAATCCGGGGGGAAGCAATGCGCACCGAATAGATTTCGGCGCCGCTTTCCGCCACATGCTTCAAAATCCCAGGTGCCGGGATTTCATGATATTTCCACTTGCCGTAGTTCTCTTTGATGACAGGCGGCAAGAATTTATCATAATGGGGAGGTCCAATATCAGTTATCCGTTCAGCCATAGTCCTTTTTCCTCCTAAAGTGATCGGCTTTCTGCCAAAGATAATCTTCTCAGTTGATATTTCGCCTTAAGCTTTGATGTATATCCGGCCCGCCGCTTCGGCGTCGAAATCCGCTTGATGCCAGAAGAAGAAGGGGTTGGCCCGGGGGGTCCTAATGCTCTGGGGCACCGGCTCCAGACCCACGGCCTCCAGGAAGGCCCGCATGCCCAGGCGCAGGATGAGTTCGCCCACCCGCTCCCGGTTCTTGCCGTTCTCTGCCCACCATTCCATGATGTTGCCGGCGGTTTCTTTCAATTCATCAAAAGGCGCTACCATTTCCATGAAGGGCACGATGACCCAGCTCATCTGGGCCCCTTCCAGGATGGGGGCGTGGGAGCCGAGCAAGATGGTGGCGCCGGTCTCGGTGCCGGGGCGCAGGGCCAGGGGCATCATGTTGATGCAGTGCATGCAGTGGTTGCAGTTTTTGTTGTCAATCTTCAGGGTCTTGCCATCATAGCTCATGCAGTAGGTGGGGCAGAGAGCCACGACGTCGGCCTGGATGTCTAATTTGGCATAAGGGGTGGCGCCGCCCCGGGGTTTCAATTCGCCGCCGGCGTAGGCCTTCACTGCGGCCTGGTCGATGCGGATGTCGTCCTTCCAGACGCCGACGACGGAACAGTCGGCCCGGGCGGTGGCGGCCACGCAGTCGTTGGGGCAGCCGGAGAATTTGAACTTGAATTTATAAGGGAAGGACGGCCGATGCAGCTCGAACTGATACTCCTGGGTGATATCGTAGCAGGCCTCCAGGGTGTCGTAGCAGGACCACTCACAACGGGCGGGACCCACGCAGCAGGAGGGGCTGCGCATGGCAGAACCGGAGCCGCCGATGTCCCAACCCTTCTGGGCCAAAGCCTGAAAGCAGGGCTCCAAGTCCTCGGTGCGGGTGCCCAAAAAGACGATATCGCCGGTGGCGCCGTGCATATTCAAGACGCCGCTGCCGTGCTCATCCCAGATGTCGCAGAGCTCCCGCAAAGCCGCGGTGGTGTAAAACCAGCCGGACGGCTGGTTGATCCGCATGGTGTGGAAGTGCTCCAGGCCGGGAAACTCACCCGGAAGGTCGGAATAACGGCCGATGATGCCGGAGCCGTATCCCAACACGCCGACGATGCCGCCGTGCTTCCAGTGGGTGATTTTTTCCTTATAAGACCTTTCTAATTGCCCCAACAGGTCGTTGACCTGGGGCTTTTTGGCGGCCAACCGCTTCAAATCTGTTACGAAGCTGGGATATGGACCGGATTCCAGTTGATCCAACAACGGGGTTTTGTGCATGTAATTCTCCTCCCTCGGTTAATGGTCCCCTATGGGCTTATCCTTTTTTTCACAAAATCATATCTATCTGATAATATCGCAAGCAATTTGTCAACTAAAAAATTTGTAGCCTAAATTTCGTCAAGGATTTTTACCGGGCCGAGGTCTCCTAAAGCGTCGGCGCAGACCGCCGCCGGGCCCTTAACCAGGGTTACCAGTTGGTCGGGCTGGAGATGGTTTTGGGCCGCCTGGGCCGCGGTCTTTAGGTTGACACCCCGAACTTGGTCACAATAGCCCTTGAGGTAATCCGTTCCCAGGTCATAGAGGTCGATGGACATCACCTGCCGGCCGATCCCCCGGGAGGTTTCCAGCCCCAGGGGGAAATGGCCCACGTAGTAGCTCTGGGCTTCCGCCAGTTCCTGGGCCAGGACCCCGTGCCGATGCACTTCGGTGATCACCGACCGGATCTCCTCCACCACCTGGGCGGTGTTCTCGGCCGGGGTGAAAGTCGATACGATGAAAGGCCCAGGGGCCCGGCGGAAAGAAAAACTGCTGCGGATGCCGTAGGTGAAGCCCAGGTCCGAGCGGATGCGGGCCATGAGGCGGGAGGAAAAGCCGCCTTCGCCCAGGATGTAGTTCACCAGCTTCAGGGGAAAATAATCGGCATGGGCCCGGGGCAGCCCCAGGTGCCCCACCCGGATTTCGCTCTGGGTCAGGTCGGGCCGGTCCAGGAGATAGATGCCGGGGGCGCAGACACGGGCCGGCGCGGCAACGTACGGCGGGCTGGCCGGGCCGCCGCCCTGCCATGAACCCCAAAGGCGGGCCGCCTCCTCCTTGACCCGGTCAAAGGCCACCATGCCCACCGCCACCAGGGTGGCAGAGGCCGGGATGAACTCCCGGCGGTAAAAGTCCTGGAGATCGGCGAGGCCGAGATTGTCCAGGCGCTGGAGGTCCCCGCCCACCGCATGGCCGTAAGGCGAATCGCCGAAGAACAGGCGCAGGTAGCGGACATTGGCCATTTCCCGGGGATCGTCCTTTTGGTGCACCAGTTCGGCCCGGCGCCGCTCGGCCAGGAGGGGAAACTCGTCCTCGGGGAACCCGGGGGTTTGGACCACCTCGGCCAGGATGGCCATCAATTCCGGAAAATCCTCGGCCAACCCCTCCAGGTTAACCAGGGTGGCGTCCCAGCCGCTCCGGGCGTTGAGGGCCGCCCCCCGGGATTCGATGTCCTCGGCCAACTGCAACTGAGAGCGCCGGGCGGTGCCCAGGGTGAGCAGCTCCGCGGCCCAATCGGCCACCCCGGGCTTGTCCGGGGGGTCGGTTTCGGCGCCCCGCTTGGCCATAAAAGTAAGGCTCAGCCAGGGCGCCCGGCCGTACTCCACCCCCAACAGCCTCATGCCGCCCGGCAGGGTGGCCTGATGGATCTCGGGAAGAAAATCTGTCATGGTAACTTCCTTATTCTACTGGGTTTCTTTTAAGAACAGCCTGATCCGTTCGGCGTTATATTGCCAGGTGGACTCCGGGGGAATATGAGGCCCCTCGAATACTTCCACCGCCATGAGACCGGGGAGCAGTTCTTTGGCCCGGCGAATGGCAAGTTCCACCGGCATAAAAATATCCGATTTAGCCAGGAATAACAGGGTGGGGGCCTTGAACCCGGCCAGGATTTCTTTATCGAACGGTCCCGGCGGGGCTACCGTTAATTTGACGTGGCGCAGGGTGGCGTCAAACACCTGCAGCGAATAGTCATCCGGTGCGCCCACCAGAGGCTGGACCGTGCCAAGCAGGCGTTTCCGGCTGGGAAAATAACGGTACATCAGGCAAGGGATGAAAAACTTGATGGCCGTATAGAGGAACGGGACCCTGGTGAGGCCGGCGGGCACCATCAATGCCGCCTGGGAGATGCGCTCCGGGGCATAGGAGGCCGTATCCAGGAGAATGCCTCCCCCAAAGGAAACCCCGATAAAAGGAAGTCGTTCCAGGCCAAGACCGTCAAGGACGTCCACCATCCATTTGCCATAATTGTGATCCCAGGACGGCATCCGGGTCTGGACGCTGCGGCCCGGGAGGCCGATGGGGTCCGGGGCGTAAAGCCGGTAATCCTTGATAAGAGGTCGGAACCATTCCAGGATGCGAGGCGCCCCGGTACTGAGGCCGGTCAATACCATCACGGGCGGCGCCTCTGGGGGTCCGGCGGCTAACACATGCGTATGGCCGAAGCGGGTTTCCAGCATCCGGCTCTGAGTTTCGATGGCGAGACTGGCCAGCTTTTTCTCATAGAGGGCCATAACTTCAGCTTGGCCCCGGTCACTTCGGTAAATGGATGCCACGGACATGCGGTTTTTCAAGATGCCATCTCCCCTTAAGCCAACGGTCCCAGGGTCTCACTTTCCTGCGGCGTGACCGGCTTAAGCACCACTACACTGCGGTTGTCTTCTTTGAGGTAGGTCCGGGCCACCCGGACGATGTCGTCCGGGGTAACCGCCTCCAGGGAACTGAGAATCCGGTTGGCCAGGTGGGCCTTGCCGGTCTTCAGGTGAAACAGGCCCACTAAAAGGCCCCGGAAAAAGTTGTGGGCCAGAGAGCGCACCGCCTGGGAGCGCAGCAGTTTTTTGGCCCGGGCCAGTTCCCCCGGGGTCACGCCATCGGCTTGGAGCCGGTCCAGGGCGGCCCAGAGTTCCTGTTCCAACGCCGGCAGGGATTGACCCGGGGCCGCTACCGCCGCGATCACCAGGAGGTCAGGGTCCTGGGCCGAGAAGGGCAGTGGGGCCAGTTCCACCTCCAGGGCAATGGCCTTCCCCGGCCGGACGAACTCCTGGTGAAACCGGGAAGCCTTGCCGCCGGAGAGGATGACGGCCAGAAGGTTCAAGGGGTAGAGATCCGGATGGTCCAGACCCACGACATGAAACCCGGCGAGCAGGGCCTCCACCTGGGAGACCTTTTTCAAGATGGCCCGGCGCTCGCCCCGCTGGGGCGGCTCCACCCCGGTGGGGTCGGGGGCCGCCGCCGGCGCCGGAATCTGGCCGAAATACCGGTCCACCAGGTCCCGGGCCCGCCCTGGCTCCACGTCCCCGGCGAGGACCACGGTGATTTTCCCCGGATGATAGTGGCTGCGGTAGTAAGCCAGGCAATCATCCAGGGTCATGCGGCGCAGGTCCTGGTCCCAGCCCACCACCGGCCAACCGTAGGGGTGCTGGGTATAGGCGGTGGCGAACAATTGCTCTTCCAACAGCCCGAAGGGGCTGTCCACCGAGCGCAGCTTCCGTTCACTGATGACTACCTGGCGCTCCGGCTGGAAGGTATCGTCGTCCAGTTTCAGGTTGACCAGGCGGTCGGCCTCCAGCTTCAGGCCCAGTTCCAGATGTTCGGCGGGCAGATTTTCAAAGTAGGAGGTGTGGTCCCGGGTGGTGAAGGCGTTGATCTCCCCGCCCTTGGCCTGGAGGATGCGGGAGAACTCTTCGGGCCCCAGGGTCTCGGTGCCCCGGAACATCAGGTGCTCGAAGAGGTGGGAAATGCCGGTGATGCCCGGCAGCTCGTAGCGGGACCCCACCCGATAGTGAATCTGCAGGGAGACGATGGGCAAACGGTGATCCGGAAGTACAAACAGGGTGAGGCCGTTGGCCAGGGTAAAGCGCTCCATGGAGATTTCGGGCTGCCAGGCGGCCGGATCAAAGTTCCGGGTTGGGGTCATCAAAATTCCTCCTGCCGGTTTTAATATCAGTAGTTTAGCTTAGTTGGGGGCAAAGTCTTAAACTTGGCCAACCAATTATCAAAATCATCTTTCCCATGGGCCGCAGGGTTCTCCCGGTCCATGTCCCAACGACTGGGGTTGGTGGCGATATATTCTCGGATGCGATTTAGGGACTCATCGTCACGAATCACATGATCGTAAAAACCTTTCTGCCATACGTTGACCCCGGGCGTCTGACGCGCGGCATTAATCCGCTTAGTGGACTGGTACTTAAAATATCCGATTATCGTTGATAAATCGGGATTCTTTTGTAGGGGCGGGGTTTCCCCGCCCAACTGCCAGGATGGAATTTCAGGGCGGGGAGACCCCGCCCCTACAAGGAAAATGATGCCATGGACATGGTTGGGCATGGCCGTGCAATAGTCTAACTGTATTGTCTGATATTTGAAATCCAACTCTTGCCACCCACGATATACAATTTTACCAGGTTCAGTTAAGTAAATTTCGTCATTCACCACTCTGCCGAATAGACTTTTCCGGCCATGTGTACAGATGGTGACAAAATAAGCCCCGGCCTGGGAATAATCATATCCGCTCAAACGCAAAGATTTTCGTTTAGGTTCTCTTGACATACCTGCAATGTATTGATCATTAATTTTCCAGGTGAAGTCTAGGCGCCGTTATTCTGTCACCGGCGGATAGCCGCTCCATTTCCGGGCCAGGGTCTCGTCCACTTCCACCTTAAGCGGCGTTTTTTCCTCAATCGGGATAGCCTGGGGCCGCTCTCCCGCCAGGACCCGTCGGGCCAGGTCCCCCAGGTCTTCACCCAGGCGGCGGTAATCCAGGGCCACCCACAATACCGCGCCCTTACAAGATCCTTCGGGGAAGCCGCTCACCACCCGGACTTTCATCCGGCGGCCCATCTCCAGCACCAGGGGGGCGTAGCGGGCGGCGCTGGCGGCCGGGGGCAGATAGATCACCCGGGCCCCCCGATGCATGAGCCGCTCCAGGCCCGGGCCATCGGAGGCGGCCCCGGTGCTGGTCTCGGTCAAGGGTTGCACCCCGAAGCGCCGCGCCTCGGTCTCGAAGCGCCGGGCCAGATCCACCGCCACCCCGTCGGTGGGGTCGTAGAGGAGCCCCCAGGCCCCCGGCCCCAGGAGGCTGGCGCCATGCTGCAGCGTCGGGCCCAGAGGCGCCGGCGACGCAATCCCGGTGATATTCTCCTGATGAATGTCCGGGTGGGCCGGTTCATAGGCCGCCCCGGTAAAATACGGGTTGGCCACCAGGCCGAAGACCACCGGAATCTGTTTCACCAGCGGGGCCGACAGCATGAGGGCCGGAGTGCCCAGCACCACCAGGAGCCGGGGGTTTGCCTGCCGCAGGCGGCGCAAGGTTTCCCGACCCTGGGGCTCGAACTCCGGGACCAGGACCACTTCCACCGGGCCTGCCCCCAGCCTGGCTTGAAATGCGGCTACCGTCTGACGCAACCTGGGGGAATCCGGGGAACCGAAGACGATGATGGGCCTTTTTTGTAAGGGGGCACGGCCGCAACTGCCGAGGGCCAGCGCCAGGGCCATGATCAAAAGCAGGACGGCGGGTAGTTTTCGGGTTGCAGTTTGCGGTTTGCGGTGACCGGCTTTGAGTATAAAAGGAATTCCCATGGTCTGAGGTTGACAACTTTAGCATAACGCTGAGCAGCACTGAGAAATCAACGTTCCTCTTCGTCCCCCCATGAGGGCCGATTAATCGATTTCCCCTTTATCCGAAAACCGCAAACTGCAAACCGAAAAGCGCTTGAGCCACCCTAATGAATAATCCTACCGATGCGGTTCCACCTTATGCGGAAGTCCTCGCTATTCCAGGATAAATGGGAAATGAGCCCCTTCAGTCCCCCCAGAAAGGCCACATAGATGGGCTCCCCCGGAGGTCCCTGCCAGGAAAAATAGATGATGACGGCCTTGCCCAGGAAGTTATCCATGGGCACGAAGCCCCAAAAACGGCTGTCATAACTGTGATCCCGGTTGTCCCCCATGACGAAATACGAGTTGGCCGGCACCACCACCGGGCCCAGGTTGTCCCGGGTCGAGTCGGTGGGGCCCTGGGGCGGCGGTATAACTAGGGGATCATCATAGACCGCCTCGGCGGTCTTGTACAACTTGCCGTTGATATGGACTTGTTTGTTGATGATCTGGATGCGGTCGCCGGGCAGACCGATAACCCGTTTGATGTAGTCCTTGGTGGGGTCCTGGGGAAAGATGAAGACCGCCACATCGCCCCGCTGCGGCCGGCTCAGGGAAATCCAAACCTTATTGGTTAAGGGGTTGCGGATGCCATAGCTGAACTTGTTCACCAGGAGATAGTCGCCGATGAGTAGGGTCGGTTTCATGGACCCGGAGGGAATGGAGAAGGCCTGCATGAGAAAGGCCCGGATCACCAGGGCCAGGATCAGGGCGATGAACAAGGCCTCCCCGTATTCTCGCCAGAAGGGCTTCTTCTGGGAACCGGATCGGGCGCCAGCTTTTCTTGAGGTCATGGATAGCATAATGGGGCTTTTCAACGGGACCGGCCGGGATTGACGGCCCGTCCCCTGGCCGCGGTCTTAATCAACCGGCTTGAATTGGTCTTGGGAAGCGCCGCAGATGGGACAAACCCATTCCGGGGGTAATTTATCAAAAGGGGTGTTGGGGGGGACGTTGTTATCCGGATCTCCCTGGGCAGGATCGTAGATATAACCACAGACCTGACACTGATATTGCTGCATGGCTTCCTCCTTGGCTCACAGGATTTTGGCGCGGACCAAACTCCGAATCAAGTCCGGGCCGGCGGCGAACGAATCCAGGTAATAGTCCGCGGTCAACTCGGGGTTACGGTAGGCCACGAACGGCACCCCGGCATTGGTGGCGAATTCCTCATCTACCCGGGAATCGCCGATATAAATGGCATCCCGGGGAGACAGGCTGAAGTGCTCCAGGATGCGCACGAACGATTCCGGGTGGGGTTTGGGCCGGCTGACGTCCTGGGCCGACACCACCAGGTCGAAGTCGTCGGTGAGCCCGTGGTAGTGGAGGACGGCCCGGGTGGTGATGGTGCGATTGGTGGCCAGGGCCGTGTACCAGGCAGGACGCAAGAACTTGAGAAACTCCCGCAGAAACGGTTCTTCCACCATCATGGCGATAAAGGGGCCGTAATCGAAACCGCGGGCGAACTTAAGGACCGTCTCCAGCTCGGCATAGCCCTGGAAGATATGCTCCAGAGATTCCCCCACGGTATGGCTGTGGACATAGTCCACGGCCTCGGGGCTCATGGGGGGCCGGCCGAAGTGCTCCAGAATGCCATTGTAGAAGGCGATGTTGGCCGGTCGGGAATCGAACAGAACCCCGTCGCAATCAAAGGCTACCAGTTTGATCAAGGTGTCGTGCCACCGTATTGGCTTGGCGGACCGGTTCGGCCCCGGGAATCATTGCCCCGGGGGGCCGGAGACCGCCCTATTTATTAAAGGTTAAATCATACCAGATTATTATATATTATCAATGGCAGGCCCAAAAAAGCCAAAGATTTTCAGAGGCGGAAAGGCTGGGGGAAAACTTTAATCCGGTTTTCCCCTGGTCAAATCCTCCGGCGATTACCTGCCCCTGAACCGGTAGGGGCTGCCAGGCCCGCCTGGGGATGGTTTTCTCCTTGATTTTCCCGTCCCGTTCTCCCAGAATTATGACTTATGATAAATACTGCTTTGAGCCTCCGCCTGGCGGCGGTCCGGGAGCTTCTGCCCGCCCGGGAGGTTGACGCCTTCCTGGTTTCGGGTCCCGAGAACCGCCGCTATCTGAGCGGCTTTACCGCTTCCGACCCCGACTGGGGCATGCTGCTGATCAGCACCTCGGCGGCCCAGCTTCTCACCGATTTCCGCTACCAGTCCTGGGCTCGGCAGGAAGTCCGGGACTTTGACGTCCTCATCTACAAGGTCGACCTGGGGGAAACCCTGGGGGAGCTCCTCAAAAACCTCCAGGTGCCGCGCCTGGGGTTTGAAGCGGCTCATCTCACCTATTTGCAATATCAGCGCCTGACCCGGGCCGTGGCCGAGGCGGGCCTGACGGTGGCCTGGCAACCCCTGGAAGGGCTGGTGGAAGACCTGCGGCAAAAGAAGACCGAGGCCGAGTTGGCCATCATGCGGCGGGCCCTGACTCTGACCGAAACCGTGATGCGCCAGGTTGAAGGCGATCTCGCCCCGGGTCTGACCGAGCGCCAGGTGGCCTGGGAGATCGAAAAGCGCCTCCGGGAAGGCGGGGCCGAGGGCCTGGCTTTTCCCCCCATCGTGGCGGCCGGGCCCAACAGCGCCCGGCCCCATCACCACCCCGGGGACTATCTCCTCAAGGCCGGGGAACCCATCCTCATTGACATGGGGGCCCGGATAGACGGTTACTGCGCCGACATGACCCGCACCTTTATGATCGGGCCCGCCGATAAACAGTTCCGGAAAATTTACTCCCTGGTGCGCCGGGCCCAGGCCCGGGCCGAGGCCGGGCTCAAGGCCGGTATGGACAGCCTGGCGGGCGACGCCCTGGCCCGGGAGGTGATCACCGCCGCGGGCTATGGCGAGGCCTTCGGCCACTCCCTGGGACATGGGGTGGGGCTGGCGGTGCATGAGGCCCCCAGCCTGAGCCCCGCCGAGGCCAGGAGATGCTTGCTGCCGGCGGGGTGCGTGGTGACGGTGGAGCCGGGCATCTATCTGGAGGGCTGGGGCGGCGTCCGTCTGGAGGACATGGTGGTGCTTACACCCGAGGGCGCCGAGGTGTTGAATAAACCCGGATATTTTTATGAGTGGGATTAAACAAGAGGGGGGAAAGGGAAAAAAGGGGAAGAGAAAAAAAGGGTAAAAAAAGCCTGGGCTTTCTTTTGCCCCCGGTTTTCCCGGCGACACTCAAGGCCATAATAGCGTCGAAGACTTTGTGTAATGACCAAGATTCGAGCTGACCATCATCAAACCGGGATCAGATTAGACCTGACCATTGGGACTAAAACTTTACCTGTCGCCAGGGTCTTAGATAAAGCTAAGATACCTATATCAAGCCACTTGAATGGATTTTATCAGGCTGGATAGATGGCAGCTAGCTAGTGTCCGGACCCCCACCCTTCAAGGGAAATGCGATTGCGATGCCGCTGCCTGAAACGTGGGGGAGGACGGCAAGCCTAATTGTGCTGCTTGTCAGATGGTAAGGAAGAGGTTTCAAAGGACTGTGCCTGTTTATAAGCCCGGATGACCTCGCGCTCATAGGCTGCGGTGCAGGTAGCATTATACACGTGCAAAACTCTCCTAATATTCCCGTGGTATTTCCGCATCAGCCTGGATAGGACCGCCGCCCCGCCCATGATATTTTCCCGGGGGTCGTGCGAGTCAACATCATACTTTTTGGCGGTGTCTTGATGCAATTGCATTAGGCCAAAGCATCTCCCCGATTTCGCTTTAGGGTCATACCTCGATTCGATCGCGCATACCGCCTGGATGAGGAAAGGTGAGATCTGGTATCGTTGGGCTGCTTCCTTGATGTAGTCCCAGTACTCCTGCTTTAGTTCAAGGTTCCCTATTCTGGGAGGGTTTTGGGGCCAGGGTTGTGCCCAGGCTGGGATGGTTAGGGTGGTTAAGAGCAAAAAAAAGACAATAGTTTTCATATCCGCTTTACCTCCTGCGGCTTCGGTTTTATTTGATGAGAGCAGGCACAGACTGGACTAAGAGGGCTGGCAGTGTTAAAGGGGGGAGTGCCGGTAGATTGGCCCACTTAAAGGCTTACAATTAAGCAATGGTCGTGCCAAAATATATATTTTAACATAAAAATTGCTGCAGGGCAATATAAATTGACAAATGGTCGTTAGTCATGGGAAAATTAGGATGCTTACAGCCACGTATCATCCACGTTTTGTCAAAATGTGGGGAGTTATGGGTGCGGGGAAAAAGCCAGAATATCCTAAAGTGGACAGTTGAGTGAAGTTTTCAGTAACAATACTCCCGACACCTTGCCATGATCGACAATTATCCCCTCACCCGGGAAAATTCTAGATATGCTCTGAATAGCGAAATTGACCTTTTGTAGGGGGATTTCCAGAATTATTTTTTTGTCCGATGATATTATGCCCTGATGGAGAGGTTGTCTGGTCAAGTCTTGACCACTACACTTGAGGCAGAGGTGGGCAATCTTCTCCCCCCTCTTTCCCTTTTCGCCTTTTTCCCTTTTCCCCTCTTATTTATCCCGGGCCTGGATATCGCAAACCATGACCACCAGGTCGCTGCTCTTGCCGGCCGGGTCCTTGACCAGGTCTTCGAACACCGCTTTCACGGAAAATCCGGCCTTCTTGAAGGCGGTGAAAGCTCCCAGCGCCTGGAGGTGAATCTCGGCCACCAGCTTTTCCAGGCCGTATTCTCCGGCCAGTTCGACAATCTCGTTGATCAGGAGCGTACCCAGTCCTTGGCCCTGGTAGTCCTTGGCCACCACCACCCGCACATTGCCCAGATGGCGCTTCCACCCCACCTTGCGCATGTGGAGACTGGCGTTTCCGACGATCCGGCCGTCGGCTTCCGCCACCAGGGGAAAGACCCGGTGATAGTCGATGTGGTTCACCCAGCGATCGATTACGGCCGGGTTCCGCACGTCGTTGCGCAGGAAGCTCAATTCCTTTTCATCGAGATCCTGGAAGAATTTCAGCAGCATCTCCCGGTCTTCCTTGACCAAAGGCCGCAGCTTTACCCGGGCGCCGTTTTTCAGCACCCCCTCTTTGTAATACGCCATGATCTGGTCCCCCTTTGGTGTAACAGCAATTAGCCGTTAGTAGTCAGGAGTCAGCCATTGAGGCTATCTTGGTCTTTCCATGAGCCTTTCATGAGGGTCTTTTGTCACCCGGAACGATTCTTGTCTCGCCTGCCAAAAAATAAAAACTGACCGCTAACTGCTGACTGCTAACTGCTTTCTTCTAAACTCCCTGGGCCAGGCGCTCCGCCAGAAAGGGGGGCAGCCCGGCGGCCAGAATGCGCCGTTGGGCCCCGGCAATATCATAAGGGGTGGACTTGAAATGAATGGATAACTCCTGGTCGTCAAAGATGGCGTAGGCCGCTTCAGGGTTGCCGTCCCGGGGCTGACCCACGCTGCCGGGGTTAATGAGATAGTGTTCCTCCGGGGATAATTTCATCTTGGCGGGGGAAACCGGACGCAGGGCGACCGTGCCTCGAATATCCCGGTACCACAGGGCTCGCCGGTGGGTGTGGCCGAAAAAACACACCCGCACATCAGGGTGCCGGAGCAAATGCTTCAGAACCCGCTTGCCCTGGAAGTGGTAAGCGATATAAGTATCGGGGCTGGTGGGGGTGCCGTGGCAGGCCAGAAACGAGCCGGACCGCTCCCGCAGCAAAGGCAGGCCATGGAGAAATTTCAATAATTCCGGGCTGACCTGCTGCCGGCCCCACATCAAGGCCTCATAGGCGATGATATTAAAATTTTGGGCCCGCTCAGGATCCAGTAACGCCAGGTCATGGTTTCCCGCCAGACTCCAGACTTGGCGCCCCTGGAGCAACTCCAGGCACTCATTGGGACTGGCGTTGTAACCTACCAGGTCGCCCAGGTTCAAAATGGCCTCTACCCCCTCCAGGTCGATTTGGGCCA
>Ga0307425_1001052_pt1 | contig 17009 bp, 19 predicted proteins | sample SalMarWE160330MG_FD_202152 | JGI IMG/M metagenome (GOLD analysis project Ga0307425, IMG submission 202152) | Salt marsh sediment microbial communities from the Plum Island Ecosystem LTER, Massachusetts, United States - WE1603-30 | ecosystem: Environmental > Aquatic > Marine > Intertidal zone >... | reverse complement strand
CCTCGCGCTCGGGGAAGCGGGCCTCCGGGGTGCGCCCCAGGTCGAGGACGACCTCTAAAAGCTCGCTGGTATCTTTACGCTGCGTCAGGGGGCGTTTGATATGCGGCGGCAGGATGTCCAGCAGGGCGTCCATATCGTCGGTAATGACCTTCTGCACTATCCCCTCCCCGCTATAATCAGACTTTTCCGGCTACTATGTCCAGAAAATACTTATGCAGCCTGGGGTCTTCGGTCAGCTCGGGGTGAAAGGCCGTCGCCAGCAACCTGCCCTGGCGGGCGGCCACGGCGGTGCCGTCATCGAGTTTGGCCAGCACGATGGCGCCGTTTTTACATTCTTCGATGTAGGGGGCGCGGATAAAGACCGCCGGGAAAGGTATCTCCCCCAGGGCCGGTATCGTCAGGGCCGTCTCGAAGCTGTCCACCTGCCGCCCGAAGGCGTTGCGCCGCACCTTTATATCCATCAGCCCCAGCGACCTGGCCCCGTCGCCGGCGACCTCTTTGGCCAGGAGTATCATCCCGGCGCAGGTGCCGAAGACCGGCAGGCCGTTCTTGGCCATGTCGGCGATTTTGGCCATGAGGTCGTAGGCGTCCATGAGGCGGCTGATGGCGGTGCTCTCCCCGCCCGGAATAATCAGCCCGTCCACCCCGGTGAGTTCGCGGGGCAGGCGGACGGGCACGGCTTCGGTATTCAGCTTGTTCAGGGCGGCGATATGTTCGGCAAAGGCTCCCTGCGCGGCAAGGACACCAATCTTCATCGCACTATCCTTGGCTATGTCTGCCTCCGTTTACCACCCCCGCTGCGCTAAAAGCTCCTCGGAGGGTATCTGCTTGATGTCCAGCCCGCTCATGGCGTCGCCCAGGTTCTTGGAGACCTCGGCGATGATGGCGGCGTCCTGGTAGTGGGTGACCGCCTTGACGATGGCCCTGGCGCGCACCTCGGGGTTGGACGACTTGAAGACGCCCGAGCCGACGAAGACGCCCTCGGCGCCCAGCTGCATCATCAGGGCGGCGTCGGCGGGGGTGGCCACGCCGCCGGCGGCGAAGTTGACCACCGGGAGCTTGCCCAGCTGTTTGACCTTGCGCACCAGCTCCACGGGGACGCGGTATTCGCTGGCCAGCTCGTTAAGCTCGCCGGCGGTGGCGCCGACGACCTGCTGGATGCTCTCCATGACGGCGCGGATGTGGCGCACCGCCTCGACGATGTTGCCGGTGCCCGCCTCGCCCTTGGTGCGTATCATGGCGGCGCCTTCGTGGATGCGCCGCAGCGCCTCGCCCAGGTCGCGGCAGCCGCAGACGAAGGGGACTTTAAAATCGTGCTTCCAGACGTGGTAGCGCTCGTCGGCGGGGGTGAGCACCTCGGACTCGTCGACGTAATCAACCCCCAGGGCCTCCAGCACCTGCGCCTCGACGAAGTGGCCGATGCGGCACTTGGCCATCACCGGTACCGTCACCGCCTTCATAATGGCCTCTATGACGGTGGGGTCGGCCATGCGGGCCACGCCTCCGGCGGCACGGATATCCGCCGGCACTCGCTCCAGGGCCATCACGGCGCAGGCTCCCGCTTCTTCGGCGATTTTAGCGTGCTCGGCGGTGACCACGTCCATGATAACGCCGCCCTTGAGCATCTGTGCCAGCCCCGATTTTACCTTCCACGTCCCGGTTTCCATGGCCGCTGCCTCCGCTATCTTGAGTTTATTAATATTCTACTCCTGTCACCCCGGCTTGGCAACCGGATTGGCCGGGCAGTTGACGCCCTACGGCCGATATGTTACAAATGGAAAGAGATGCAATACGTCTGGTTTTTCGGCATCATGGCCTTGATGGTACTGCTGCTGCTCCTCCTCAGCCAGTGGGAGAAAAGGATTAAACGCAACTACCAGAAGCAGGCCTATCACCTGCTGGAGCAGGACAGCCCCGACCCAAAAAGGGTGAAAAAATCCATCAGGTCGCTGCGGCTGTACCAGGGGCGCCTGCGCCCCGACGAGGAGGTGCGCGAGCTTATCCTGCGCCTCCAGTCCAAGCTGGAACGCTACCCGGATATCGGGTAACTAGGTCAGCGGCCGTTTGGCCGGCATCCCGCTGCGGCGGGGATAGGCTGCCGGCGTCGGTTTTATCTTCGTCATCACCACCAGGACGCGCCCGTCATCCAGGCCGCCGGGGGCTACCGGCCTTACCTCCGCAAGCCCCCCGCCGAGCAGTTCGATAGCTTGCTGCGCCCCGGCCATTTCGGCGGCGATATCGCCCCTCTTCAGGGCGACGGCCTGCCCGCCGACAGCGGCGAACGGCAGGGTCAGCTCGGCCAGCGCCGCCAGGCTGGCCACCGCCCGCGCCGCCACCAGAGCGAACCGCTCGCGGTAGGCCGGGTCGCGGGCGACTTCCTCGGCGCGGCCAGTGATAATTTCAACATCTTTCAGCCCCAGACGGCCAACAACGTGCTTGAGAAAGGCCGCCTTTTTGGCGGTGGCCTCCAACAGGGCGAGTTTGATGGTCGGGAAGGCTATTTTAAGAGGCAGGCCGGGCAGCCCGGCGCCGGTGCCCACGTCGATGACGGCCTGATTGCCGCTCAAGATATCCGGCGTGAGCAGCGGCCGGAGGGTGAGGGAGTCCAGGAAGTGCTTACGCTGCACTTCCGCATAATCGATAATGGCGGTGAGATTGGTTTTCTTGTTCCCGGCGACAAGCTCGCGGTAGTAGGTTTCAAACTGCTCCAGTTGACCCGGCGTGAGGTCAATCCCCAGTTCCCGCGCGCCCCGTTGGAGTATGTCCATGACGGGTTAATTATATCACGTCTGGGGGGCGGGATTGTGGGGTAATTTCCAGGCGGGGCGGCGTGGATTATCTATGCCTAGCGGCCGTCCATCCCCTCGCAGGCTTCCTTGTTCTGCCCGGCGCCCATCGTCTCCAGCGCCAGCTTGTCCATCTCCAACTGGACGGGCACGGGGTAGTCGCCGGTGAAGCAGGCCAGGCAGAAGTTATCCCGCGGCAGGCCGACGGCCTTAATCAGCCCCTCGATGCTGAGGTATCCCAGCGAATCGGCGCCGATGAACCGGCAGATTTGCGGGACGCTCTTCTGGGCGGCGATAAGCTCGCCCCGCGTGGCCATGTCCACGCCGAAGAAGCAGGGGTAGCGGATGGGCGGGGCACAGATGCGCATGTGGACTTCCCTGGCCCCGGCCTTGCGCAGCAGCTTGACGACGCTGGGGGTGGTCGTGCCGCGCACGATGGAGTCGTCGACGACGATGACGCGCTCGCCGTCGAGTATCTGGGGCAGCGGGTTGAACTTGAGCTTGACGCCCAGGTCGCGCATGCGCTGGTCGGGCTCGATGAAGGTGCGCCCCACGTAGCGGTTTTTAATCAGTCCTTCCACGACCGGTATGCCCGACTCGTGGGCGTAGCCGGTGCCGGCCGCCGTGGCCGAATCGGGCACGCCCATCACCAGGTCGGCGTCCACGGGGTACTCGCGGGCCAGGCTGGCCCCCATCGCCTGCCGCACCGGGTAGAGCAGCTTGCCGTTGATGACGGAATCGGGGCGGGCGAAGTAGATGTACTCGAAGATACAGGCCCCGCGGCGGCTTTTCTCGCCGGGGTAGCTGGCGAGGCCGTCTTTATTGATGCGGACAATTTCGCCCGGCTCTATCTCGCGGCTGAAGGTGGCGCCGATGTGGTCCAGGGCGCAGGTCTCGGAGGCCACCACCCAGCCGTGGTCGATGGTGCCCAGACTGAGGGGGCGCACCCCGAAGGGGTCGCGGACGGCGTAAAGCTCGGTGGGGGTGAGTATCGTCAGCGAGTAGGCCCCCTGGAGCCGCCGCATGGCCGACTTAATCTTCTCCACCAAGTTGGCCCCCGGCGTGTAGTGGATGAGGTTGGCGATGACCTCGGAATCGGTAGAGCTGCGGAAGGTGTAGCCGTGCTCGATAAGCTCGCGGTATAAGAACTCGGCGTTGATGATGTTGCCGTTATGGGCCACGGCGATGGTATTGCTGCCCTCGCCGGCCACAATCGGCTGGGCGTTGGCGGCGCGCGACGAGCCCGCCGTGGAGTAGCGGTTGTGGCCGATGGCGATGTACCCGCCGAGGCGGCTGAGGGCGTCCTCGTCGAAGACGTAGGAAACGCGCCCCATGCCGGTGACGATGTGGAGCCTCTTGCCGTCGGCGGTGGCGATGCCGGCGCTTTCCTGGCCGCGGTGCTGGAGGGCGTAGAGGGCGAAGAAGGTAAGGCGGGCTACATCCTCATCCGGGGAGTAGACGCCAAAAACTCCGCAAGACTCGTGCAAGATGACCCGCCCTTTATTCCCGCTTGACTTACTCGCTACTTTAATTATAGCTCATGCCGCGCCGGAGGGTCAATTTATGTCGTTTCCGGCGGCAGCGCCTGCCGCGCCTGCTGGAGCTGCGCGATGAACTCGTCGGCGTCCTCGGGCGAGACGACGACATCCCAGCCCCGGCGGCGGACGATGATGACCACGTTACGGGTAGAGGTGGCGAAGCGGATGCCGGCGTAGGCGATGGCTTCGTAACCCGTGCCCCTTCTGGCCTCCCTGATATTGGCCAGCGCCAGGTTGATGGCCAGAGGCCCGCCGAGCTGAATCCGCAGCCGGTCCTCGTATATCTGGAGGCTTTTAGGCAGGACGGCCCAGAAGAGGAGGCCGTCGAAGGCGGTGACGCCCAGGCAAATCCAGGTAGCCAGCGTATCCACGGGTATCAGGGCAATACCCAGCACCAGGGTAAAGGCCAGGCTGCCGCCCAGCACCAGGTTGAACCAGCCGGCGTAGGCGGACCTGGCCGTGTAAAGCAGTAGCGGATTTCTCACTAGATGTACCGGCCCATGGCCTCGGCCACCGGCTTGAGCTCCTCCATGAGCGCCGCGAAGTTGGCCGGCGAGAGCGATTGCAGCCCGTCGACGAGGGCCTCCTTGGGGTTGGGGTGCACCTCGATGATGAGCCCGTCGGCGCCGGCGGCGATGGCCGCCCTGGCGATGGCCGGCACCAGCGAGTAATGGCCGGCGGCGTGGGACGGGTCGACGATAACGGGCAGGTGGCTGTTCTTCTTGAGGACGGGCACGGCGGATATATCCAGCGAGAAACGGACACTGTCCTCGAAGGTGCGGATGCCGCGCTCGCAGAGGACGACATTGTTATTGCCCCCGGCCAGCAGGTAATCGGCGGCCAGGAGCCACTCGGTGATGGTGCAGGCGAAGCCCCGCTTCAAGACCACGGGTAGCCCGCACTTGCCGGCGTTGGTCAGCAGGGCGTAGTTCTGCATGTTGCGCGAGCCGATTTGCAGCATGTCGGCGTAGGAGGCCACCAGGTCCACGTCGTGGGGGTCGACCACCTCGGTGACCACCGGCATGCCCACCTCGGCCTTGGTCTCGGCCAGCAGCTCCAGCCCCTTTTGCTGCAATCCCTGGAAGCTGAAAGGGGACGTGCGCGGCTTGAAGGCCCCGCCGCGCAGTATCGTCGCCCCGGACTTTTTGACCTCGCGGGCGGCCTGCCGGAGCTGGTTGCGGTTCTCCACGGCGCAGGGGCCGGCGATGACGACGATGCGCTCCCCGCCGATGAGCACCCCGCCGCAATCGACGACGGTGTTTCCGGAGCGGAACTCCCTGGAAGAGAGCTTGTAGGGCTTCATGATGCGGGTGACGCTGGCCACGCCGGGCAGCACGGCGAAGATATCCGTGGGTATCTGGCCGGTATTGCTCCCCAGCAGGGCGACGACGGTCTTGTCCGTGCCCTGATTCAGCTGGACGCCCAGCTCCAGCGATTGAGCCTTGGCGACAACGTCGTCGACTTCTTTCGGGCTGGCGCCGGTTATCATCTCGACAATCATGGTTATATCAGGCAACTCCTCACCGGAAAATACAGGCTGCCGGTACTAATGATAATACTAGAGACCCGGTGGGACGTCAAGAGAACCGCCCGGAATTAAGGGCCGCCCCTCAGGATTTCTTGGCCGCTTTCTTGGTCTGTTTGACGACCTGCTTGGCTTGCTTCTTGGCCAGCTTGACGTCGGCGGCGGCGGGCGGCGTAGCTTTATCCTTGCGCAGCCGGGCGATAATCAGCATCGCCAGGTAGCGACCGAAGTAGCCCACGAACCCGGCCGCCAGCACGATGCCGACCCACTTGAGGGCTTCCAGGGCATTATTGTTCATGCCGCCCTCCTTAGGTTCGGGCGCGCTCCCGCACCGAGAGCCGCAGCAGCTTGATGCCCATCACCTCCACCCAGGCAATCATATTGGCCACCAGCAGCCGCTCCAGCAGGCCGAAATAGCCGCTCTCGTCCGGCAGCAGGGCCAGCCCCACCCCAAAACCGATGCCCAGCCCGGCGGCTATCAGGGTATAGAGGTAGACGTTGTGCCAGTCGGGGTCACGACGCAGGCTCAGGGCGATGACGAAGGCGGCCGCGGGGAAGAGCCAGAAGACGCCGGTGGCCATCACCGAGTGAATCGCCCCGTCGATGGTCTCCGGGCCGCCGGCGGGGTCGGTATGGAAGGCCCCGACGAGCAGCATCCCGAAGCCCAGCAGGACCAGCAAGACGATGCCGAGATGGAACCAGCGGCCCCGCTTGACGTTGTAGAGGAGCCCGGCGGTGAATATCTCTATCAGCAGCCCCAGGGCCAGAAAACCGATGGTCTGCAGCCAGCCGATGCGCGTCAGCGCCAGCGAGGAGATGGAGTCGCGCAACAGGCTGTAGCCTGGGTCGGCCATCGCCGAGGAGATATCGCCGACGGTCATCATCAGCGGCCCGATGACGCCCGCCATGGCCAGCGCGCTGTGGATGTTCAGTCGCTTGAAAACAGCTACGGTATCGGCACTAAATTTCATCATCGGACGGCCTTCCGGCAAAATAACCGGCTTCATGTTTATTATACGGGGGGACGGCACGGGGGCACAAGACCCCCCTGGCGTGCAATGTTGTTGGGAAAATTGAGTAGATTGAGCCACTCAATTTGGGAAGACAGCTAGTTGGCTGTTACTTGTTTAGCGGGTTTATTCAGCCGCCAGACCCCGATGTTCAGGTATGAGGCGATGCTGACCCACACGATGTAAGGGACCAGAAGTGCCCCTGCCCACCCCGAGACACGGAAAGAAGCAATCATCGTTGCCAGAATAAGGAGCCACAGGACAATGATTGTGATGACTCCTCCCCCCTTCGACTTCATCCCGAAGAAGATAATTGACCATAAAGCGTTAAACGCAAGCTGGATCCAGAATAGCGTAAAAGCCAGCGATGCGCCGTTAATAGCCAGCCCGTTTCGCCAGACAAGAAAGACGGAGATTCCCATCAGTATATACAGGGTCGTCCAAACGGGCCCGAATACCCATTTGGGTGGGGTGTAGGGTGGTTTCTTCAGTCCGGCGTACCAGGTTGGGATTGCTTTGAAGGTGAAAAGGCTGCCGATGCCACCGGCGGCCAAGGTGGCAAGGATACTGATAACCAGTTTGATGACACTATTCAATTCCATAGCTGGCTCCTGGTGCTATTACCCTGCAACGTTCTCCACCAAGATTATATACGAAAGTTTCCAGGTATCGTCCCCTTGAGTGGGGGAGGGGGGACTCGAACCCCCACGCATTGCTGCACCAGATCCTAAGTCTGACCCGTCTGCCAGTTCCGGCACTCCCCCGTTATCCCGTATCTTAGCACCTCGGCCGCCTTCCCTCAAGCCGTCCCGCCTGCCCCCTACCCAGGATATTGCCCGATGTGCTATGCTAATCCCGGAGGGGTTATGGCCATGAAAAAGAGCCGCATCGGCGTGCTGACCGGCGGCGGCGACTGCGCCGGTCTCAACCCCGCCCTGAAGTGGGTGGTCAAGACGGCCATGGACGAGCCCCTGGAGGCGGGCCGCGCTGCCCGCTACGATGTCATCGGCATCCACGACGGCTGGAAGGGGCTAATCAACGCCGACATCTCCAGCCCGGATACCCAGGGTGGCATCACGCCGCTCAATCCGGCCGTCGTCAGGACGTGGGACCGCTACGGCGGGACGATGCTGGGCACCTCGCGCCTGAGCCCCTTCGACCCTGAGAACGACTGCTCGGCGACCGTCATGGAGAATATCGAGCGGCTGGGGCTGGAGGCGGTCATCGTCATCGGCGGCGACGGCACCCTGGCCGCGGCCACGCGCCTGGCCCGGGCCGGGGTGAACATCGTCGGCATCCCCAAGACGATTGATAAAGACCTGCCCGAGACCGATTACACCCTGGGCTTCGAGACGGCCTTGAACGTCATCACCGAGGAGGTCGACCGCCTGCGCACAACGGCCGGCTCGCACAAGCGCATCTTCGTGGTGGAGACGATGGGGCGCCTGGCGGGCTGGCTGGCCCTGGAGGGCGGCGAGTCCTGCGGCGCCTATATCATCCTCATCCCGGAGCACGATTTTACCATGAAACGCGTCAACGACCTGGTGATGGAAGGCCGGCGGGCCGGCACCCGCTACGAAATCATCGTCGTGGCCGAGGGCGCCAAAATCAAGGGCACCAGCGAGGTCGTCAAGAAAGCGGGGATGGACTCCTTCGGCAACAAGGCCCTGGGCGGCATCGGCGAGGTGGTCGCCCGCAAAATCGCCAGGGGCACCGGGCTGGAGACGCGCAGCATAACCCTGAGCCACCTGCAGCGCGGCGGCGCTCCCTGCGCCTACGACCGGCGGATGGGACGCTATTTCGGCATCGCCGCCGTCGACCTGGTCGTCAGAAAGCAGTACGGGGACATGGTCTGTTTCCGCAACGGCCGGATTGACCACTGCCCGCTGGAAAACATCTACGGGCGCCTCAGCCGCGTCGACGTGGCCACCCGGTACGATACCGAGCGCTACAACGGGCGCCGCACCATCCTCAATGCCCCAGGGAGGCCAGATGCCGCCGGCCGGCGCCGCCCCTGACCTCGACGCCCTCGTCGAGACGTCCGCCTTCGCCGCAAGCGAGCCGGCGAGAGAGGCGGCGCGGCGCGACATAGTCTCGCTGGCCCGCAGCCACGGCGTTTATCCCGCCAGCATCTATGGCCTCTACGAGGCCGCCGGGCGCGGACTTTATCACGGCGTCAGCGTCCCGGCCATCAATATCCGCGGCATCACCTACCGGGTGGCGCGGGCCGTCTTCCGGGCGGCGCTGGCCATCAACGCCGGGGCCTTTACTTTTGAAATCGCCCGCTCCGAGATAGTCTATACCGGCCAGCGCCCGGCGGAGTACGCCGCCAGCGTCCTGGCCGCCGCTCTGCGGGAGGGCTTTCGCGGCCCGGTATTTTTACAGGGCGACCACTACCAGGTAAAACCGGCCGACTTCCGCCGTGACCCCCGCGCCGAGATAGATGACATCAAGGCCCTGATTAAGGAGTCCATCGCCACCGGCTTTTATAATATTGACATCGACGCCTCGACGCTGGTGGATATTTACCGGCCCACCCTGGCGGAGCAGCAGGAGGACAACGCCGGCGTCACGGCGGAGCTGACGCAGTTCATCCGCGCCGGCGAGCCAAAAGGCGTCTCTGTCTCCGTGGGCGGGGAAATCGGCGAAATCGGCCGGGGCAACAGCACCGTCGCCGACCTGGACGCCTTCATGGACGGCTATAACGGGCGGCTGGGAAAAGGTGTCAAGGGCATCTCTAAAATCAGCGTGCAGACCGGCACCACTCACGGCGGCGTCGTCCTGCCCGACGGCTCGCTGGCCCGCGTCAAAATAGACTTTGATACCCTCCGCGAGCTATCACGGGTGGCCCGGGAGGTCTACGGGATGGGCGGGGCGGTGCAGCACGGCGCCTCCACCCTGCCCGACGCGGCCTTCGACATGTTCCCCAGAGTGGGCGCCGCCGAGGTGCATCTGGCCACCGGCTTTCAAAACCTCATCTACGACAGCCCCCGCTTCCCCGCCGACCTCGGCGCGGCCATCCGCCGCTACCTCTTTAGCCACCACAGCGACGAGCGCCGCCCCGGCGAGACGGACGAGCAGTTTATCTACCGGACGCGCAAGAAGGCCTGGGGCGAGTTCAAGGCGGAGACCTGGCACCTCCCCGAAGCCGGCCTCGGCGCCATCATGGAAGAGATGGAGGGGCGCTTTCGGCTCATCTTCGGCAAGCTCAACATCGCCGATACCGCCGCTTTGGTGGCCCGCTATGTAAGCGCGCCGGCGGCGGGCGGGTAATCTCCGGCTAAAATGAAAGGCTGGATACTCTCCGAAGGAATATCCAGCCTTCTATATTCAAATCCCGGGGCGACCGGCTAGGCCTTGCCGATACGGAACATCTTGGTGCCGCAGGATGGGCACTCTCCCTGCGTCGCCGGCTTGCCGTTCTTCATCGTAATGGATTTGGCGTTTTTCATCTCCTTTTTGGCGCGGCATTTCACACAATAAGCTTGCATGGTATCCTCCTTCCTTGGGGGTATTTGCTATAAACAATAAACCATTGTCAGGCTCATGTCAAGAGCAAATCACGCCTGAAACGGCCTATTTTATAGAGGAAATGTTAATTTCCGGTAGGTGCGGCCGGGGCCGGTGGCGATAATACGGCCAGCTGGCCAAAAGAGGCCGGCATATCCAGCGCGGGCGGGCTTGTGCTATACTGGAAACACGATATGAAGAAGACGGTATTCGTCGACGGCCAGCACGGTACGACCGGCCTGAAGATACGGGAGCTCCTGAGCGGGCGGAGCGACATCGAGCTTATCGAGATACCGGGAGACAGGCGGAAGGACACCGCGGCCAAGAAGGCCTTGCTCAACGAGGCGGACATCGTCTTTCTGTGCCTGCCGGATGATGCGGCGCGGGAATCCGTCGGCCTGCTGGAGAATAAAACGACGCGGGTCATCGACGGCTCCACGGCGCACCGGGTCACCGGGGGCTGGGTGTACGGGCTGCCGGAACTCAGGCCGGGTCAGCGCGAGGCCATCCGGGCGTCCCGGCGCATCACGGTGCCGGGCTGTCACGCCACGGGTTTCGTCTCCCTGCTGTATCCATTAGTGGCCGCAGGCATCGTCGCACCGGACTACCCGGTCAGCTGCCACGCCGTGGTCGGCTACAGCGGCGGCGGCAAGGGCATGATAGCAGATTACGAGGATAACGAAGCGCCGGCCTACATCAAGCTGCCACGGGCCTACTCGCTCCAGCTCAACCACAAGCACCTGCCGGAGATGACCAAAGTGGTGGGACTGGCACAGCCGCCCATCTTTACGCCGACGGTGGTGGACGTTTACCGGGGTGAAATCATCTCCATTCCGCTCCACGCGGCGCACCTCAAGAAAAAGCTGGCGGCGGCGGGAATCCGGGAAGTCCTGGCGTCCCACTACGCCGGCGAGCCGTTCATCCGGGTGATGCCCTACCCGGCCGATAAGCATCTCCAGGACGGCTTTCTGACCTTCGCGGATTGCAACGGGACGAACCGGCTGGACATCTTCGTCTTCGGCAACACGGAGCGAATACTGCTGGCGGCGCGGTTCGACAACCTGGGCAAGGGAGCCAGCGGCGCAGCCGTGCAGAACATGAATATCGTGCTCGGGGTGCCGGAGGCCACCGGGCTGACCGTCTGAGGACTGTCCCCCTAGCAAAGCCCCCGTATCAGCCCGTCTCTTTGGCCACCTGTTCCTTATAAGCCGCCATCAATTGCCGGGTAATCTCGCCCGGCTGGCCGTCCCCGATGGCAATCTCCTTGCCGGCGGCGTCGCGGGCGGCCGTCAGCGGCATGATTTCCAGGGTGGAAGCGGTCAGGAAGGCCTCGGCGCACTGGCCAAAGATGCCCACCCCCACCGTGCCCTCGGTACAGACAATCCCCATCTCCCCGGCCAGCTCCATGACCAGGGCGCGGGTAATGCCGGGCAGGACGCCGCTCCCCAGCGAGGGCGTCATCAGGCGGCCGGACTTGACGAAGAAGATATTGCTGATGCTGCCCTCGGCGACGAAACCGTCGTCGTTGAGGAGGACGGCCTCGTCGCAACCGTGCTCCACCGCCTCGATGCGCGCCAGGACGCTGGTGAGGTAGTTGGTGGACTTGACCCCCGACGCGAGCGACTGGCGGCAGCGGCGCACCGTGGCCAGGAACATCCGGGAGCCCTGCTCGTACTTCTCCGGCGGCGGCGGCACCAGGGGGCGGGCGGTGATGACCACGGTGGGCTGGCAGCCCCGCTCCAACCAGGGGAAGGCGTCGGCGTCGCCGTGGGTGACCGTCAGGCGCAGCCGGGCGTCCTTGAGCTTGTTGGCGGCCAGCGTCTCCTCGCAGGCGTGGGTCAGGTTGGCGCCGCCGAGCTTGGCCCCCAGCCCGATGACGTGGGCGGCGTCGCTGAGGCGCTTGATGTGCCGCTTGAGGAGAAAGATTTTACCGTTATAGGCCCGCATCGTCTCGAAGAGGCCGTAGCCGTAGAGAAAGCCGTGGTCGAAGATCGATATTTTCGCCTCCTCCGGGGGCACCAGTTGGCCGTTGAGATAGATAAGCTCCGACATGATTAACTCCCTGCTGCAACCGAAATGCTGAGAAAATTCCTGAGGATAGCGTGCCCGTCCGGCGTCATGATGGACTCCGGGTGGAACTGGATGCCCTCCACGGCGTCGGCACGGCTGCGCACCGCCATGATGACGCCGTCCTCCGTCCTGGCCGAGACCGCAAGCGCCGGGGGAAGACTGGCGGCGTCGATAACCAGCGAGTGGTAGCGACCGCCGGTCAGCGGCGAGGCCAGCCCCCGGAAGATGGTCTGCCCGTCGTGATGGATGACCGACTCCTTGCCGTGGGTGGGGTGCTCCGCCCGCCGGACGCGCCCCCCGTAGACGTAGCCGATGCACTGGTGCCCCAGGCAGACCCCCAGGATGGGGATGCGGCCGCGAAAATAACGGATGACGTCGTTGGAGATGCCCGCCTCCAGCGGCGTACACGGCCCGGGCGAGATGACGATGTGGCTGGGGGCGAGGTTTTCGATTTCTTCCGGGGTGATGGCGTCGTGGCGATAGACTACCGGCTCGGCGCCCAGCTCGCCCAGGTACTGCACCAGGTTATAGGTGAACGAATCGTAGTTGTCAATCACCAGTATCATCGCGCCCTCTCCCCGGCCTCCACCGGGAGCCCCAGGGCCGCCATCAGGGCGCGTCCCTTGTCCAGCGTCTCGACGTACTCCGCCTCCGGCTCGGAATCGTAGACGATGGCGCCGCCCACCTGAAAGTAGGCGCGCCTGTCCTTGACGATGATGGTGCGGATAACGATATCCAAATCCATGTCGCCGTCGAAGCCCAAATAGCCCAGCGAGCCGGTGTAGACGCTGCGGCGGGTGGGCTCCAGCTCTTCGATAATCTCCATGGCGCGCACCTTGGGCGCCCCGGTGATGGAGCCGCCGGGGAAGGTGGCCTTGAGGAGGTCGGCGCGGGTCTTGCCGGGGCTTAACTGTCCCTCCACCGTGGAGGTAAGGTGGAAGACGGTGGGGAAGGTCTCCAGCACGGCCAGCTCGGTGACCTTAACCGTGCCGTAGCGGCAGACGCGCCCCAGGTCGTTGCGCTCTAAATCGACAATCATGATGTTCTCGGCCCGGTCCTTGGCCGAGGCGAGCAATTCTCCGGCCAGCTTCTCGTCTTCCGCCGGGGTCCTCCCGCGCGGGCGGGTGCCCTTGATGGGGCGGGTCTCCACCCGGTCGCCACGGACGCGGAGGAAGCGCTCCGGCGAGGCCCCCACGACGGTCACGCCGTCGAAGTTGAAGTAGCTGGCGAAGGGGGCGGGGTTGATGGCGCGCAGTCTTTTATATAGCTCGTAAGGGGCAACGTTCAGCTCCGCCTCGAAGCGCTGCGAGAGGTTCACCTCGAAGATGTCCCCGGCGCCGATATAGTCCCGCGCCCGCGCCACCGCTTGCAGGTATTCCCGGTGGGTGAAATTGCCCTTGAGCTCGCCCCGCCCCGCCGCTTCGCCGGATTCAGGGATAGAAACGGGACAGCCGGCTATCATCTCCTTAATCTCGGCCAGCCGCTCTTGGGCGCGGCGCTGCCGTTTCGCCTCGTTGGCCTCCGGCAGGCCGGTGGCGCAGATATAGGTGCGGTTTTCCAGATGGTCGTAGGCGACGACGGCGTCGTAAAAGGCCAGGTAGCATTCGGGCAGTTTCAGGTCGTCGGTGGCCGTTTCGGGCAGTCGCTCGATGCGGCGGCCCAGGTCGTAGCCGAAATAGCCCACCGCCCCGCCGGTGAAAGGAATGCCGGCCTCCGGCTTATCCAGGCGGCAGGTTTCCAGCAGGTCGCCGAGGACGTCGAAAGGGTCGCCCCGGCGGGTTTCCGCCACCCCGTCTTTAATTAAGGTAATCTCGTCGCCGCGGCTGCGCAGCACCAGAAAGGGGTCGCTCCCCATAAAGGAATAGCGCCCCAGCCGGGCGGCGTCCATGCCGCTGTCCAGAAAAAAGCTGTGAGGCCGGGGGGCGAATGTCTCGAAGCACCGCGCGGCATCGGGTGCGGCGGGTATTTCTAATAATAACGGATAGCGGGCAGTCATCGCGCTCCGTAGGTCACCGAATCAATTACCCACCATTATATACCTTTTCGCCATTTTGAGAAACCGGGGGTGTTTAAGCCTCGCCCCACCCCCTCGGTGTTATCTATTCCCACCCAAGCCGCCCTCGGGGCATCAACTGCTTAGCCCTTAGTTTTATCCCCACCCCTTTGCCCCGCCAAAATCCTCCTTATTCCCCTTTTACAAAGGGGGACAAACCAATGGGTTGCCGGTGGTAATCCTAAAAGGAAAAGGCTATCGTCTCCCTTTCGTAAAGGGAGAGTGAGAAAGATTTAATCACTCCCGTCCCCACCGGGGAGTAGCCTGCGGAGAGGGGCGCCAGCCCCTCTCACTATAATTCCCCCTCTCCAAACAAAAGGACAACGAGTAAGCCGTTACTCCAGTTTGGAGAGGGGGACACAGGGGGTGAGGTAAAGAATAGCCCGGAAGCAAGAGGGGGTCAGGAGGAAAGAGAATTGCTACTTGTTACTTCCAAGCCGGCTCTGCTATGCTGTGAAAGATATTATGCCTACTAAAACCGGCGATTTCCGCCGCATGGATTATGTCAAGATTACCCTCTTCGGCTTTGCCCTGACGGCGCTGTGGCAGAGCCTGCACACCATCATCCTGCCCCTGCGCCTGCTGGACTTCGTCCCCGAGGCCCAGAAAAACACCTACCTGGGCATACTCACACTGACCGGCCTGCTGCTGGCCCTGATTGTCCAGCCGGTGGCCGGCACCATCAGCGACCGCACCGATTCCCGCTGGGGGCGGCGGCGGCCCTACATCCTCGCCGGCGGGCTTATCGCCACGCTGCTCATCCCCGGCATCGGCCTCTTCGCCGGCTACGGGGCCGTCTTCGCCGTTTACTGCCTGCTCCAGCTGGCCAGCAACACCGCCCAGGGGCCTTACCAGGCCTTCATCCCCGAGCTGGTACCGGCGGGCAAGCGGGGGCGCGCCTCCGGTATGAAGGCCCTCTTCGAGATATGCGGCGGCATTGTCTTCGTCTACCTGTCCTCTATCTTCATGGACAAATACTATCATGGCGAAGGGTCCGGCTGGCTCTGGCTGGTGCTGGGGCTGCTGATGCTGGTGGTGCTGGCGGCCACGGCGGCCACCGTCCTCATCGTGCGCGACCCCCGCATCGCCCACACCCGGCCGCAGGCGTCGCTGGCGGCCACCCTCTACCGCACCTTCAAGAGCGAAATCTGGAAAAACCATAACTTTGTCTGGTTCATCCTCTCGCGCATGCTGGTCTTCATGGCCTTCACCACCATCCAGCAGTTCGCCCTGTATTACATCCAGGACGTCATCGGCATGAGCGACCCGGCCGGGGCGACGGCCCGGTTCTCCATTATCTCCGTCATCGGCATGGTGGCGGTGACCTGGCCAGCGGGCTACCTCTCCGACCGCATCGGCCGCAAGCCGCTGACGCTGGCGGCGGGGATATTGGGCGCGGCGGGAATCGCCGCCATCGCCGTCCTGGAGACCTACACGGCCATCCTCTACGCCGCGGCCGTCATCGGAGTGGCCATGGGGATTTTCAACAGCGCCAACTGGGCGCTGGCCACCGATTTCGCCCCCAAGGACGAGGAGGCGCGCTATCTGGGGCTGGCCAACATGGCCACCGCCGGAGGGGCGGCGCTGGCCCGCGTCATCGGCCCGGTCATCGATTTCTTCAACGCCCAGGAGCCCAACTTGGGCTACCGGGTGATGCTGCTGGTCTGCATGGCCTATTTCCTCGTCGGCGGAGCGCTGGTTCTCAAAATCAGGCGCGTTAGGTAAACCAGGGCAGCGACCGCAGCCCCATCGCGGCCAGGTAGGCCACCACCACGTACGATATCGTCCGACCCGCCCAGCAGGCGGCCGAGAAACGCCACAGCGGCATGCGCAGCGCCCCGGCGATGATGCCGACGACATCGAAGGCGAAGGGGAACGCCGAGAAAACGAAGACGGCTATCCAGCCCCAGCGCTTGACCCAGCCTTCGACGCGCGTGTAGATGCGGCTGCGCAGGAGCAGCCGGCGGCCGCTGCGCCCGGCGACGTAGCCGGTCAGCTCGCCGATGGCCGCCCCGGCGCCCCCGGCCAGCCCCACGAAGAGCGGCGAGGGCAGCGTCGCCCCCATGGCGATAATCATGGCCATGTTGGAAACGGGCAGAATGATGGTGGCGTTGAGGATGAGGCTGATGAGGAAGACCCCCAGGTAGCCCAGGGCCCGCAGCTCGCGGAACATGCCGGGATAGCGCCAGTAAGCGTAGGCGATACCGCCCATGATGACCAGGGCCGCCACCAGGCCCAGCAGCGGTATCATCTTTCTGCGGAGCCAGGCCAGCGCCGTCCGCCGCCGGGAGGTATCGGTATCGTCCATGCTGAGGATTATACCACGATGATTAAATTAACGACCGCTACTACTTAACCCCGGCTACTTCGCCCCCGGCTCGCCTTGATAGTTGGGCTTGGCGTCGTAGATGAAGAAGGCTGTGATGATGGCCACCACCGTCACGATAACGGATACCCAGGTAAACATCACGTCGAAGCCATACTTATCAATAAGGTAACCACCGGGCAGGGCGAAGA